>ERZ779850.1056-NODE-1056-length-29324-cov-6.536506_pt1 | contig 29324 bp, 18 predicted proteins | sample MGYA00511249_ERZ779850 | MGnify/ENA primary metagenome ERZ779850 (study PRJEB29588, sample SAMEA2162475) | human gut metagenome | biome: human gut; feature: human-associated habitat; material: faeces | place: Denmark | collected 2008/2010 ...
CGGTCAGCAAGGATTGCCTGGAACTTGCGGATTTTCTCCATAAGCTCTGCATACTCAGCCTCCAGCTTCTCTCTTTCCAGACCTGTCAATGCACGGAGACGCATATCCACGATCGCCTGTGCCTGCACATCTGTCAGCTCAAAACGGTCGATCAGCTCCTGCTTGGCGATCTGTACGTTGCGGGAACCACGGATGATGCGGATCACTTCATCAATATTATCAAGTGCCTTCAGAAGACCTTCCAAAATATGGGCTCTCTCCTGTGCCTTATTAAGATCATACTGTGTTCTTCTGCGAACTACATTCTCCTGATGCTCCAGATAGTACTCCAGCATCTCTTTCAGGTTCAGAACCTTCGGTTCCATACTTCCATGATTTGGAACAAGAGAAAGCATGATCACACCAAAAGTATCCTGCAGCTGTGTATGCTTGTAAAGCAGATTCAGAATCACGTTGGCATTGGCATCCTTACGAAGATCAATACAGATTCGCATACCCTCACGGCTGGAATGGTCGTTCAGGTCTGTGATCCCGTCGATCTTTTTGTCACGGACAAGCTCTGCGATCTTCTCGATCAGACGTGCCTTGTTTACAAGGTACGGGAGCTCGGTAACCACGATACGAGATTTACCGTTTGGCAAAGTCTCGATATTCGTCACCGCACGGACACGGATCTTGCCACGTCCGGTACGGTAAGCTTCCTCGATTCCTCTCGTTCCGAGGATGGTCGCTCCTGTAGGGAAGTCCGGTCCCTTTACGATCTCAAGAAGCTCCTCCATAGCTGTTTCTCTGTCTTCTTCTACAATGTTGTCAATGATCTTAACAACTGCATTGATAGTTTCACGAAGGTTATGCGGCGGAATATTGGTTGCCATACCTACCGCAATACCTGTAGTACCGTTTACCAAAAGGTTCGGAAAACGTGCCGGAAGCACAACCGGCTCACGCTCTGTTTCATCAAAGTTCGGCTGAAAATCAACCGTATCCTTGTTGATGTCAGCAAGCATCTCCATGGATATCTTGCTGAGACGTGCCTCTGTATATCGCATGGCAGCCGCACCGTCACCATCCACGGAACCAAAGTTTCCATGTCCGTCAACCAGCGGATATCTTGTGGACCATTCCTGAGCCATATTGACCAGCGCACCATAGATGGAGCTGTCACCGTGCGGATGATATTTACCCATGGTATCACCGACAATACGCGCACATTTTCTGTGTGGCTTGTCAGGACCATTATTCAGCTCGATCATAGAGTACAGAACTCGGCGCTGTACCGGCTTCAGACCGTCTCTTACATCAGGCAAAGCTCGTGAGGCGATAACACTCATGGCATAGTCGATGTAAGATTCCTTCATCGTTTTTTCCAGATCCACTTCGTGGACTTTGTCAAAAATATTATCTTCCATTCTTCTTTATTCTCCTAGATATCAAGATTCTTAACGAATCTTGCATTTTCTTCGATAAATTCACGTCTTGGCTCTACCTTGTCTCCCATAAGAGTGGTAAATGTCAGATCGATCTCAGATGTGGCAGCTTCGTCCATGGTCACACGGAGAAGGATTCTCTTCTCAGGGTCCATAGTAGTCTCCCAGAGCTGCTCGGCATCCATCTCACCCAGACCTTTATAACGCTGGATCTTATTGTTTCCGTCACGTCCGATCTCGGTAAGGATATTGTTCAGCTCATCATCGTCATATGCATACCATACCTTTTTGTTCTTCTCCACTTTATAGAGAGGAGGCTGCGCCAGGTATACATATCCCTGCTTGATCAGCTCCGGCATGAAACGATACAGGAAGGTCAGAAGCAGTGTTGCGATATGTGCACCGTCAACATCGGCATCGGTCATAATGATGATCTTGTGATAACGAAGCTTGGAAATATCAAAATCCTCATGGATTCCGGTTCCGAAGGCAGTGATCATTGCCTTGATCTCTTTGTTTCCGTAAATCTTATCCAGACGTGCCTTCTCAACATTCAGGATCTTACCACGCAGCGGAAGGATTGCCTGTGTGGCACGGTTTCTCGCTGTCTTGGCAGAACCGCCCGCGGAATCTCCCTCTACGATATAGATCTCACAGTTCTCCGGATTCTTGTCAGAACAGTCTGCAAGCTTTCCCGGAAGCGACATGCTGTCCAGTGCGGATTTTCTTCTTGTAAGGTCACGTGCCTTTCTGGCTGCCTCTCTGGCTCTCTGTGCAAGAACAGATTTCTCAACGGTAGCCTTGGCAACTGCAGGATTCTGCTCCAGGAAAATCTCCAGCTGTTTACTTACAACACTGTCTACCGCACCTCTTGCCTCACTGTTTCCAAGCTTCTGCTTGGTCTGACCCTCAAACTGCGGATTCTCGATCTTAACACTGACGATCGCAGTCAAGCCCTCACGGATATCATCACCGCTTAAGTTCGGCTCACTGTCCTTGAGAAGCTTGTTCTTACGTGCATAATCATTAAATGTATTGGTGATCGCATTACGGAAACCGGTAATGTGTGTACCGCCCTCCGGTGTATTGATATTGTTTACAAAGCCATAGGTGTTCTCTGTATAGGAATCATTATGCTGCAGCGCAACCTCTACAGACACGCCGTCCTTCTCACCCTCACAGTAAATGATCTCCGGGTAAAGAGCCTCCTTGCTTCTGTTCAGGTAGCTTACAAACTCACGGATACCACCCTCATAGTGGAATACCTTCTCGCGCTCCTGTCCCTCTCTCTTATCCTCCAGAACGATACGAAGACCCTTAGTCAGGAAAGCCATCTCACGAAGTCTCTGTTTCAGGATATCATAATCATAAACAGTCTCCTCAAAGATCTCCTTGTCCGGAAGGAAATAAACCTTCGTACCGGAAAGCCCCGGATCACAGTCACCTACCACCTTCAGCGGGTACATAGTTTTGCCACGCTCATATCTCTGTTTGTATTCCTTACCCTCTCGGTAGATGGTAACCTCCAGCCATTCGGAAAGTGCATTTACAACAGATGCACCAACACCGTGAAGACCACCGGAAACCTTATATCCTCCACCGCCGAACTTACCGCCTGCGTGAAGAATGGTAAATACAACCTCAACTGCCGGAATACCAGCCTTATGATTGATACCAACCGGAATACCACGACCATTATCTGTAACTGTAATGGAATTATCCGGATTGATATCTACATGGATCTCCGTACAAAAACCAGCCAGTGCTTCATCGACTGCGTTATCCACGATCTCATATACGAGATGATGAAGTCCACGGCTGGAGGTACTTCCGATATACATTCCAGGCCTCTTACGTACGGCTTCCAGTCCTTCCAGGATCTGGATCTGATCCGCGCCGTATTCTGTATTCTCTGCGCCCATGTCATTCCTCCTGTTCTTGTCGTCCGGACGTGTTTGAAAATTCATTTCTGCAGAACCATAGCAGCTTCAGAAATCATTACATCAAATCCTGAACAAGATAAACTGATCTTTTAATTTCAGGAAATACTGTATTTTCATTTTGCAGAAAGCAATTCTCAAACCCGCTCCGGAAGTGTCATTTATACCTGTAAAATAAATATTTTTTACATACGAATACAGAGTTTATTATAGCACAAAAAAGCCTGTATTTCCACGCAAAATCATAGGAAATACAGGCAAAAAAGTATCTTATTAAATGCAATTCCAAAATACAGCACAATATGCTCTTAAAATATATGGAATATTCAGCTACTCCAGCAAAAGCCCAAATTCCTTTAACAATTTCTTCTGGTATTCCGGATCTGATGCCGATCTTATAATATCAGACGTCCTCCCCAGCTCAGCAAGGCAGAGGATCAAACTGTTAATACTATGTTCTCCCCGCTGCATTCCCTGCTGCATTCCCTGCTGCATTCCCTGTTGCATTCCCCGCTGCATTCCATCCTTTATTCCATCCTGCATTCCAATTCCATACCCTTCATCATAGCCAGCCTGTAAACTTTTTCTTATCTTTTCCTCGATCTGATCCTGTATGATCCGATTTAATGCTTCACACATACAATCCGCCTCCCTGAATTTTTCTTCATTAGCCCTTACGATCATCTGCATAACTGATTCGTACAAAGGATTTTTCTGCTTTTCTCTGTATTCATTGAGAAGTCGTTTCATATCTTCCTTATCTTTTATTCTATCAGTCAGACTTCTCAGCCACAGATTTTTCTTCTTTGACAACTGCTCTGTTACAATGACCTGGATTGGGATCTTAGATCCTGTTACGTAATAAATTCCTTCTTCCATCTTTTTTACCCGGCATTTCCAAAACTCCCTCAAATGACGGAGCATCTTCCGGGGATATGCCCTACTTACCAAAGAGATTGTAATCTCCTCAATTGGGATTTCATCCTCAGTTACCGTATCTGCTTTATAAAAAAAGGCATATCCACACACCTTATAAAAATCATTGATGCTTATATAATCCGTCGGACTCTTATATTCAATGATATTATATTTTCGGAAGATCCTTCCTATGTTTTTATTAATGGGGATATCTGATTTCTTTTTGATCACAAGCGCATCGATCTCCATTGGTTTCGTCCCAAGCTGATGCTCATTCTCAAAAATCAGATTCTCCCTTTCTGCCTCCAGTTCTATCTGGATATCAGCAAAAAATGCAGGATGCCACTGCCGCAGGTTAGAGCTGTTTGTTCTGTTATTGTTTACTATCATACACGACTCCTCTGTTTTGATCTCAAGGAGCCTCATCTGAAAACTCCTGCTGAAAAATGGAAAAAAGCATGAATTTTCTGAGATGACAGGCAATCTGCCTGATATATGAAATGTAATAGAAAAATAAGATTATTTTTAGAAAATATGCTTTTACAGCATTTCCATAGAATCCCGGAACTGCTTTTTATTTTTGATAAGATCAGCTTACCACAATATGGTCTATACTGCAAGCAAATCATTTCGACAAAATCCGCACAGTACTTTTTATTACCACAAAAAAAAGCCACATACGTTCCCAAAAATCCTTGGTCACAGTATGCAGCTTATTCAATCATCCACGATCACGTTACCTACGATCCGTACCACAATTACACCTGATCATTCAGCAGAATCTTCTCCATCCAGAAGCGCCTTATAAATATCCCGCTTGGAAACACCACGATCCTTGGCAGCAAGCTTCATGGCATCCTTCCTGGAATTCCCCTGCTGCTCATACATCGCCACATGCTCCGCAATGGAAATCTCCTCCCAGGAAGCACGCTTCTCCGCCTCCATCTCACTGCGGCTCCTGCCCTCGATCACAAGAACACACTCACCCAGCGGCTTCTCATCTTTATAAAAATCCATCAGATCATCGATCGTAGTCCGGAATGCCGTCTCATGCTTCTTGGTCAGCTCTCTGCAAAGAGTCATCCGGCGGTTGCCAAGCGCCTCTCTGAGCTCACCAAGAGTCCGTACAAGCCTGTGAGGTGCCTCATACAGAATAATAGTCCTGGTTTCACAGGAAAGCTCCTCCAGGATCGTTTTTCGTTCTTTCTTATCCGCCGGAAGAAAAGCCTCGAAAGCAAAACGCCTGGTATGCAGGCCTGACAAAGTCAGAGCAGTGATACAGGCAGCAGGACCCGGAAGTGAAGTCACTTCAATTCCGGCTTCATAACACATGGCGGCAAGCTCCTCCCCGGGGTCTGAGATACCCGGAGTACCTGCATCTGTGATCAACGCAATGTTTGTACCCGCCAGCAGCTTTTCCACGAGGACATGGCCCTTATCGATCTTATTGTATTCGTGGTAGCTGGTCATGGGGGTTTTTATATCAAAATGATTCAGAAGTTTTATGCTGTTGCGGGTATCCTCCGCAGCGATTAAGTCCACTTCCCGAAGGGTTCTTAGTACTCGAAGGGTGATGTCTTCGAGGTTTCCTATGGGGGTGGCGCATAAGTATAGTTTTCCGTTTTGTTTCATATTTGCCTCTTTTCTCGCTTGACCGCGGGGAGTTGTTTTCCACTTGGCCGTGGGGGAGTTGTTTTGCTTAACCGCGGGGGGATATTCCGCTTAACCGCGGGGGATATTCCGCTTGACCGCGGGGGTTTGTTTAAGTTTGGGAACTTTGAAAACCGCAAAGGGGCCGCAAAGCCGCGCCCCCTCTGCACACCCCTTGGGCTTTTTTTAAGTAGTGCAAGGGATTCGTTGTTCTTATTTGTTGACTTGTGTCTGTATGCTTCGGTATTCAGCGCACTACGCTGTGCCGATGTTGTTTTATTTCTTCACTTTCTCTGTGATTCACTTCCGGCAAGATGCCTGTATTCTTCGGTACTCAGCGCGCCACGCTGTGCCGATGTTGTTTTATTTCTTCACTTTCTCTGTGGTTCACTTTCGGCAAGATGTCTGTATTCTTCGATACTCAGCGCACTATGCGTTGCGATCTCTCGCTTTGAATCTCAGCCTGCCTCCCCTCGCCGTCCCTTCACCAACCGAAGTACCACAGCCACCACTACCTCCCAGCCATCCAGCGCAGCGCCGATGGCCCAAAACCTCCCGAGCAGCCTCCCAATCTCTCACAACCAAACAACCAACCAGGCAGTCACCCTAAGCCACAACATCACAACATTCACAACATTCACACCATCCGATACAACTCCAAAACATCCTCCGTATAAACCCCAGGCCGCTCATAAACCACCAGCGGCCGCTCAACCCGGATCCTGGAATTCCCGCCCTTACAAGCCTCGATCAACACCATATTCGGCTCCTTATCAATAAAAGGATACACCAACTGCATCCTCTTAGGCTCCAGCTTATACTTCGTCAAAGTCGCCATCAGCTCCACAAGCCGAAACGGCCTGTGCACCAGAAAAAACCGCCCCCGGTCCTTCAGGACCCGGGCAGCCTGACAAGCCACATCATCAAACGAACACAAAATCTCATGCCTCGCGATCGCCTTCGGAAGATGCGGATTCGTCAACCCATGCTGCCCGATCATATACGGCGGATTACACGTCACCACATCAAAAGAAGCCGCCCCAAAAATCCCGGCAGCCTCCCTGATATCACCCTCAACGATCCGAACCCTGTCCTCAAGACCATTATACCTCACACTACGGTCAGCCATCTCCGCACACTCATGCTGGATCTCCAGCCCCGTGAAATGCTCCCCATCCGTACGATCAGAAAGCAAGATCGGAATGATCCCCGTACCGGTCCCCATATCCAGAGCAACCTCACCCCTCTTCACCCGGGCAAAACCAGACAACAGAACCGCATCCATCCCAAAGCAAAACTTCTTCGGATCCTGGATCACAAACAACCCATTCTGAAGATCATCCACACGCTCACCGCAATAAACCAGATCACTTCTCATTCGGCTTCGAATCTCCCTTTTTAACCTCTTTCTCCTCGTGGTCAGCAGAACCACCCTTACCCTTTTTTCTCTTAGGGCGGAACCTCAGATCACGGACCGGAAACTCCTGGATCTCCTTCTCGTCATTCACCTCAACCACGATCTTAACCATCTGCCGGAGAACATTCACACTCTGGACCGTACCCGAAACACCCTGCGGCGTCGTTACCATATCACCGATACCCGGAAGATTCCGGTTCAGCTCCTCATAAGTCTCCTGCTCATTCTTCAGACAGCACATCAGACGACCACAGACACCAGAAATCTTCGTCTGGTTCAGAGAAAGATTCTGCTCCTTCGCCATCTTGATGGAAACCGGCGCAAACTCCGAAAGATACGTATGACAGCAAAGCGTCCTTCCACAGATACCAATACCGCCAAGGATCTTCGTCTCATCACGGACACCGATCTGACGAAGCTCAATCCTGGTCTTAAACACAGACGCCAGATCCTTAACCAGCTGCCGGAAATCAATACGGCCATCCGCTGTAAAATAAAACAGCACCTTGTTATTATCAAAGGTATACTCCGCATCGATCAGCTTCATATCAAGCTCATGCTCACGGATCTTCTTCTTACAGATCTTAAAAGCCTCTTTCTCCTTCTGGCGGTTCTCAGCCTCATGGTCCTCGTCCTCCTTCGTTGCAACACGGAGAACCTCCTTCAGCGGATGGACCACCTCGTCCTCCTTCACGCTGCGCGGCTCCAGGACAACACGGCCATACTCCACACCACGGGCAGTCTCCACGATCACATGATCGCCGACCTTCACCTTATAATTCTTAGGATTAAAATAATAAATCTTACCAACGTTACGAAATCTGACTCCAACTACCTTTTCCATTCTATTTCTCCCTAATTGTCAGGAACAGGAGCTCCAGGGCAAGTTCGAGATTAACATTGGCACGGAGACGCACCTTCGTCTTCTCCAGTGCCTCAAGGATTTTTTCGATATTCTCATAAGAACGCTCGCTGGCCTGCTCTCTGATAAAATTAATCTCCTGTTTAAAAACCAGGTTGTCAATTTCCCTTGTTGCCTTAAACATCAGAACATCGCGGAACCAGAACTGGAAAATATCCAGATAATCATTGATATTATTCTTATCAGCAGTCAAAGTCTTGATCGCCTCTGTCAGCTCATAAACCTCCATGGAATTGGCATATTTCAAAATCTTCAGGGCATTGGCAGTCATATCTGCAAACTCCTGAGAAGTCGCAGCCTCCTTCGCCTTGCCGATACTGCCCTGCGCATAAGACGCATCGATCTCAGCCTGATAATCCGGCACCTGAAGATGCTCCATCAGATATTCCTTCACAAGACTGTCATCCACCACCTTCAGATCCAGACGCACACATCTGGAACGGATCGTAGGAAGAAGACTGTCGATATTACTTGTCAGCAGCATGATCACCGCATATTCCGGCGGTTCCTCGATAGTTTTCAAAATGGCATTCTGCGCCTGCACCGTCATCATCTCCGCATCTGGAATGATATAGATCTTATACGGACTGCAGTACGGCTTGATATCCACATCACGCACAACCTGGTCACGCACCTCGTCAATGCTGATGCTTCCAGGCTTCTCATGAGTTACTGTAATGATATCCGGATGATTCTTGCCGATCACCTTCTTACAGGAATCACAAATCATACACGGTTCAGACTCTCCCGATTCACACTGCAGCGCTGCCGCAAAAGTCCCCGCAAGAAGCTTCTTGCCGGATCCCGGTTCCCCTGTAAAAATATAAGAGTGGGATACCTTCCCTGTCTCTATCGCATTCTTCAAATGCCTGATTATATCGTCATGGCCGATGATGTCATGAAATCCTGCCATAAGAATCACCTCTTTCTGCCTTTTGTGCCCTCCGTTATACCCGGCGGACATCTTTCAACTAATTATAACATAATCTTCTGTATAAAAAAAACTATTTTTCCTTATTGTACAGATTTTATATAATTTACGATCTCCTTCACACATTCATCCAGATTATGATTCTCAAAACGCTTCCATATACCTGCTTTAAGAATATTTTCCTCGGAAAAATCATTCTGGTCTGCAAGAAAACGCCTGCACATCTCCTCGTACTTCGGCACCTCCTGGGTCTTCTCCCTGGCAAGCGCACGCTCCAGACGCTCTCCGTCTTCCACCTCTATATAAATAGGCCACATCACTTCATTGCCGTAATACTCCCGGAGCCTCACAAAAGACTCCAGTGTACCGATCCCCAGATAGCTGTCATTACCCACAGACACCTGCCCGTCATCCGCAGTAAAATATGTCCACGGCCCGTAAACCGTCTGATAAGTACGCGCCTCGATCAGCTTCCCGTTTCTTCGGAACTCCTTCAGTTTATTCTCATCTGCAAAAAAATATTCTCTTCCGTTCTCCTCTCCATCCCGGATCGGACGGGTAGTATAGATCACAAGCCGCTTAAGCCCCAGCTCCTGATTCCCCTCCAGCTGTCTGTAAATACTGTCCTTACCGGAAGAGCTTTTTCCCATAATGTAAAAAATCTTTCCCATATGTCTCCTCTGCTGTATATGCGTTACTATACACGCTCTGATCCGTAATACACAGATCCGTCTGCTGCCACGCACCTCACATCTCATTTCTCACAACACACACCGTCTCACTGCTCTGGTCGCTCAGGCCCTGGACCTCAAAGCCCTGTTCCAGGTATCTTCTCACATTTTTTACGAAATGTCCAGAAATCTGTTCCCCCGGAACGATCAGCGGGATTCCCGGCGGATAAAGATACGCAAACTCCCCGGACGTACGTCCGATACACTCATCCAGCGGACACCGCTCACTCTCCGCATCCATAGCCTGGGAGATCCGCATGATCTGCTTCATTTTTCCATTTTTCAAAGGCTCCTTCTCCACAGCCTCTTCTCTGTATTTTAACGATTCACGGCGGTCAATTTCTTCAATAGCATCACAAAGCCGCTCAAAACCCTCCGCCGTATCACCCACAGCCGCCAGCGCCAGCACATAATTCTCCGCCTCCATCTCCATTTCCAGATGAAACTCCCTCCGGAGGATCTGATGCAGCTCCCGGCCGTTCAGCGAACTGTTCACAGTAGAAAGCAATATCTTGGATCTGTCAAAATCAAAAACTCTCTGGCACTCACAGGCCTGCGGCGTTACCAGCCGGATATACTTACACTCGGAAAGACGCCTGCGTGCTTTTTCCAGATTCTCCGTAAACACACGGAACATCTCATCCCCCTCACGCTCCAGCTTATCCATGCACGCATCAATGCTGCTCATAAGAATATAAGAAGGACTGCTGCTCTGATAGATTCCCAGAAAACGCTTCAGTTTTTCCCGGCTTACACGATCACTGCACAGGTGGATCACCCCCGTCTGGGTCAGACAGGGCAGCGTCTTATGCACACTGTTGATCACCACATCCGCACCAAGCTGCGCCGCAGACACCGGAAAATAATCCGAAAACCGAAAATGCGCCCCGTGAGCCTCATCCACGATCAGCGGCACACCATAGTGATGCGCGATCTCCGCGATCCTCGCCACATCCGACACGATCCCGTCATAAGTCGGCGAAGTGATCAGCACCGCCTGGATCTCCGGATTTTCCGCCAGATACATTTCCACACGGCCGGGTGAAATCCCTCCGTTTATCCCCAATTTCGGATCCTCATGTGGATAAATATACGTGGCACTCAGCTCCCGCAGATAAATTGCATGGTAAACCGCCTTATGGCAGTTCCTTGCCACCAGGATCTGTCCCCCCTTATCCACAGCCGCAGACACCGCCGCCAGGATCGCCCCGGAGCTTCCATTAATACTGTAAAAACTCTCCGGCACACCATAAAGCCGTGCGACATCCTCCTGCGCCCTTTTCAAAATATCCTCAGCATGATGCAGGTTATCAAACCCGTCAATCTCCGTAATATCACTCTCCACCGGAAAATCCCCCTCCACAGCCAGCGGATTCCTCTTATGCCCCGGCATATGAAACGGATAAAAATCACTCTTACCGTACGCTTCCAGTTTCTTGTATAATCTGTCTTCCATAGTTCGTCCTTTCAAAAAATCCACCTCTGTTACTTTCCCCATATCAATATCATAGTTAGTTTCATTATACCTGAAACGAATTTTTCTGTCACTGACGATTATCCATATTTCAGATTTTTGCATCTAAGTCGGATGTATACCGTGGTAAATTTTCGCAGTAAACAGGTTGACAAAATATCATCTCGCACATATAATAATTTCAGAATCAAAAAACACTTTGTGTTTTTGTAAGGACGGCGTTGCGACGGCGTTCTATTTTTTTGCTAAAAAACAAGGAGGGGCTATCACCAGACGATATTCCCCTCCATTTTTATCACATCTCAGCAAAATCGATCCTCAGCTCCTCATAGATTCCCACCTTGATCGAATCCTGAAATGTATACTGCTCCGTATCCTCATTTTCAAAATCATACACCATTACCAGCTTCTTCACAGGATCCACGATCCAGTACTCTCTCACACCGGCAGTCCTGTATTTAAACAGCTTGGTATAATAATCCATACGCCTGCTCGCCGGAGAAACGATCTCGATGATCCAGTCCGGAGCCCCCTTGCATCCCCTGTCATCCAGCTTATCCGGATCACAGATAACAGAAACATCCGGTTCCACATAAGTATTCGTCTTCTCATCCAGATACACAGCAAACGGTGCAGCAAACACCTCACATTTCCCCTTATTAGCCTCTATATAGTTACCTATCTTTCTGGACAAGATACTTGAGATCCTCTGATGCATCGTATTCGGCGGCGCCATATAATAAATATGTCCATCGATCAGTTCCGCTCTTTCCCCCTCCGGCAAAGCATAAATATCCTCTATCGTATAAATTCTTTCCCTCAACAGCGGCATATCTCCACTCCTCTCAAAAGCACCCGACAGATCATACACCATCATTCCGATCTGCACTCATACACCTGCAGCAGCTCCATCCGAAGCCTTCCCCGTAGGCTCACACCTTAAACCGATACCCCACACCCCAGATCGTCTCAATATACTGAGGCTTGGCCGTATTAAACTCGATCTTTTCACGGATCTTCTTGATATGCACCGTAACCGTAGCGATATCACCCACAGACTCCATATCCCAGATCTCCCGGAAAAGCTCCTCCTTTGTAAAAACCCTGTTCGGATTCTCAGCCAGAAAAGTCAAAAGATCAAACTCCTTGGTAGTAAACGTCGTCTCCTCACCATTGACCCACACACGCCTGGCCGTCTTATCGATCTTAATACCACGGATCTCGATCACATCATTCTTATGCACATTGGAACCAACCAGCCGGTTATAACGCTCCATATGCGCCTTCACACGTGCAACCAGCTCACTTGGGCTGAACGGCTTGGTCATATAATCATCCGCACCAAGACCCAGTCCGCGGATCTTATCGATATCATCCTTCTTGGCAGAAACCATAATGATCGGCGTATTCTTCTCCTCACGGACCTGCCGGCAGATATCAAAGCCATCCACCTCCGGAAGCATCAGATCCAGGATGATCAGATCAAACTCCTCCTTCATGGCACGAACAAGCCCCGTATCACCACGGTTCTCGATCTCCACCTCAAAACCCGAAAGCTCCAGATAATCCTTCTCCAGATCCGCGATCGCTTCCTCATCCTCTATGATCAAAATCCTACTCATTCATCGGTACCTCCTGATATTTTCTGAGAACAAAATACATGATCGTTCCGATCCCCAGCCGGCTTGTGGCCCAGACCTTTCCACCATGATCCTCCATGATCTTCTTTACGATGGAAAGTCCGATACCGCTTCCTCCCTTGGAAGAATTTCTGGAAACATCGGTACGGTAAAAACGGTCAAAAATATACGGCAGATCCTTGGCGGCAATCCCTTTGCCGTTATCCTCGATCTCCACCTGGATAAAATCACCCACATCCTTCACCCGAAGCTGGATGATTCCCCTTGGCTTCTCCATATACTTAATGGCATTACTCACGATATTATGGATCACACGGCGGATCTGCTCACCATCCGCAATAACCTGCACACCCTTCTCCACGTAATTGGCATACACAAGCTCGATCCCCCTGGTCTCCATCTCAAGCCCAAGCTCCTCCGCACAATCCGAAAAATAATCCTCCACATTCAGCTTGCTGAACGTATACGGAATACGGTTGGTATCGATCTTGGAATAAAAGGTCAGCTCATTGATCAGATGATCCATCTCATTGGTCTTATTATAAATGGTACGCACATACCGGTCCATCTTCTCCGGCGTATCCGCCACACCATCCATGATTCCCTCCACATAACCCTTCACCGCAGTGATCGGCGTCTTCAGATCATGGGAAATATTGCTGATCAGCTCCTTATTCTCCTTATCCATCAGGATCTTCTCTTCCGTGGACTCCTTCAGACGCTTACGCATCTCCTCAAAATCCTGGCAAAGCTGGGAAAATTCATCATTCCCCTCAACCTCCAGCACAAAATCCAGATTCCCCTCCTTGATGTTCTTGGTAGCCTTCTTAAGCTTCACCAGCGGAACCGCAATGCTCCGATAGATCCACAGCCCTACGGACAACGCGGTAAAAACAAGGATGATCGTTGCGGTCAGGATCATATCCTTGGCCATCAGCTTCACCTGGCTGCTGGAAGACTGCGGCAACGAAATATCATAGACCATCTGGCTGGAATCCGAAGCCTGGCTGCTACTCTCCTGCACATGCTTCGCCTGCGTCTGGCTGAACCCGTACAGACTTGCGGAAAAAAGAAGCAACGGCAGCAGGATGATCGCAACGAAGCCCACAATAATACGTGTTTTTAACTTCATCTGTATCTCCGTCCTTTATAAATTCACACATTCACATACACGTATTATAACATAAACTATATTCCCTATCTCTAAATTTTCTATAAAAAAGCCCATCTCACCATGCAAGAAGCCCCCGGTACTTGCACTACCGGGGGCTTCACTCTTTATTCTTCTGAAATGATTATTCGTAGCTGTTGCAAAGATACTTCTTCAGAGTCTCAACCTTGTCCAGATGCTCCCATGGAAGATCAACATCTGTACGGCCAAAATGACCATAAGCAGCAGTCTGCTTGTAGATCGGACGGCGAAGGTCAAGCATCTTGATGATACCAGCCGGACGAAGATCAAAATTCTCACGAACGATCTCAACAAGCTTGGTCTCAGAAAGCTTACCTGTTCCGAAGGTATTCACACTGACAGAAGTCGGATGCGCAACACCGATCGCATAGGAAAGCTGGATCTCACACTTGTCAGCAAGACCGGCTGCAACAATGTTCTTTGCAACATAACGTGCAGCATAAGCAGCAGAACGGTCAACCTTTGTGCAATCCTTACCGGAGAAAGCACCGCCGCCGTGACGTCCTGTTCCGCCGTAGGTATCAACGATGATCTTACGACCTGTCAGACCACTGTCACCGTGAGGTCCGCCGATAACAAAACGACCTGTCGGATTGATGAAATACTTCGTATCCGCATCAACCATATCAGCCGGAATGATCGCATCAAAAACATACTTCTTAATATCCTCATGGATCTGCTCCTGAGTAACATCCGGATCATGCTGTGTAGAGCATACAACAGCATCGATTCTCTTCGGCTTGCCAGCCTCATCATACTCAACAGTAACCTGAGTCTTTCCATCCGGTCTTAAATATTTCAGAGTGCCGTCCTTACGAACCTTTGTCAGCTGCTGAGCAAGCTTGTGAGCCATGTTGATGGCATACGGCATATACTCCTCAGTCTCATTGGAAGCATAACCAAACTGAAGACCCTGGTCACCGGCACCGATGGAATCCAGCTCGTCCTCATTCATATCGTCCTCTTTCTGCTCAAGAGCCTTGTCAACACCCATAGCGATATCTGTGGACTGCTTGTCAAGTGATGTGATAACCGCACAGGTATCTGCGTCAAAGCCATAATCCGCATTGTCATATCCGATCTCACGGATAGTATCGCGAACGATCTTCTGGATATCAACATTAGCCTTGGTTGTAATCTCGCCCATAACAAGTACAAGACCTGTTGTAGTAGCAGTCTCACATGCAACACGGCTCATCGGATCCTGTGCCATCATAGCATCAAGGATCGCATCGGAAATAGAGTCGCAGACCTTGTCAGGATGACCCTCAGTTACAGATTCAGATGTAAATAAAATTTTCTCCATGATCTTCTCCTTTTGTAATAAAACAACGGTTATATACATAAAAAACAGCCCGTACAATCCGGACTGTTTAAATTCTGTAAACAATCCTCTTATTGTTCGATTGCTCGCTCAGGTTGGCACCTTCCTGGGTTATCCGGGGTTGCCGTGGCTTCACAGATCCTTTGTATCTCCACCACTCTGAATAAAAGGCTATCTTTTATGAAATTTACTGCAACACATACAATATACTTATCATACCAAAATGTCAAGAACAATTTTCGATAAAAAATATCACCCGCTGCTTTTTCATCCCCAATACACAAATATTCCCAAAAAAGAACCGGGCATCCACATCGCCCGGTTCTTCCATCGATCATCCTTCAGAATGATCCGTTATTTATTTTTTCTTCTTTCTCTTAACTCCATAAGCTGCACCACCGCCAACAATGATCGCTGCTGCAAGGATTCCAACCCATACGCCGATCGGTGTATCATCGCCGGTCTTTACAGAACGTCTTGCTGTACCGCTGGTATCGTTCGGAGCAGTTCCGCCCGCTGTACCATTATTCGGGATCGGAGTGATCCGATCATTTCCACCATGATTTGCTCCAGGTGTAGCAGTCGGAATCGGTGTCGGCTCGGAAGAAAGACTGTTAGTGATCTCCTTTGTTACAGTATATCGGTTATCATTATTCAGTGTAACCTCACCCTGACCGGTAACTGTATACTTAAAGGTATCATCATCAACCGGATTTCCATCCTTATCCGTCTCCAGAACAGTATAAGTAACACTGTTGATCTCCTGATCTGTTGGAAGATCCACCATTACCTGAACACTATCATTCTGTTTCAGAGTCACTACCTTCTCAAGCGTCAGCTCACCGTTACTTTCAGTGGAGAACAAACCTGCATAGAACGTATCATCCACAGTAGAAGCAACACCATCGATCATCACATTCTTCTTAATGTTGATATATCCGTTACGGCTGAATATATCGGAAATCTTTGTATAATAGTTATTTACATAAGCCGCTGCCTCAGTAGCACCACTATCTCCACCGATCACAACCTGATTGGACTTCTCTTCATTCTCACCATTCGGCTTCGTTACATCGTAGTAGTAAAAATTCTGATCATCCACCTTGATCTCCGTATTCTGCTGAAGAAGATTTCCATCCTCATCCAGCTCAAATACATAATAGGTGCCATCCGGAACATCCGTCCATGTAGCTGTACCACTGGAAGCATTCTGGATATGGATATCCTGTAAATAATCATCACGGAACGGGATCGTACCTTCCTGATCCGAAAAAACGCCAACCTTATAAGTTACATCCTCCTTCGTTTCCAGAGGAATCACATTCCCGTCATCATCAACATTATAGATCCTCTTCGTAACCTGGATCTGTGTATGCTTCGGCGGATTACTTACAGACTTCGGATAAGCCTGTACATCGTACATCCATCCCTGCTCCTGATCTGCAAAAGGAACGGAGATCAGCATCGGTGAAACCATAACACTGCTGTTTCCATCTGTCTGCACCACCAGGTACATACCCTCAGCCAGATCAGCGAAAGTCATATTCCCCTCTGCATCAGAGGACTTGGACATACCCCACACATCCACGCTTCCGCTGACGATCATAGCCGCCAGCTTCTCTGCCGCTTCATACCAGCCATCAGCCGTCGTGATGGAATCAAAATCGATTGCTGCGGCAGCCAGTGCCTCATCCAACACGAAATGCACATTACCATCAAAATTCACACTGCCAACCTTGTAGATCGTCAGCCCTACATCCGCCTGCTGAACCGTCAACGTCAGATTACCTGTTTTTCCAGCTTCATAATCCCCGGCGAAAACCGGCTGCAAAACACTCGTGACCAGCATAGCCGTCAGCATCAGAACAGCCAGAAGGCTCCGGAATATTTTCCCTTGCTTTCTTCTATTTTTCATCGCTCTCTGCCTCCTCTTTCCTTTCTGAAAGCTGCTTCTTTTTCCGTTTTTTGTCCCTATGACGGACGATCAGATAAATCAGCAGGATCAGAACAACAAGCACTGCAGCGCCGCCGGCCAGAACCCTCTTCGGATCCACAACAGCAAGCTTCTGCGGTATCGTTTCGTCATTCTTTGTATCTTCCACCACATATTTCGTCCGCACTCCCCGGACAAGAAGCCTGTGGGTGTTAACTCCATAAGGGGTACACGTGATCAGAGTCACATGATCTTCACCCTCGATAATATCCAGGTCACTGGTCTCATCCGGAAGCACTGTCTTGATCTGATCCACCTTGTAGGCCAGATGCTTGCCAAGAATGTGCAGGATAAAAATATCTCCCTTTTCCATCTGATCCAGATCTGTAAAAAGCTTTGCGTTAGGAAGACCTCGATGCGCCGCCAGAACCGCATGGGTGCTCTTGCCTCCGATCGGAAGGCTGGTACCCTCCACATGACCGACACCCTTTTCCAGGACCGTTTTGCTCAGTCCATGATAGATCGCCAGTCTGGCTTTGATCTTCGGGATCTCGATACTCCCCATCAGACCATCACCGTTCGGATCCAGAACCCTGTCATAAGGATGACTCAGCTCATAAGTATCCTCTTCCTCAAAAGCATCTACAATGGCATTCACCGGATGCTCGGCATTATACTCCTTCGCCTCTTTCCACAGCCTGTCATAGTCGTTGTCCGAAAGCTCCGTTACCGCTTCCTCGTACTTACTGACCAGCTGGGCATTTCGATACTGGTTCCACATATCACTGATCGTGGGATAAAGGAACACACCCGCCCCCGCCAGAAACACTAGGGCAATAATGATGTTTAGGACAACATTACTCTTTTTCTTTTTTTTCTTTTTAGCCATAAACTATTTCCTGCGTCGTTTTTTGTTCTGAACAGAATTGATACCGGCAACCAGGATCACCGCGATCACAATTCCGATCACAACACAGAGAGCAAGCATCGGAAGCGTCGGATTGGTGATTCCGGTAACCTTCTTCTCTGTTTTCTGAACCGCCTTCGCAGCCTTCATCGGAACTCTGTGTCCCCTCACCAGAAGTCTGTGCGTATTCACCGCATAAGGCGTACAAGTAACCAGCGTTACATAATCATCCCCATCCGTGATACCCAGAGACTCTGTCTGCTCTGGAAGAACGGTAAGAATCTGATCCACCTCGTAGGCAAGAGTCTTACCCAGCACATGCAGGTAAAAAACATCTCCCTCTTCCACAAGATTCAGATCTGTAAAAAGTTTCGCACTTGGAAGTCCTCTGTGTGCCGACAAAATACAATGGGTACTCTTGCCGCCAACCGGAAGACTGCTGCCGAACAAATGACCGGCGCCCTTCTCCAGAGACTCATCTGTCGTGTAATGATAGATTGGAATGCTCACATCGATCACAGGAATCTCCACATACCCCATCATTCCATCACCATTCAGGTTCAGAAGAGACTCATATGTACTGTCCGTCTGGCCATCCCTCACGGAAAAAGCATCCGGCACACTTTCCTGCTTGATCTGTTCGTTATACTCCTGAGCTGCCTTCCACATACTGTCAATCTTCTCCGAATTATCATCCGAAGAAACACTGCTGCTATAATTACTGATCAGCAGGCTGTCCCTGTACCGGTTCCAGGCATCACTGACCATTGGATACAGCAGTATGGACAACCCTATCAGAAACAGCAAACCAAGTCCAATATAATTTTTCTTCTTATTCTTTCTCATAGGTTTCTCCATACTGTTGTATTTACCACTCCCGGCCCCCGAAAGGGCCGGGCGGTAAAAGATTTACTACTTTATTTTAATACTTGCTTTGTCGTTGCTTATAAATAATTTTTGAATTGAATCGATCCGGCAATCAAACGATTACTCCTCAGATCCTTTTCTGCGGCTGATGAAGAAAGCACCAGCAGCGCCAGCCATAACTACAACACCGATGATAGTGAAGAGGTATGTTCCCATGCCACCTGTGGATGGAAGGGAGGAAAGTTTGGTATTGACAAAGTTACCTGCATCAACAGTTACTTCATCCGTCTCATCTGCTGTAATTGTAAATGCTTTATTCTCAGAATTTACTTTATAACCTGTCGGTGCTTTTGTCTCTTTGAATTCATAGCTGCCTTCATCAAGACCTGTAACTTTTAATGTACCGTTTGTTGCTACTAATGTAGTTGTAGCATTCTGTTCTTCATCCAGAGCAACCTTGTACTCACCATTTGTTACTTTCACAACACTAATTGGTGTTTTTGTTGCCTCAGCACCTTCTTTTTCAGCAGGAGTTACCTTTAATAACTGGAACTCTGCGCCATTCAGTGTAGTTCCTTTTGTATCAACTTTCTTTAAAGTAACATTTCCCATAAAACCATTTACTCTACTCGGAGTATACTCAACAGTCTCTGCACTTGCTGTAGCACAGTTGTTATATGTGTAATCATTTTCTACTATAGCACTATATTTTACTTCAATTGTTGCACCAGCTTCTGTAGTTGAAATAAAATCACTTAAATCTACAGTATATGTTACAGTTCCATCTTCATTAGAAACAGCAGTTGCTTTTGATTTATCTACAGTTACAGGGTTTCCAGCAATTTTAACACTATCAAGAACAAAGGTGTCTGCCTTCAGACCTGTTGAAGTATCTATTACTTTGAAAGTTGTTAAATTCTCATTAGCAGCATTTGTTTTTGGTGCCATCTGTGTAGTTACTGTAAAGTTTACACGCTGTCCTCTGTGAACAAACTTATCCCCTGTCTCTTTTGTAACCTTATATTCTGACATTTTAGCAACTACATCAGCTGATTCACTAGCCATATAAGTATCATTATCTTTGTAAGTATTTGCTACCATAAGACTATAAGTACCTTTGGTATCAAATGCACGAATAACATATGCACCGATTGGAAGTCCAAAAAATACATGACTTGTTCCATGTTCTGTTGCTGTAAAATCTACAATTTGCTGTGCATCTGCTGCATTTCTTAATCCATCAGAATCAGTAATCTGGAATGCACCGGTGGCAGCATCTTCTGAGACATAAGGATCAGCCCAATCAACGACCTTCCATGTCTGATTTCCACCCGTCACATCAAGATAAATAATATTATACACTTTCAATGTAGTATCTACATCAGCTGCTAAATTTTTAACGGTAATAGCATTTGTGTATTCATTTTCTACCTTGGCTGCAAATACCGCTGTGCACATAGACAGTACCATAACCGCTGCCACTAATAATGCACCAATCTTTTTAAATAAATTTTTCATAAGGTTTGCTCCTTTCTTTCTCTGCATTTTTCTTTTTCGCCCTTCATCGGCCATTTACAATTAATGTGTTACGATCTCTTTGCTTCTTCCTCCCTTCGTTTATTATTTATAAACAACAGGAGTGCAGTTGCAAGAATCGCTACACCACTGATTGTAAATCCATAGGTTCCCGGACCACCGGATTCTGGTAAGGAATAAAGTTTAGCATTGGTAAGCTGGTAAATCTTTTCATTACCATTTGGACTAACAGTATCCTCACCATGTGTTACCGTTATATTTCTGTCGCTTCCTACTATGATTTTCCATGGTTTTGCAGATAACTGATATCCAGCTGGTGCTTTTCTTTCAACCAATACATAATTTCCAATTGGAAGGTTCTCTATAGAAACCTTTCCATTTCTGCCAGATTCATACTGCTTAATCGGATCACCTGTTTGTTCTCCATCCGTATTAGCTTTATATAAATCAAATTCAGCACCTGACAACTTCTTTGTATTGGTCTCAGCATCAACTTTCTCAAAATCAATATTCACAACTGTTTTTTTATTAGTGAATTCGGCAATTCCAACTCGTCCGTCTGTTGTATTTCCATTCTGTGGAACCTTATTTTGCTTTTTGTCTGTTCCCATAGTGAATGTAATACCATTTGACAAATCTTCAGCAATTGCACTGTCACAATTGGTTCCTTCACCTGTTACAATACTCTGTAATTCATAACTAGTGTTGTCTGAAGACTCTTTAACTACATAATCACCTCGGGACAGTTCACTTAATTTCTTATTATCAAGTTCAAGTTTTGCGTTGGCTTCACCTACAAGCTCAAATACTGCAGTTGCTTCATTTCCGCCTTTTGCAATCTTTGCAGTTGCAGTTGCAACATCTCCATTTTTGTCTGTAATTGTGAATCTAAATGTTTCTTCCTTCTCAGCTTGTGCATCCAGTTTTTTAACGATCTGCAATTCACCAGCAATCACCTTCACAGTATAAGTGCCTGTTGATGCTACACTTGAATCAACACTAATTCCACCCTTTGGTTGTTCAACTAAATCAGGTTTTGGAGCATTTTCAGCTGTATATACTTCTTCATCCGGCTCCTTAATCTTAGCTAGTTTTTGTTTTCTTACTTCTTTTGAATATGGATGATAAGTAACCGTTAACTGATACTCCTCCACCTTTTCTCCAACTGAATTAGCAAGGTGCTCATCAGCATTTCCCCTAACTATTTTATAAGTATAAGTGAAATATCCTACTGCATCCTTAGAACCAGGATATATATACTGATATCGTCCTTCACTGCCAATGGTTAACTCTTTATCCGTATTTAATTTCTTAATATCAGCATCTTCCAAATCAGGTAATTTAACACTATTCTTACCAGCATCCATAGGCTCCACAGCCGTTAAAGTTTCCTTTTTATTGAGCTGTACAACTTTTATCGTTTCAGCAAGTTCATTTCCAAAATTCTTTGCCGTTATTGGATCACCTTTGAATACTGTTATTTTTTTACTGCCGATATTTAAATTAAGAAGCTTAACATTAACAGATGGTTGCTCAAACTCTTTAATACCACCGCCATTCAGATAAATACCTGAATCTGCACCATTAGTAGGAATCATGTTTCCACCAATGAAGTCGTCTTTCGCCTGAATCCGGAAACTTGCATTCCAACCTTTGTCATTCTCGTTCTCTGTGGCTGCATTTCCAATTCTGGCCGCCTGTTCTTTCCAGGTAATTTTAGTTGTACCGTCACCCCGTTCAACAATCGTAACTTTTCCCACTACCGAACCTGTAGTACTATCTGTCCAGATAATTTCCTTCGATCCGTCGTTATTGGTTTTAATTTTTCCTGTTCCCAGCCTACTGTTAGTTGCCAAATCATTTAACCCATCATCCGTAAGCTTAAATCTTGCATCAATCACATCTACGATTTCTTTAGGCTGCACTGTAAACAAATCACCAATACTACCAGCAATAACATTAAATGTGTTTACTAAGTCGTTTAGACCACTAGTATCATACGCATACTTCTTAGTACCATCGCTAGATTTAGTTGCTATATATTGGCTCAGAAATTCGCTTCCGGTTATTGATTTATGACGGTAGTATTCGTATTTGTATCCGTGTCCGCTGTTACTTGATGTAGAAGAATGTCCTAATTTCCAGTTAAAACTACCCGCATCATTAAGCCCAACACCAACCGTATACAAAGTTGCCTGTTCTTTTATAGAATTCGCATTATTGGCAACCATACAATTCCAGTTATCATTATTATTATGTCCTGGCAAACCATCTGTCATAAACACTACATACTTATTTTTTTCGTGCTTTGCACTTGATAACTGATTTCTAGCAGTCGCCAATGCAACTCCCATTGGTGTTCCACCGGAAGCATCCTTGTTATCAATTGTACGCTTTAAACTTGACACATCTTCATTGTTGTTTAATTGCTTAAATTTCGAATTCGTTATTGAAGTATTACCTCCCTCACTTCCACTATACCAGATTATTGCTATTTCACTCTCCGGTGATTTAGACTTTAAGGTATCTATAAAAGTGTTCGCTGCATTTTGTAATGCTACAAGCTTGCTAGTATTAGTATTAGCTATGCTATCATTCATAGAATCACTAGCATCCAATACCATTACTACACTCGCACCTTGTGCCTCCACATCTCCTTCGCGTCCAGTTGTTTCTGCATTCAGATTAATCTTATAAATTCTATTCTCATAATCAACAACTTTGGCTGTTTTGCTACTGGTAAGATTATTTTCGGCTTCTTCCTTCTCAGTGTAGTTAATGATCTGTTTGTTCTCAATTTCATTCGTACCATCTGCTTTATAAAGCTTAGCAGTTGCCTTATTATTTTCAACTGATACTTTTACTTTATAACTCTCTGTAGATTTAACATAGCCAGACGGTGCCTCTGTTTCTGTCAATGTATAAGTTCCGACTGAAAGATTTTCAAACTTCAAAAGACCATTTTCATCAGATGTTACATTATACGTTTTCGCTGAATCACCATCCAATGTAAGAGTAAATTTTGCTCCAGGTAATGACTGATTGCTTGTATTTACCTTTGTAATTTCGAGACTGGCTACATTGTTGCGTGTATTAGTAACCGTTACCTTCGCATCACTACCTAACTCAATTTTTCCTGATGCTTTATCAGTTGTATTAACATCCTCTGCCGCCTCAATACTGTACTCAGGATTTCCATAATCCGTTGGATTAAGATTGATCTCGTTAACCTCAAAGCTTGTTCCAGCTAAAATTTGTTCAAGAACTACTGTGTATCCTGCAGGAACTGAAGAAACAACACCATTAACTGCACTTCCACACACAGTCTTATTTTTTGCCTTCTTTAATGGTCCATTTTCACTTGTATAATAATTTCCTTCAGAATCTTGCAGATAATAATTTCCTGTATACTTCTGACCATTCAACTTTATCTCAAAATCAAATTTATCATTTACAGGAATATCCCCTTTAATCTTTTTGGTAATACACAGCTTACGACTATTTTTCTCACTACACTTGTTAGTAAAAATTACCCATGGTCTACTGCCAACTGTAGCTTCGTTAGAAATAACATTTCCATCCTGACTTGTTGTCACTTCATCATTGATGAAAACCTTATCATATTCGTTCTTTGATACACCAAGTTCTTTAATCCTATATTTCGTATTTGCCTTAAGTCCAGAAAAAGTTGCGTACTGACCAGGTTTCAATGTAAATACCTTATCCTCACTGAATTCAACTTTTCTACCATCGTCTAAAATACCATTAGGAGTTGATGGAACATAATTTTCTTTTTCATCCTTAACAAGTAACTGAAATTTAAACTTTACATCTGCATACTTCTCTTTATCTGTATTACTCAACTGTTTCTGAACCTTAACAGACCCATCCGGAACTGTTGGAAGATTGAACTTAAGCTTACAGTTGGAATCACCCTTACCTCTTTCGAGATAATAGAAATTAATTGTATGCACTGTGTAATCTTTGAAAATATCCTTTCTGCTAACAAAATCTCCTTCTTTTTCTGCTCCTGCCTCTTTAAATAAATTTTTTAAAGTATAATTGTTACTACCAACTTTAACTGTACCCTCAGCAAAATCAATAGAACCAGACACTGAATTATGAATACCACCAATATCCAACACCAAAACGCCATCGATGTAAACCCATACATCATCATCTCCAGAAAACTCAAATACCATATTATTACCATTAATTTTTCCGTCTTTTGGCTGAATGAATTTAGCTGACATTGTCATACCAAAATGGAAATCTGGAGATTTTTCTGAAATTTGAGGAATACCCCAGTATTTATGATCACCTAATGTATTGAATGGAAAGAAACTTCCATGTTTCGAACCTTGTTGTAGGTCTATTGGATCTTTACTACTTCCTGGTACCTTATATACAGTAAACTCTTTTGTATTTTTATTAAACTGTGCAAAATTTTTAGTACTATCATATTCATAGTAACCATCTGCATCTTGTTTAAATAAGTAATTTGCATCAGAATAAAACTCCTTGCCCGTACCTTCCTTCGTTGAGAATAAATACGAACTACTCTCTTTTTTACCCTTATCTACTATCGGATATGAATCTTCTCCCAATCTCTTTTGCATAATGCCAAGAGAGAGATCAGATGGCCCTCTATACTTATTATAATCCTCGTTTCCTCCATCACTTCCATTACTAAACTTCAAAGAATGACCTTCATTTATTCCAGCAGTATCGTAATTAAACATATTGATAGTAATACCTCTTTTAGCACTATCAACAGTTTCCTCCACACCATAACTACTAGTTGTCTGTACAGAAGTGAAATCATCTGCCAACCATACAACTGAGAAAGTAGAAAAACTCTCTGTTTCAAAGTTTGCACTTTCAATCTCTCCATTGTCGGTTGTACTTACTTCAGCCTGTCCATCGTTGCTCATATTAACAACTTCTGTGACATTACCATTTGCATCCTCCACAAAATGTACCAGAGATACATTCATGTTTTCCTGTGCTGTATCTGTTTCAGCTACATCTTCTGGGATTTCTGCTTCTTTGTAGGCTATAGATACCCTGACACTTCCGTTCTGCGCTTCGATCTTAGTTCCATCGTCATTCAGAAAACTAATATCGTATGCAAGAAAACCTGCTACTGTATAACTCTCATTTTCTGCACCCTCGTGAAGCTGTTTCTCGATATCTGCATACTGGTCAGAACCTTTCTCGATCGGAGTCACAACAAACTGTGCACCTTCCGGAATAACGCCCTTCGCTGCTGTTGCAGTTACAACTACATTACCAACTTCCTGGGAATAAGAAACTTCTTCGCTTTCCAGAACATCCTCAGGCTCTTCTGCCTCATCACTGCTGTCAACAACCTGTGCCATATCACTTCTTATGTAAGCCTCGGTTCCTTCCCAGGAAACCTTGTACCAGGTTGCTCCGTCCTCTGCTGTTACGGTATCCAGAAGTGTGAACTGTGTTCCTGCGTTTACAGTTGCCAGAACCTCTGCCTCGATAGATGGGCTGACGCGAAGATTCGTATCGTCTCCCAGAACCTCGATCAGGCTTGTCTCACCATTCTCATCTGCTGCCGGAACCTCCTCCGGGCTCGCAATATCCTCTGCCGGTTCTTCCACCACATCCGGATCCTCTGCCGGCGCTTCGGTAGGTTCAGCATCCGGATTCTCTGCTGCCGGTGTCTCAGCTGCATCCTGCTCAGGCTCGTCCGAAATATCCATTCCGTCCGTAAGCTCCTCTGATGCGATAGACGCCTCGTCCTCATTACCGGAAACAGCTTCCGCCTCGACATCTGCTGTCTCAGGAGAATCCCACATAACGGCAAAAACAGCTGCGTTGCCAGTCTCAACCTGAAGTGTCTGGATCTGTTTGCCCTCGTTGACATTCAGAACCTTCAGATCCTCGTTGGCCTGTAAGGTGTTAACATCAGTATCACCGGTACTGCTGTTATAATGAAGCTTCTCAACGGTTACACTCGTGCTGGCTGCATCGGTAAGCTCCGGTGCTGCCGGTGTCTTGTACTCAAAAGTTACTCTGACTCTGCCGTTCGGCTCGACTCTGTTTCCGTCGCCATCAGCAAAATACACATCATACGCAAAAAAACCTCTCAGGCTGCTGCCCTTGTCTGTAGCTGCTGCTGAAAGCTTCTGAGAAACTGTATCATAAGATACGGATGAATTCTCGTTTACGCCGTCAGCCTTCAATGCTGTATTCTGCGGAAGAGCTCCGTCCTCCAGTGCCTCTGCTGTTACTTTAACAGAATCATTTTCATATGTAAGCGTCGATTGCTGCGCCTGTTCCGTTTCCTCCTGGTCAGCGCTGCTTACATCCGGTGTCGATTCTTCGGCCGCTGGTTCAGATGTAATTTCGCCATCTGTAAATATATCCTCCGTTCCATCTCCGAACGCCTCACTCGCGGAGATTGTATATGCACTTGGCATACAGGATACCATCAACGCCAAAGCCACCATAAATGCCAGGAGTTTTCTGATCTTATTATTCCTTAATTTTTTCATACCTTTCCCGCTTTCCTATGTGTGCATTAACGTGTACTGTATTTCTTATTACTTTACTTCTGTTTATATTCCTTTCTCTTAAAAAAGCTTCATGTTTTTAGCCGGTGAGTAAACAGGTTACACCTTTTCAATATTTTACCCTTATGTGATTGTAATATCAATATACCAGGCATTTTTGGTAAGGATATTGACATTATCAGATGCTATCGAAAATCAGTCTTCAACTCCTCCTTCTTAACTTACTCGTTTACTGGTTCTTTTCGCCTGATTTCTCCGATAAAATCTGACTATTCGTGATATTTATTATACAACACTACCAGTTGTTTTGTAAGTCCCGTTTTTTCAAAAAAAAGTGCCTCTGTCACTATTTTAACATGAATTTTTTCAGCTCATCCCGCTTCTTGACATTCAGCTTGCAAAAGATATCCGTAAGGTAATGCTTGACAGTATTAATGGAAATCCCCAGATGCTCTCCGATCTCCTTATTGGTCCATCCCCCACTTGCCAGCATGGCAATAGAAAACTCCATCGTCGACAGCTCCCCCGTAACCTTTCTCCGGTTTTCCGGATTATGAAGCGCCATCCAGCCCCTGCTGAAAGAAATCACACCCTCCGTGATCCGCTGATACGCCTCCGGATCCCGGTTCCGGATACAAGCCTCGATCAGCCCCCGCAAAAGCCCATGATGCTCAATAAAAGGCTCCAGAAACCCATCCATCTTCGCCAGCTCCCAGCTCCGGAGCATCTCCTCCTGCGCCTCCTGCTTATGCTTTCGGTTGATCGCACACACCGCCATCATACAATGGATATACGTCATACTGATCGGATACGGCCTCTCCGCCATAAACAAAGCAGCCTTACCCATCCCATAAGCACTCCATATCTCCCCGTTAAGATAAGTATGGTGAGCCATCACATACGTGGCAAAAAGCCTCAGCCCCTCAGGAAGCATCCTGCTGTACTCCCCAAAAGCAGGCATCCCATCCGTAGGCAGATGAAGCAAAACCGCCCCCACATACCCCGCCAGAAGACAGGACGCATAAACATCCTTAGGAACCTTCTTCTTCATAGCAATCTTCACACAGGACTGGATCCCCTCCATCCCCCGCTTAGCCGCCGCCACATTCCCCAGAGTCAGATTAGAATACCCATACAAAATACACGCCGAAAGCTTCAGCTCAATAACCCTGCTGGACAAATACCCCCTCGTGATCTCACAACACTCCTCCGCCTGCCCCGTAAAATAAAAAAGCTCAGCCCGCGCAATATTCCTCAAATCCACATCCACAAACCCCTCAACAACCTCCCGAGCCCTCCCAGGCTCAAAAGACGAATTCAAAAGCGGCAAAACCACATAATCACACATACAACCCACTCTCCTCCAAAACCCAGGCAGCCCCCAAAAGACCGCCCTCAAAACCAAACCAACAAACCTCCGAAGCCCTCACACAAGCCACATCAACACACATCCGAAGCCCATCACACAACCCTCATCAACACACATCCGAAGCTCATCTCTCAACCCTCATCAACATACATCCGAAGCTCATCTCTCAACCCTCATCAGCACACATCCGAAGCTCATCTCTCAAGTCCCACATCAGCACACATCCGAAGCTCTTCTCTCAAGCCACATCAGCATACATCCGAAGCTCATCTCTCAAGCCACATCAGCACACATCCGAAGCTCTTCTCTCAAGTCACACAAAACAGTCACCAAAACTCCGGATATCAATCAATCAGTCAATCAGTCAACCAATCAGGCCAACCATCTTTTTCCATAATTATAATCCAAAATACTCCAAAAATAAATTTAAATATTACACAAAAACACTACAATATATCCAAACCAGCCTCTATTCCCCAATCCCCTCACGACAAACCGCAAAAAACTCACCCCACCCACATCCAACGCAGCGCCGATGCCACACCACCTCCCGGCACATCACAAGGAAACTCAGCCCCTGCAGCCATCCAGCGCAGCG
>ERZ779850.1083-NODE-1083-length-28702-cov-3.122142_pt1 | contig 28702 bp, 25 predicted proteins | sample MGYA00511249_ERZ779850 | MGnify/ENA primary metagenome ERZ779850 (study PRJEB29588, sample SAMEA2162475) | human gut metagenome | biome: human gut; feature: human-associated habitat; material: faeces | place: Denmark | collected 2008/2010 ...
GCCGGGCAAGTCGTGGGGGCGGCAGCGGATACTAGAAGAGGATCGAAAGAAGAGCGGACAAGCGGAGCAGACAGAAGCGGAGAAATATATGGTCAAAACAAAGTACCCGCAAGACCTTCTGCCGGAAGGCGTGAAGTACGAGTTGATGGTAAGGCAACCTGGTCCGGAAATCTCGGACGCAATAATAGATCCGTTCGGACTGTATCACGAAGAGATGGAGAAGCGACGAGCCGAGAAGACGGCCAAGGAGAAGGCCTAACCCGAGGGACTCAAAAGGACATCAACTCGTGCGATTGATAAGATCTTCGAGGCGTAAGTCATCGTGGAGAGCTCCTGCCAAAAACATCAACCACTTCCTGTTCCGCACGGCGCCGGGAGGGTACTTCACACGCGACATCATCAAGATTGCCTACGATGTCACGTGCATTTGGACTCCGTCACTAGGGGGATATCCACGTGGAAATCAACACGCTGCGGTCATTATGGTGTCGAAAACACACCTGCTGACGTGTGGCAATAGCGAAGCGGTTGCCATCTCCCTGGCTAATTTCCAACTGGTGCCGTAATAAGCAGGTTTAGAACAGCAGACGGGAAAGTTCAAGAAAATAAGGAGTCGTGGCTCCAAAAAGAGTTAGAAACCCCGCCCGGTGGAGTTAACCTGTCGGAGGGCAGGAGAATCTATCGCCAGTGGGGTCGCGGCCGCAGACAACCGACTAGCCCGCCTTGACACCGATAGTAGGCCCACTGACTACGTCGTCAGTCTAACAGAACAGGTAAACAAAGAATCCCGACGAAGCGGAGTGAAACCAAGAGACTCCATCGCAAGGTCTCTTCAGAAATCATGCGAGATCCATATGCAACAAAACGAAGAACCAGACGTCCCTAACGTTCCTGTCATGCCAGCTTCCGTGACCTTCGAAACCAAAGTTCCGGAATATGGTTGGTGGATACTTCGCGCCAAAGTCAAAGAGGAAAAATTTGAAAATAATCGCGTTGTTGCGTGGCCTGAAAATAGTGATAAAAAACGGCGCAGCTTCGAATTCGAAATCGCCTGCAGCCATGTTTTCGACCCTATTCCGGATTTACATACCTACATCTACAGCAAGGTTGATGGTGCTGTCTACGGCAATTGGAAGGTAGATGAAGAGGGCTCTATTGCCGTCCTCGAAAGCTGGGACGTCGGTTACCGCGTGGAACAGATCAGGTTACGCCGAATGTGCTCGTTGACAAAACACGATTACGCTCCCCCCATCAATCTGGTGGTGGATCGGTTTGACTTCCTCAATGCCCTTGAAAAGGCTTACTGTGATTTTGGCCGTAATGGTGCCTGGAAGCTATTCTCTTTAATCGATTACGAAGATGCCCCAGAGCCAGATCTTGTGATTGACTCCAACTTGGATAAGCCGTAAACCTGTAGGTGCACTCCCCGAACTTCATGGTTCGGGAGAGTGCACAGGTTAAGGAAGCATCGAAACAATTCGATCCTTGCCTCCCCGGCAAAGAATTTAGGTTCCATCAAATTACCGTGGAACAATCGGAAATCCAGTTACAAATGGGCTATAGACCCGGCCACAATGCTAAGAAACGAAGTCGGGTGCGTACACACCAGTCAAGGTTTGGAATTTGACTGGGTTGGCGTTTTCATCGGAAAAGATCTGCGTTACAACCCCGACAAAGAGATGTTGTTTGCCGACATTGATAATTACCACGACAAAGGCGGCAAAAATGGTCTCGGCAAAAACAAGGCCGAACGCTCCAAGAATCTTCTCAAGTACGTCTGCCGTTGTTACCGAGTGCTCCTTTCTCGCGGCGTTCGTGGGGCTCGCGTCTACTGCTGTGACAAGAACCTTGCTAAATATCTCAAAGCAGAGCTTGCCAAAACAGTCAATTTGACCGGCAATTGACAGGCTAGCGACAGAAGACTCTGTAGTTGCTCACTGGCACAGCTCCACCTACAGAGGAGAACCGGTTTTGCCTTGTTGCTCTCAGTTCTTTCTTTCCGTTAGTTCACCAAACGGAAAGAAAGGAAAACGGCAGACGTTGAGAAAACCAACACATCTGCCGTCAGAAGTAATTAGTTCCTTGTTTCTTCCCAGTCAAAAGGCTCTTATTCCTTTGCCCCTGCGGCACCCCATACATCGCCCCAGGAGCCGGTGAGCGCCCCTTTGGCGTAGTCAACCACGCGGTTTTCAAAGAAGTTGGTATGCGTCACACCAAGCATCGCGTCGACCCAGTTGAGAGGATTTTTCTCCGACTTAAAGATCGGCTTCAAGCCGAGTCCCATCAGGCGACGATCGGCAATGTAGCGGATGTAATCCTTGACTTCCTGCTTGGTGAGACGCTTCATGTCGCTTACACCGAAGGCGAGTTCAATGAAACGATCTTCCAGGTCAACCATCGTTTCGGCGATCGAGTAGATGCGTGCCTTGAGTTCATCGTTCCAGAGCTGCGGATTCTGCTTGATGTACTCACGAAAGAGCTTCGTCATGGATTCGGTGTGCAGCGTCTCGTCGGCAATCGACCAGGCAATGATCTGCCCCATGCCCTTGAGTAGTCCGTTGCGCGGGAAGTTGAGCAGCATCACGAAGCTCGAAAACAGCTGCATCCCTTCGGTGAAGGCCGAAAAAGCGGCAATCTGGGCAGCAAGCTCGTTTTCCGACAGGCACTCGTTAAAAAACTCGTGCTTTTTGGCCATCGCCTCGTACTGCAGAAACTCGTTGTAGACGGTCTCGGGCAGGCCCAGCGTCTCGATCAAATGCGAGTATGCCGCGATATGCACCGCTTCTCGGCCGGCAAAGCTCGAGAGCATCATGCGGATTTCCGGTTGAGGGAACTGCGGCAGATAAGTCGTGACGTAGGCTCCCGACACGTCGATGTCACCCTGCGTGAAAAACCGCAGGATCTTCGTCAAAAAATCGCGTTCGGAATCCGTGAGCTTGAGCTGGAAGTCCTTGACGTCTTCCATCATCGGCACTTCCGTCCAAAGCCAGTGCATTTGTTCGCTTTGAACGAACGCATCGTAGGCCCACGGGTAGGCAAAGGGCTTGAAGTAATTGCGGTTGCCCGCGAGTTTCAGTGCGCTTTTCTGCATTTCTTATCCTTCACAAGCAAGGCAGCCGGTGTCGTCGGCCACAGCCCGCATATCAATTTCGTCCTCAAGACGCCGACGGACGGCAACCTGACCGACCTTATCGGCTTTTCTCAGTTTGTCGCTGCGGCAGTAGTAAAGAGACTTCAGCCCCTTCTTCCAAGCCATAAAGTGGCAGGCGTGCAGATAACCGATCGGCACGTCGGGCGCAAAGAAGAGATTGACGCTCTGGCCCTGGTCAATATAGGGCTGGCGATCAGCTGCCAGTTCAATGATCCAGCGCTGATCGATTTCCTGAGCCGTCTTGAATACGTCTCTGACCTGCTGCGGCAAATCCGTGCGGTGTTGCACGCTGCCGTCGTGGGCAATCAGATCACTCCAGACTTCGTCTGTATCGAGACCGAGTTCAACCAAAACGCGTTTGAGGAAGCGATTCTTGACGATATGCGCGCCGGAAATCGTGTCCTGCCGGAAAACGTTGGCTCGAATCGGTTCGATTGACGGGCTCGTGCCGCCCGTGATCAGCGACGACGAGGCGTTAGGAGCCACGGCCATCCAGTGGCTGAAACGACGGCTGACGCCGGCAGCGGCCGCATCGGGACATGCGCCGCGCTTTTCACACAGAACCTTGTCGGCACGCTCGCATTCGTTTCGGATGTGGCGAAACATCGCCATGTTGGTCACTTTTGCGACAACGCTCTCAAAGGCAATGCCGTTTTTCTGCAGATAGGCATGGAAGCCCATGGCACCGAGCCCCACACTACGCTCGCGCATGGCGCTCAATCGCGCACGCGCAATCGTGTCCGGAGCGTGATCGATGAAGTATTGAAGCACGTTGTCGAGAAATTCCATCACGTCCTCGATGAACTGAGGCACGTGCTTCCATTGATCGAAGTACTCCAGATTCACGGACGAAAGACAGCAGACGGCCGTACGCTTCTCGTTCGTGGGCAAGAAGATTTCGGTGCAAAGGTTCGATCCGTTGATCTGGAGCCCCTGATCGGCAAGCCACTTGGGCAACACGCGGTTGGCCGTATCGGTAAAGACCAGGTACGGTTCGCCAGTGTGCATGCGCATTTCCAAAATACGCTGCCAGAGATCACGGGCACTCACCGTTTCAACCACTTTACCGGTGGCCGGGTGTTTGAGCTCCCACGAATCGTCATAGTCGGCATCACGCATACTCGCTTCGATCTTCTCCATGAAGGCGTCGGAAATATTGATGCCATGATGCAGATTGAGTGCGCGCATATTGGGGTCGCCCGTGGGCTTGCGCATCTCAATGAACTGAACGATGTCAGGATGATCAATCGACAGGAAGGCCGCGTAGGACCCGCGCCGCGTCGAACCTTGACGATACGCAAGACAGGCCGCATCGTAGACCTTGAGATGAGGCATGACACCCACGCTTTTGTCGTCAGCGTTGCGAATGCCCACGTGAATGCCGACGCCACCGCCGAGCATCGAAAGCCAGTTGACTTCGGAAAGCGTATTGACCAGCCCTTCGGCCGTATCGGGCATGTAGCTCAGAAAGCACGAGACCGGCAGACCGCGCTTGTTACGCCCGAAGCTCAAAACAGGCGTCGAAAAACTCAGCCAGTGGCGACTCGCATAGTCATAAATACGTTGCGCATGTTCGGGATTGCTCGCAAAGCTTTCCGCCACAAAGGCGTAGCGCTCCTGCGGAGATGTTTCCCCTTCTCGCATATAGCTTTCGCGCAAGCGTTGCAGCCCCAACTCGTCAAAAAGCGCATCGCGCGATAAATCGATCTGAACGGACATAACTGATTACCCGGCAAGAAAAAAGAGCTAACCGCTGATGCGCGGCGCCTCTGATTTAGATGTCCGAAAATACTATATGGCGATATGTTCGATCGCAATCACACAATATGCTGTTGTCTTTGCCGATGACTCGGCGCCAACCCGTTGATACAGCGGCAAAAATTGTCCCCGCTCTCAAAACAGCAAAACACACTTTTTGCCTTTTTCGACTGCCAAAAATGACAGTCTGCGTCTTTTCGCGTAATGAAAGCCACGTAAAGCGTTCTTTTTCTACCGAGAAATAGAAGTTCAGCAGTAGAAGGAGGTAGAATGCGGGTTTTCCTGCTTGTGACGGGAGGGGTGATTATTCCCGTCATTTTTGTCTGCCAAGTACAAGAAACTTTGTGACGCTGTCGGCAAAGTGTTTCGTCGCAATCCGGACCGACGTTCTGATTGCGCGCAACGTTCCACAACATTTTCCCTAAAAACAGATCACTAGAAAGTTTGCTTTCCATCGAACTTTCATCAAGTTTTCATTTGCTCTGCAGATAAAGCACCTAAACTCTAGGCTGTCTCTTTCCTGCCTAAAAAAACAACAAGGACAGAGCGCATAAGTAGCCGTCACCGCTTTATTGTCGTTTGAGCGCTACAAAATCAAACTCTCGGAGCCAAAGTCGTCATGGACTTTCTTAATCATCTCGTCAGTGAGATCAACAGTGTCCTTTGGGGCGTTTTCTGCCTGATTCCCTTGCTGTGCGGCACGGGCATCTTCTACAGCATCAAGCTTCGTTTTGTGCAGGTACGCAAGTTCGGCCTCGCCACGCGTTTACTGTTCGGCGGCGCCACACTTTTTGGCAAGCGTGCCGATAAAACGGGCATGAGCTCATTCCAAGCTTTGGCTACCGCCATCGCTGCTCAAGTGGGTACCGGTAACGTTGCGGGTACGGCCACTGCTATCGTCTCGGGCGGCCCCGGCGCCTTGTTCTGGCTGTGGGTTGCCGCCTTCTTCGGTATGGCCACCATCTTTGCCGAAGCGGTGCTGGCTCAGACCTTCAAAGGCAAAGACGCCAACGGCCACGTGGTCGGCGGTCCTGCGTACTACATCACCAAGGGTATGGGTGAAAAATGGCGTCCGATGGCCGTCTTCTTCTCTATCGCCATCATCATTGCTCTGGGTTGCATCGGCAACATGGTGCAATCCAATTCGATTTCCAACGCCATGCACACGGCTTTCGGCGTTCCGCTGGTCATCACCGGTATTGTGACAGCCATTCTCGCCGGTGCGGTTTTCTTCGGCGGCGTCGCCCGTTTGGCGTCTGTGACTGAGAAAATCGTTCCCTTCATGGCCGCTATTTACATCATCGGCGGCTCCTACGTCATTGCTTGTCACGCTGGAGAACTTGGCAATGCGTTCCGTCTGATCTTTGTGGCTGCATTTGATCCTCAGGCTGTTATGGGCGGCGCACTCGGTCTGACGGTTGCCAAAGCCATGCAGTTCGGCGTTGCCCGCGGCTTGTTCTCCAACGAAGCCGGTATGGGTTCCACACCGCACGCTCACGCCGTTGCCAAAGTAGAGCACCCGGCCGAACAGGGGCTCGTCGCCATCTTCGGCGTTTTCGCCACCCTGATCGTTGTTACCTTCACGGGCATCGTGATTCTCGTGACCGGCGTACTCGACTTCCAGAGCACCGGCATTGCGCTCACTCAGAAGGCTTACAACGTGGGGCTCGGTTCGTTCGGCGTAAGTTTTGTTGCTATCTGCCTCTTCTTCTTTGCCTATTCAACGATCATCGGCTGGTACTTTTTTGCCGAACAGAACGTGCGCTTCCTCTTCTCTGAAAAAGCGCTCCTTCCCTATCGCGTGATTGTCTGCGCCTTCATCATTGTCGGCGCCACGCTCAAGGTTGATCTGGTGTGGGCACTAGCCGACCTCTTCAACGGCCTGATGGTCATTCCCAACTTGATTGCATTGATTGCTCTGCACAAGGTTGTCGGCAACTGCCTTGATGACTTTGAAGCCAAGTTGGCCAAATACGAGAAGACACAACAAAACATCTCTCACAGTTAACGAGAGTTTTGCCGCAGGCAGCACGAGGCGCTTTCTTCACGAATGCGCCTCGTTTTGCATCTGCTCACGGACATTCAAACCGGCTCATCACACGGGCATGGTCATGCAAACGGCTGAGGACCGTCTCAATCTCCGCACCCTGTAGCAGTTGCGTCTCGGGGGCCTCGTCGGCAACCGCACGTAACCAAAAACGCTCGCGGTTTACAGCACGATCGTATTGTTGTGCGGCCATTTCAGAAACCAGCACCGCCCCGGCTTCGAGTCTCTCGCGACTGCATTCGATGATTGCCTCAGCATACGTTTCGTTGCGATCCATCCAATGGAACAAATGCCCGGGCGCAGCAAGACGGTCCGACTTGCTGCGATTGCACTTCGGACAAGCCAGTACAAAGTTAAATGTCCTTGTATGCGCGAATCGCGAGTACGGCAAAAAGTGGTCAACATCGCAACCGGAATCCAACTTGCAACCACAGTAAAAGCACGTCTGCGCAGGCGTCGATTCCCTCAACACGTCTCGAATGTCCGCAAGCGTTTCCGAGCGATGCGGATAGAACAGAAAGTCGCGCAGCGTGGATTCCGGCGTCTCGCCAAGCACTCCTGAATTGGCCCGGATCGAGCGCAGCATCTTCTCCCACCGCGAAAAGATCAGTTCCTGAACGATCGGCTGAAACCGACACAGCAAAACTGCGACTTCTCGACGTACATAAATCCGATTGGTACGATCGTCCTTATCAAACAGGAACTCGTAGCCTTGCATGTACTGCAACGGATTTTTCTTCAGAACTCGCGTCTGACAGTCCTTGACCAGCCGATCGAAATCCTTCTCAAAACGCTGCGCCTGCAAAAATGTCAGCCATTGCGCGTCTGCCGGACACAACCGTTCCTGAAAAACCTGAATCAGCGAAATGGCAAGCGCGTTACTGCCGCCGAAGCTTTGTCGCAACACAGCGTCTTTGACAGAACTGTTGTCGGCTCGCGGATAGGCTTTGGCTTGTGGCCAATAGATGCGCAAAAACTCAAGCGCCAGCTCGCGATAGCTGATCTCAAAAACTTCCGCATCAGGATGATTCACAAAAGGAATTTCTCCTGCCTTGTTCGTGACGGCCAGCACCAATGCCAACTTGTAGGTGGTGTTGAGATCGTTGCCAAGTATCAGCTTCTGAATCGAAAGCAGAAAGTCTTCGACTGACAAAGTCATTTGAGAGGTCCACAAACGTAGAAGACACCGTTCGGACCATTGTACCTTCGTCCCGGACCACGAAAATACGGGCAAAGCACAACACCTTGCCCGTCAAGGAGATTGCGGTTTTCCGAAGAAGTTGCCTTCCCGGAAAACCGCCTGAGGAGACAAATTATTTGCCAAGGACCTGAGCAGCAGCGTTTTCACCGGCCAGGCGACCGAACGTAATGGTTTCACTGATCGAGTTGCCGCCAAGGCGGTTCTTGCCGTGCACGCCACCCGTGACTTCACCGGCCGCATACAAGCCGCCGATGGGCTTGCCGGAGGTGTTGATCACCTGCGTCTTGCCGTTGAACTTCAGGCCTCCCATGTAGTAGTGGATAGCCGGCGTGATTTCGATGGCGTAGAACGGAGCCTTGTCGACCTTGAGCTTGGCATTCAGACCCGGACGGTTGAAGTCGGGATCCTTGCCGGCTTCGGCGTACTTGTTGTACTGAGCAATTGTCGCTTCAAGGTTCTTGGGATCGATGCCCGCGTTCTTGGCAAGTTCCGCCAGCGTCTTGCCTTCCTTGGCGAGCCCAAGTTCGAAAGCCGCACCGGTTTGCTTGACACTCTGACGAACCTTATCGTCAAAGATTTCAAAAGCCGTGCCACCGGTTTGCTTCGACACAGCAGCACTCGTCACGTCGCGCGTGGTGAGTTCGCTGATAAAGCGCTTGCCTTCGCGGTTCACAAACACCGCACCTGCTCCGCGCACCGTTTCGGAAACAATCACGGGGCTGCCGACCAACAATGTCGGATTGAGCTGAATTTCCTTGGCATCGACCACAGCCGCGCCAACCTTCTGTGCGAGCACCATGCCGTCGCCCTGGCTGCCCGGCTGATTGGACGTCTTCACATCCGCGCTGATGTCCGGACGCAGCGACTGAACGAGCTTAGCATTGGCGCCGATGCCACCCGTAGCCAAAACCACAGCCTTGGCATTGATGCGATACAGGCCCGAATGCTTGCCTTTGATGAGCGCACCGGTCACATTGCCCTTGTCGTCGGTATAAAGCTTGACCATCTTGGAGTTCAAGCGCAGATCAAGATTGGTTTCCTTAGCGTGATCGCGGAAGAACTTGGAAAGATACGGTCCCACGAAAACGCCGCCCGCAGGTCCGTGCATGCGAGCTGCCGAGGCACCGCCGCCGCGGCCGACATGCGAGAGCACAGCACCGCGATCGGCAAGCCACTTGATCGAATCAGCGGAACGTTCGGCCAGTATCTTTACAAGCTCGGGGTTGCTCACGTTCTTGCCGCCCTTCATCGTGTCTTCGAACATCAGCTTGGCATTGTCCTCTATGCCTTTCTCCTTCTGATAAGGAGTGCCGGCCGCATTCATGCCGCCGGCTGCAAGCTGGCTGTTGCCGCCCGGCACCGCCATCTTTTCGACCATGATGATGTTCTTCACACCGGCTTCCTGTGCCGTAAAGGCCGCCACAAAGCCAGCTGCACCGGATCCGACCACCAGGATATCGGTAGTTTCCGTCCGTTCGGGCTTGGCGTTGTCGTACTTCGTCAGATCTTCATACTGAGAAGCCGGCTTGGCACCCTTGCCGAACTTCATATCCTTCATGGACGGGAAATCATGACAGTTGGTGCAGTACGCAACGGAAGGCGTATGGCCGGAATGGCAGGCCGTGCACTGAACGTCACCCAAGTGACTCTTGTGCGGATTGGGCTGATGCGGCTTTTCCGTTTTCTTGACCAATGCGTTGGGCTCGTGGCACATCACGCATTGCTTATTGATTTCCGTTTCCGAATCACTGACCTTGTCCGTGGTGTGACACATCTGACAAGAGATTCCCTTCTGGTTGTGGGCGCCCGCTAAGAACGAGGCTTTGTCTCCCTGCGAATAGGATTTCGTCATTTCGGCTGAAAATGCATAGGCGCCGGACGACAAACCGAGGCCGAGAATAACCGCACTCGCCAAAATGGTCAGTCGTTGGAATTTCATCTTTCTCTCCTTGCTTTATTGTTTAGCAAATCCGAATCCCTCTCAGAAACTCGAATTTTTTCGGCAAAGTCCAAAATCAGTTGGGGAGCTAATAATTTCGGACTTCTTACGAGCATGTTAAGCTTAGGAAAAGAATTCATCCATCAGTCTTTTTCAAAGGTTATGTTCGGAATTTCCGAAGGAATCGCACCTTTTTTGCTTTCGCAATGCAGCACTTTTCCTTAATTGATCTCAAAACATTTCGCGCCGTGGCCGACGAAGGCAATCTCACTCGAGGAGCTGCACGAGTGCATTTGAGTCCCTCGACCGTCTGCGCCCGCATCAAAGGACTCGAGTCAAGTTTGGGGGTGCCTCTTTTCACGCGATCAGCACAGGGTATGGCGGTAACGCCTGCCGGCGAAATCGTGCGGCAGGGAGCTCTTCGCATTGAGCGCGACATTGATGGCATGCTTCGCGATCTCGAGCCTTTCGTGAGCCGCGAGGCCGGAACGCTTCGGATCGTCTCTAACTACGGCGCCGCCATGAACTTTCTGGCCGATGGGCTGGCGCGTTTTTTGAAGGCACATCCTGACGTTTCGATCTCTCACCATCGCTGTTCTTCACGCGACGTGGTCGAGGCCGTTGCCGAAGACAGAGCCGACATCGGCCTGAGCGCCTTCGTTGGCGACTATCCGGGCGTTACTTTCATAGACTACGCCCGCGACGATCTTGTGGTGATCGTAAGCATCGATTCCCCGTTGGCGCACCGTGAAGCATTGGATTTCGCCGAATGTCTGAACGAGGACTTCGTCTCCCTGAGCGAACACGTAGAAATGCAGCGTTTCGTCGACGAAAGAGCTAGAGAACTCGGCCACAAGCTCGTTCCCAAGGTTCGCGTCTCCAATCAACCAATCCTCTTTCAGATGGCCGCCGCAGGTGTTGGAATCGGCATTGCCAGCCGCGTCGCTTTCGAAGCACAGCCCCACCCGCGCGCCCGTGCGGTAAAGCTCACCAACGCCTGGGCACAGCGCCACATTCGAATTGCGATCCCTGCTCAAAAGGAACGACAGATTCGTTGGGCCACGGAGCTCGTCGAAGCGCTGAGAAACTCCACGAAGACAGCGTAGTTTTCATTTTAGTGGCGCGTGTTCTTCAGTGACTCACAGCGCCATTCGGTCTTAGGAGCACTCACTTTCAGATCCTCTCGCAAGCGTGATCACATCAAAACCATTTATGTCGCCGATTTTGTCCTGAGCGTTTCTTCGCATTCGTCACAAAGCATACCTGCAGCTTAGTGAATAATCCCTCACTTGTCAGCACGTATACTTGTTACCCATTATTAAGAGGGCACAAACACAATGAAGACCATTGAAGTCGTTGCCGCCATCATTGTCAAAGACGGCAAAATTCTTGCCACACAGCGCGGCTACGGCGAATACAAAGACGGCTGGGAATTCCCCGGCGGCAAAGTGCAGCAAGGCGAAACCGCCGAAGAAGCGATCGTGCGCGAAATTGAAGAAGAACTGCGCGTCACGATTCACCCCGACAAGTTCGTGACGACGGTCGACTACGACTACCCGAACTTTCACCTCACGATGCACTGCTTCCTGTCGAGCATCACGCAGGGCGAAATCGAATTGGTCGAGCATGAAGCCATGAAGTGGCTCACCCGCGATGAACTTGACACTGTCGATTGGCTTCCGGCTGACATTGAAGTTGTGGAAGCACTCAAAAAGCTTCTCTGAGCCTGTCAATCTGAGAAACAAACGCTCGATTGAGAACCGACATTGGGATGCGTTCCTGTTCCAATCGCAGTCCGTCTTTCTGCAGTGCTTCAAAAAGGTCCGCTTCGCCCGAGGTAACCCTCGGGCGAAATTGCGATCAACTCTGCGGAATCCGCAACGGCCGAATGGTTGCAGCGTGAAAGCTTGCTACTGCGGCGTGCACAGACAATGCGCATAGAGCGGCATGCTGCCGGAAACCGTCTGCTGCAAGCGTTGGACGGGCTCGAGCACCTGCACGGCAGGAGTAGCCAAACGCATTGCTTCGGCAAAACCTGTTTCGACCATGGCGCGGCGCATCAGACGCATCACCATCACCGAAAGCCCTGATCCGTCGCGCTCGATGAATTCAGCCTGAGCTCCGGGAACGTTGGCCATCTCGGCGGCTTTGGCGAGCGCAACGTCGAGACCCCCCAACGTATCTGCCAAGCCCATATCAATTGCCTGACGCCCGGTAAAGACACGGCCCTGCGCAAGCGCTGCCACCTTCTGCTCATCCATCTTGCGGCCCTTGGCGACCAATGAAATGAAATCGCGATAGATGCGTGCCACCGACAGTTCCATCATCTTTCCGTACTCGGGCGTCACGGACTTGAGCGGATTCATGGCATCGGCCAATGGCGACGTCGCAACACCGCCCGTGCCAAGCGACAGACGAGAGATCGCCTTTTCAAAGGTCGGCATCATGCCGAAGACACCGATGGAGCCGGTGATGCTCATCGGATCAGTCACGATCGTGTCGGCGCCGAGCGCCACCCAATAGCCACCGCTGGCAGCATAGTCACCAAAGCTTGCCACCACAGGCTTGCCCGCCTTCTTGACAAGTTCGAGCTCACGGCGAATGAGTTCAGACGCAACCGGACTGCCGCCGGGGCTATCGATGCGCACCACCAGCGCCGCATAATCGGGCGATTCGCGCACGGCTCGGATACGTCGCACGGCATCGCGCTCGCCGGTCATGCCGGGGCCGTCGCCGCCGTCCTTGATTTCACCTTCGATCGTCACCACGGCGATGCGTCTTCCGGAAGGCACCGTTTCGGCAGCTTCAAGATAAAGCCGGTAATCGAGCAACTTTTCTTCGGTCGCACTCTTCCAACCCATGCGGGTGCGCAGAATGTCAATCACCTCATCGGCCGTATGTACCGAGTCGATCAGGCTCTGATCGAGCGCCACACGACTCATGTCGCCCTGCGCCTTTTCAAGAAGATCCGGATAGGTGGAGATCACCTTGTCGACGATGCCCGGCATCAGGCCTCGGGAAGACTCGATGCTGGCGGTGTATTGCCACCAGATGTCCTTCATCCAGAAGCGATCGGCTTCAAGCGACTCTTTGGAAGGAGCCGAGCGCACGAACACTTCCGGAGCGCTCTTGTACTCGCCTGCACGATAGACGTGCACCGTAACACCCAGTTCCTTAAGCGCACTGCCACAATACAAACGGGTACCCGAAAGGCCCTTGAGCATCACGCCGCCCATCGGATGCACGAAAACTTCGTTGGCGTGTGCGGCTACCGCGTACTGAATCTGACTGTAGCCCGTCGACCATACGGTGATCTTCTTGCCGGCGGCCTTGACACGGTCCATCGCCGCACCGATTTCGCGCAAGGAAGCCAAGCCTGCCTTTTGCAGATCCTGCACCCGGAAATGCACCGCCGCGATGCGCTTGTCGTCAACCGCAAGCGCCAGAGCGCGCGTCACATCTCGCAGACGCGTAAGCGAATCCGAACCGTCGACCATGGAGGAAAACGTTCCCTGGCCGTCGAAATCGTCTTCTTCGACAACCTGCCCCGACAAGGTCACCAGCAGCACGGCATTGTTGGGCACACTCACGGGCTTTTCGTAGAAAAAAGCAAAAACAATCGCGCCGAGAATCAGCAAAAAGACCAGGTTCAGGGTCAGACGCCTCAGAAAATCCAACCCGCGCCAGCAAGTCTTCAACACCTTCAGCATTTGCGTCTCTCCTGCCTTAATTTGGTCTCATGCCGGCCTGCGAGCGAGCGTTACGCACGCGACGGGCCAGCTCAAACAGGGAATCGACTGCAACGTCAGCCCAGGCGTGCGCCTGCACGCGATGCGGTTCGCGCTTACGATAGCCCGCGCACCAAACCGTCACCATGCCGAGTTTCTTGGCCGTCTTGAGATTCACGGGGCTGTCTTCAACAAAACCGCACTGCTCGAGACGAGCCTTGAATCGCGCCGCCAAGCCGGCAAAAAGAGTCTCGTCAGGCTTGCAGCGCCAGGTTCCCATCACTCGCATATCATCGGCGCTTACCACCGCATCAAACAGGTCGGCAATGCCCAAGAGCGGTAGAAGCGCCTTGATGTAGCACTCCGGACCGTTGGTTACCAAAACGCGCTTGCCTTTTAAGGCTTTGAGACTGTCGCGCAGTTTGGCGCGGCTGAAGTCTTCGGGCACTTCTTCGGAAAGATCGAACCGGTGCGTGGCCTCAAAAAACTCCTCGGGGGCAATGCCATGGTGCTTTTCCAGCCCTAGAAAAGTCGCACCGTAGCGCGCCCAGTAGGCGTGCTGAAGGCGGCGACCTTCTTCAATCGACACGCCGAGCTTTTGCGCAATGAACGACTCCATGCGCAGATGAATGGCAGCAAACATGCCGCGGGAAGATTCATAGAGCGTATCGTCGCAGTCGATCAGCCAGACCTTGACGCGACTCAGTCGCGCACGGGTCTGTCCGTCGTCAGCGTTTTCAATCGGTTTGTTGCGGCGTTTCTTGTTATCAGTCATCGGCCGAAATCATCGTACCCACCCCCTGCGGAGTGAGAATTTCAAGAAGTAAACAGTGATTGACGCGTCCGTCAATGATGTGCACGCTGCGCACACCGTTGCGGGCGGCCGACAGCGCAGAAGAAAGTTTGGGAAGCATACCGCCCGAAATCGTGCCGTCCTTAAAGAGCGCATCGATTTCAGAGGCTGTCAGTCCGCTTAGAAGATTGCCCTCGCGATCGAGCACACCTGGCGTATTGGTAAGCATCACGAGTTTTTCGGCCTTAAGCGTTTCGGCCATCTTTCCGGCCACCACGTCGGCATTGATGTTGTAGGCCAAGCCGTCTTCACCCATGCCGATGGGACTGATCACCGGAATGAAGTGATCCTGTTCGAGCGCCTGAACGAGCGACGGATTGATTTCCTCGATCAAGCCCACCTGACCGATGTCGTGATACACGTTGGGGTCGTTGGTGTCCTGCAGCTTCATGCGGCGCGCCTTAATGAGGCTGCCATCCTTGCCGGTCAAACCCACGGCATGCCCGCCGAAGGAGTTGATCATTTGCACGAGATCGCCCTGCACCTCACCGCACAACACCCATTCGACAACTTCCATCGTCTCGGGATCAGTGACACGCATTCCCTGCACGAATTCGCTAACCTTACCCACGCGATTCAAGGCACTGTTGATCTGAGGACCGCCGCCGTGCACAACCACCGGGTTCATGCCGACAAGTTTCAAAAGCACCACGTCTCGCGCGAAAGCGCGTTGCAGTTTCGGATCCGTCATGGCGTTGCCGCCGTACTTGATCACGATCGTCTTGCCGTGAAATCGCTGAATGTAAGGAAGAGCTTCGGAAAGAACTTCAGCTTTGAGCGAAGCGGGCACCAAATTGGTGTTGGGGGCGGAAGTCTGCATTGTTTGTCATCCTTTTTTGACCGAGGGGATTTGCTTCCGAACGAAAGGCAATTCACTTGCGTGCCGTCGGGCACAGACACAAGTCCGCGGCGTTCTTTTGATGATACTTTCTTTTTTTGTCAACGCCGTTGCAAGCGCGCCAAACTATACCGCACGATGAGGCTTGCGAACACCGTTCGAGTCCGCATAGCAAAACAGAGCCCAAAGGCTCTGTCTTGCAGACGGAACGATCGTTAGAGCACGTAGCGGGACAGATCCTGATCACCCGCGAGCACGTCGAGACGCTCACGCACGTACGCTTCGTCGATGGTCACTTCCATCGCGCTGCGGCATCCCGCGTCAAAGCTCACTTCTTCAAGCAGCTTTTCCATCACGGTGTACAGACGTCGCGCACCGATATTTTCCGTTCGTTCATTCACCTCAAAGGCGTAATGCGCAATCGCCTTGATCGCTTCGGGCGTGAAGGTGAGCTTGGCGCCGTCTGCACCCAGAAGTGCCTCGTACTGCTTAACGACAGAAGCGTCAGTCTGAGTAAGGATGCGCTCGAAGTCTTCTTCGGTAAGGCTCTTCAGTTCCACGCGAATCGGCAAACGGCCCTGCAATTCGGGAACCAGATCCGACGGCTTGGAAAGGTGGAACGCACCCGAGCAGATAAAGAGCACGTGATCGGTCTTCACCCAGCCGTACTTAGTCTTCACGGAAGTGCCTTCAATGAGCGGCAGCAGATCGCGTTGCACACCTTCGCGAGAAACATCTCCCGAGCCGTGGCGCTCGGCCCCGCCCGCGATCTTGTCGATTTCGTCAATAAAGACGATGCCGTTGTTTTCCACACTTTCGATGGCACGGCGCGTGAGGTCTTCGTGATCGATCAACTTGCCCGCTTCTTCGTCCGTATAGATCTCCATCACTTCACGGATCTTGAGACGCTTTTTCTCGCGACGCGAGGCGTTGATCTTGTCAAAGACGTTCTGCAACTGGTTTTCAAGATCGTCCATGCCTTCCGGACCGATCATGTTGAAGACGGGAGCGGTGCTTGCCACATCAGCTTCAACGGTCTTGTCGTCCAAACGGCCGGCACGCAGATCTTCTCGGAAGCGACGGCGAGCAGCGCCATCCACGGGCACCGGTGCCGCCTGACCTTCGACGGGAGCGGGCGGCGGCAGAAGAAGATCAAGCACGCGTTCCTCAGCCTGTTCGCGAGCGCGCGTCATCACGCGCTTTTTCTGCTGCGCTTCAACGAGCTTGATGCCAGCCTGCATCAGATCGCGCACGATTGATTCCACGTTGCGGCCAACATAGCCCACTTCGGTGAATTTGGTCGCTTCGGTCTTGACGAACGGCGCATCGGTGAGCTTAGCCAGGCGGCGGGCGATTTCGGTCTTGCCCACGCCGGTCGGCCCGATCATCAGAATGTTCTTGGGCGTAATTTCGGAGTGCAGCGGTTCAGGCACGCGGCTGCGGCGCCAACGGTTGCGAAGAGCCACGGCAACGGCGCGCTTGGCGTCGTTCTGACCCACGATGTATTTGTCGAGTTCGCTCACGATTTCTCGCGGCGTGAGCATGGAGCGGTCGGTTTCGGTCATCTCGGAAAAAAAATCTGTTCTTGGGAAAAATTAGCCTTGCAACGTTTCGATGGTCTGGTTGCGGTTGGTGTAGATGCAGATGTCGCCTGCGATATCCAAGGCCGCCTTGACGATGGAAGGAGCATCCATTTCGGTGTGTTCCTTCAGAGCTCGTGCAGCCGACAGGGCGTAATTGCCACCCGAGCCGATCGCAGCGATGCCGCCTTCGGGTTCGATCACATCGCCGTTACCTGAGAGCACCAGCGTGGCGTCCTTGTCGGCCACGATCATCATGGCTTCAAGATGACGCAACATGCGATCGGTGCGCCACAGTTTGGCTAGCTCCACTGCCGCGCGCATCAAATTGCCCGAATGCTTTTCGAGTTCGCCCTCGAAGCGCTCCACCAACGTGAAGGCATCGGCCGTAGCGCCGGCAAAACCGACCAAAATGCGGTCGTGATAAATGCGGCGCACCTTGCGTGCGGTTGCCTTGAAGACAACGTTGCCGAGCGTCACCTGTCCGTCGCCGCCCATCGTCACGGTGTTACCGCGGCGCACACACACTATGGTCGTTCCGTGAAACTGTTCCATAAGATCCTCTTTGTATCCGTCCAGATTACTTCAAAAATCCGGCTTGTCCTTACGAAAAAGGAAGGCTTGAGCCTTCCTCTTACGTGTTTTTGCGCGGTTGACGTCGAAAGCAAATTGCACAAGGGCTCAAGCCCGAGAACTTCCTCGGGCCTGGACGCCAAAAAACCGCACCAGACGTCGACGTATCAGTCGCCGAACATCTTCTGCTTAATCTCGCGGCGTTCCTGCGCTTCCAGAGAAAGCGTAGCCGTCGGGCGAGCCAGAAGACGGCGCACGCCGATCGGTTCGCCGGTTTCTTCGCAATAGCCGTATTCGCCTTCGTCAATGCGCTTGATGGCCGCCTGCACCTTCTTGAGAAGCTTGCGTTCGCGGTCGCGAGTGCGCAGTTCGAGTGCGTGTTCCTCTTCGATCGTCGCACGGTCGGCCGGATCAGGCACCACAGTCGATTCACGCAGATTTTCAGTCGTCTGGCCGGCGTTGTGGCGCAGTTCTGCTTCCATCTCCGTCAGACGGTTGCGGAAAAACTCAAGCTGCTTGTCGTTCATGTAGTCCTTGTCGGACATCGCCAAGAGCTCTTGCTCGGTCAAAGTCTTTTTTGTTGCCATAAAACTCTTTCGATCTACAGAAGTAGTCTCAGCGCCGGCGGCGTGAAAAATGAGTCCGCGTAAACGCCGATGCTTTTTGAAGGCGCACACAATAGCACAAAAGCTTGAAATCTATGACTATTTGTACCCGCCGACTTGTAACGTTTTTCAAACCGGCCTCAGGCCAGGCAGGATTCAAATCCCTTGAGAATCGCCTCTTTAGGCAATTTGCGTCCGATGATCACAAACTTGGTTTCGGGTTTGTTCTCCCCCCAAGGACCGAGCACGTCAGCACCGAACACCATGTGCACGCCCTGCACCACACAGCGGCGATCCGTCCCCTTCAGATAGAGCACTCCCTTGTAGCGCAGCATGTCGGGGCCATAGACCGCCACCAAGCTTTGTAAGTACTGCTCAAAGCGGGGCGCATCGAACGGCTTGTCGGACGTAAAGACAAACGCGGCCACGTCGTCACCGTGATGATGCTTGTGTGCTCCGGTAAGAAACGTCGGATCGACATCCAAAATGTCGTTCATGTTAAAGCCGTAGATGTCGATCACCTTATCGATGGGCACATTGCCCATGTCAGCCACTTCGATGGGGGCGCGGGGGTTGATCGCAATCAGCCGCTCCTTGAGCGCGGCGAGTTCTTCAGAGCTCACCAGATCGGCCTTGGAAATGAAAATGCGGTCGGCAAAAGCGATCTGATCAAGAGCCACCTCTTCCTTGGCGATCGTTTCGTCGGCATGCTTGGCGTCAACAAGCGTCACCACGCCGTCGAGGCGGAAAAAGGCCGCGACCGCATCGTCCATAAAGAAGGTCTGGCAGACGGGGCCGGGATTGGCCACACCCGTGGTTTCGATGACGACGTGATCAAAATCAATCTCGCCTTTGTCACGCTGGATGCGCAGGTTCGTGAGCACGCGCGACAGATCACCGCGGATCGTACAGCAGATGCAGCCGTTGTTCATCGTAACGATCTGTTCGGCGCCGTCCTGCACAAGCAAATCGTTGTCAATGGTCTGTTCGCCGAGTTCGTTTTCGATCACGGCGATCTTGCGGCCGTGGTTTTCCTGCAGGATGCGGTTCAGAAGCGTCGTCTTGCCAGCACCCAGAAAGCCCGTGAGCACTGTAACCGAAATATCGGGTTCGGCCATCGGATCAAAGTCTTCCGTCATTTTGTCTTGTCCTTCCATCACAACAGAAAAAGCGCCTCGACAAAGGCGCCTTCCGTAAAATCTCAATCGCAGAGCTTCAGGTGCAAGCCCTTGAGGTATTCGCCCTCGGGGAACGTCATCAGCAGCGGATGATCGACCCCGGCACCGAAGCGCGACAGCGCCCAGGCCTGTCGTCGCGAATCAATGACGGCTCCGGCCACAATCTTCTGGAAAAGATCCGTATCAATGGCACCCGAACAGGAGAACGTCAACAGCTGACCGCCGGCGCGAAGCAGGCGCAAACCGTTGAGGTTGATGTCCTTGTAAGCTCTTGCGGCGCGATCCACATGATAGTGACTCGAAGCGAACTTGGGAGGATCCAGAATGATGAGATCGTACGTGTCCCCCGCTTCGCGGGCCTGGCGCAGATAGTCGAAGACGTCGGCCTGCTGCCACTTGCACACATCCGGCGCAAAACCGTTGAGTTCGGCATTGGCCTGTGCACGGGCAAGCGCTTCGGCCGAAGAATCGACGCTCACAACTTCTTCGGCGCCGCAAGCGAAAATCCGCCGGTGTAGCAGAAGCAATTAAGCGCTCGAAGTCCGCGACCGGTTTCCTTCTTGAAGGCGCGGGCGATGTTTTGCGCGGCCAATCGGCTTTCGCGCTGATCGACGTAAAAGCCCGTCTTGTGCCCCACGCGCACATCCACACCATACTTCACGCCGTCTTCTACAACTTCGATGATGGCAGGAGGCTCTTCTCCGGCAAGAACGCCCACGTGCTCTTCTAGACCTTCTCGCTTGCGGGTGGCCGCATCCGAACGATCGAACACGCCCCTGGCACCCGTGCACTTCATCAAAGCGGCCACGATCTCTTCGCTGTTTGCCTGTACGGCCGCGCTCTGAAACTGCGTCACAACCCAGTCGCCGTACATATCGGCCACCAGCCCCGGAATGCCGTCGGCTTCGGCAAAGACCAAACGGCGGGCATTAGTGCGTTCCAAGAGGGATGCGCGAGCGGCAACGGCCTTCTCGATGCGCCGCGTGAGAAAACCCGGCTGCGGCGCTTCTTCTCCGGCATAGGTGAACATGCGCACACGCAATGTGGAAGCGGGCGACCAACCGCCAAAGCCCAACTCTCGGCCGTCGTGCGAGACCACGCGCACCATTTCGCCGGCGGCAATCTTGACGCCCTTTTGTCCGGCCTTGGCAACGGCCGTGTCGTAGACCCACGGATGGCGGCGCAGCAGACTTTTTTCTTTGTTTTTCTTTAAAACGATGTCTTGCATGTCGATTCTCAAATTCGTATCAAAAAATCTTTCTCAGAAACCGGCCGTCGGCAACACGATCCGATCAAGCTCGATTTCGCCGGTAAAAACAGTCACGGCCGGACCCGACAAGTAGACCGAGTCTTGGGCCTGTCCGCTCCAGCGAACGCGAATGTCACCGCCGCGCATGTGAACAAGCACATCGTTGTCCAAAAGGCCGCGGCGAATGCCTGAGACAACCGCAGCGCACGCCCCCGACCCGCAGGCAAGCGTCTCGCCTGCGCCACGCTCGTAGACACGAAGGTTGACTTCCTTTCGGCTGATGACCTGCATGAATCCGGCATTAACCTGGTGCTCAAACACTGGCATTTCCTGTAAGGCGCTGCCCACGGCGCCGACCAGATCGGTCGCAACGTCCTTAACCAAACGAACGGCGTGAGGATTACCCATCGAAACGATACTCACCCAGTTATCAACTCCTGCGGCCGTGATTTTATAGAGCGTTGCTTCGCCTTCGATTTGCGTTTCCACCCCCTCACCGACAAGACCGACGTCGTCAGCCTCAAAACGGGGCCTGCCCATATCAACCGTGACCGTGCCGTCGTCTTCGATATGCGGACGAATGATTCCCTTAACCGTTTCGCAGGCAATCATCTTTTTATCCGTCAGGCCGAGCTCTCGCACGAAAACCGCAAAGCAGCGCGCGCCATTGCCGCACATTTCGACCTCGCCGCCGCTGCAATTAAAGATGCGGTACTTGAAATCAATGTCGGGCAACTCGCTTTTTTCCACCACCAGCAGCTGATCGCATCCCACGCCGTAGCGTCGATCGCACAACGCACGGATCTGCTGGCTCGTGAGCATAAACGGTTCCTGCGTGGCGTCGAGCATGACGAAGTCGTTGCCTGCGCCCTGCATTTTTGTAAATCGCATAGTTAGTCTTCGTAAACGGAAGGTTCACCCTCGGGGCGCGTCTTAAAACGTCGATGCGACCAGAGGTACTGATCCGGCAGCTTCAAAATCCAGTTCTCGAGTTCGGCCGTGATGCGACGGGTATCGGCTTCAACATCGTCGGTCGGGTAGTTCTCCCAAGCCGGAGAGATATGCACCACGTAACCCTTATCGGTCATCTCGGCGATACACATGCAAACCTTGGCGCGCGTAAGCTTGGCCAATCGGCAGGCCATCGGCACGGTTGCCGCAGGCACCCCGAAAAACGGAATGAAGATGGAGTTCTTCCGCCCGTGATCCATATCGGGGAGATAGTAAAAGGGCAGTCCCTTATTCATGGCGCGGATCACGGCCTTGAGGTCGCCGCGGCCATGTTTGGCGATCAGTTCCGGATCGGCAAAGCGCAGTCGCCCCTTGAGGGCCGCTTCGTCCCAAACCGGATTGGCTTGCTTTTGGTAGAGCGAGCAGCCGCGCACATGCAGGTTCAGACCGATGCCTGCGGCATCAAGCCCCACAAAATGCGGAGAAATCACGATCAAATGCTCACCGCGAGCAACCGTTTCCGTGATGTTTTCGACACCCACAAAGTGCACCATGGCCGCGACCTCATCGCGCGAGCCAGCCCAAAGCACGCCGTGATCAAGGGCGGCGCGCATGAGTTTTCGGTAGAAACTTTTTGCAATTTGACGGCGTTCGGCTTCGGTCTTATCCGGAAAACATAACCTGAGATTGGTGAGCGTCACGCGACGGCGCTTCGGGATGACGAACCAAAACACAAAAGCGAGCAGGGCAGCCAGAGCCGAGCGAACGCTCACGGGCACGTGGCGCAGGCTTTTGATGACCGCAATCCAGAACCGCGATAGAAGGTTAAGAATCATGTGCAGTAAAAAATCCTCTTTAAGCCTAGCGATTGTAACAACTCGACCTGCCGTTTAAGCCGCTTGCGGGCTGTGCCCGCTATACTCATTGATCGTTTGAAAGAGGCTGATTGCCTGTTTGCTGTCGTACCGCACGTATTTTTCGCATGTCTGCCATTCGTACTTCGCTTAGCATTCTTCTCGGCGCCTTTTTGGGGTTAGCCGCCGTTCACGCCGCATCCCCTCTGGCTTCCGACACGGTCAGCCGTGCCGATCGCGCTGCCGCCCAAAAGTCCGCGCAGGATGCCGACATCATCCGCAGTCTTCTCGTCGGTGAATTCGCCGTGCAGTCCGGCGACTCGGAACTGGCATGGAAGGCTTTCCTTACCGCAGCGCAAAAAGGCCGCTCGGCCGAAGCAGCGGGACGCGCCTTTGACATTGCGCAGGAAGCAGACAACGAAGAAGCGGCTGATCAGGCTCTCAAGGTCTGGACGGAACTTGATCCCAACAACCGTCAGGTTCGGCTGATCAAAGCCGAAGAGCTCTTTAGCCAAGGCAAATACGATGAAGCGGGCGAACTTGTCAAAGGTCTGGTGCAGGCGGCGCGCGATCCGGCAGGCGCCTTGGACGAACTCGGTGGAATGCAGCAAGTGGCTCCCGCCAAAGATCTCTTTTATCACGCCTTCGTCAAGGCGGCCGTTGATCTCAAAGAAGATGCTCGTGCTCAGCTCGTGCTCTCCGAACTCGCCAACCGCGCCCGCATGACGCCCCAAGCCGCCATGCACGCGTCCAAGGCAATGGATCTTGCGCCTGACAGTCCTCACGTGCTGATGAAAGGCATTGACGCGGAGTTTCAAAACGATCCCAAAAAGGCCATGAAGCGCTTGGAAGACTATCTCACGCGCCACCCGGACTCCTTTGAACTGCGTCTGGCCTACGCCAAGTCACTGCTTCGTACCGGCAACGGCAAGAAGCTCGACGAGCAGCTCAAGCGCCTGGAAGAAGGCCACCGCGACGATGCGCATAGCATGATGCTTCTGGGCATGATCGCCGAAGAAGCTCGCCTCTACGAGCGCGCCGAACTCTACTACAAGCGCTACCTCGTGCTTTTGAGCAAAGCCGAAAAGACGGCGCTGCTGCCCGATACGGCATACGTGCGCCTAGGCATGGTCAAGCTCGCTCAGGGCGACCGCAAGGCCGCCATTGAGTGGCCCGGCCGTGTCGAAGGCGGCGACAAGTACGAAGCCGCCCGCATCAAGCAAGCCGAACTGCTCGCCGAATCCGGCAGCGTTGACGGCGCCTGCAAGATTTTGCGCGGCATCCGCACGACCGACGCCAAGCGCAAGATGAGTCTGGACGTGGCCTGCGCCGAATTGCTTTTGAAGACCAAGCAGTTCACTCCGGCTCTGAACGTGCTGATTGAAGCGCTCGAAGCCGGCCCCAAGAATCCTGAGCTGCTTTACCGCACCGCCATCCTGGCCGTGCAACAGGACCGTTTCAAAGATGCCGAAAAACTCTTTGAACGCTTCATTGCCGAAAATCCGGACAACCCCAACGGCTGGAATTCTCTGGGCTTTTTGTGGGTCGACCGCGCGATGCATCTCGACAAAGCCGAGCGCTACCTCAACAAGGCGATGGAATTGAGCGGCGGCAAGGATGCGGCTATCACCGACTCTGGGCTGGCTGCGTTATCGTCAGGGACGTCTTGAGGAAGCCGAGTCGCTCGTGCGCAAGGCGCAAAGCGCCATGCCGGCCGACACCGAAATCGCTCTGCATCTGGCCGAAATTCTCTACGTGGTCGGCAAGACCGCCGAGGCCGACAGCTACATCGCCTCGGTGCTCGAGGGCGAACCGAACAACACGAAGGCTAAAGAGTTGCGCCACCATCGGGGCCCGGCCAAATGAAGCGCCGAACGCTGTTTCTTAGTTCCCTCGCGCTTCTGAGCGGCTGCACGGCCGTGCACTCGCCCGGCACACGTGAACGCGCCGGGCGCTTTTCGCTACGCGCCGTGGGCCCCAAAGGCGCCGAAGCCGTAACCGGACGCTGGAAGCTTGTTGAGTCGAAAGACCTTACCGAACTCACGCTCATGACTCCGCTTTACGGCATCCTCGCCCGCATCACCGTCACGCCCGAAGGCGCCAAGCTCGAGCGTCCCAACAAAGAAAGTGAGGGCACCTTCGACTCGGCCGCAAGCGCCCAAGAATTGATGCAGCAGCACCTAGGCTTCGGACTGCTCTCCTCATGGCTTTCAGGTGAACCCTGGGTACAGGCCCCCGCTCAAGTTACTGACGACTCTTTCACGCAATCGGGATGGCAAATCGCCGTCAGGCGCCGCAAGCCCGACGGCTCGCCCGCACTCGTCACGCTCTCGCAGAGCACCCCGAGACAGATCACTCTGACCCTAGTCATCGAATAACCATGACCGCTTCGTCGCTCGAACTCAAGGCTCCGGCCAAACTCAACCTTTTTCTGCACGTAGTGGGGCAACGCTCCGACGGCATGCATCTGCTTGAATCCGTGTTCGTGCTGATTGATCTGTGCGACGACATCGTTCTGGAGCTTGACCCGAGCGGCGAAATCACACGTACGGGCGACGTCGTAGGAGACGTGGAAAAAGACCTTTGCGTGCGCGCCGCCCGCGCTCTGCAACAGGCAAGCGGCACGACGCTTGGCTGTCGCATCCTCGTGAAAAAACGCATTCCCGCTGGCGCCGGCATGGGCGGCGGCTCCAGCGATTGTGCAAGCACCCTGATGGGACTCAACAAGCTCTGGGGACTGAACTGGCCGCGAAAAAAACTCATGCCGATCGGCGAATCGCTCGGTGCCGACGTCCCCTTCTTTCTCTTCGGACAAAACGCCTTTGCGCAAGGCACCGGCGGCATTCTCAGGCCGATGGCCGTCCCCTCAGCCTGGGCGGCAATCGTCATGCCGTCTCAGCCCACTGCTACAGCGTTGATTTTTCAGCATCCAGCCTTGACAAGAGACACGAAATCCTTGAAAATTTCGTCTCTTTCTCAGCAACTCAGCAATCAATGGCCCGAGCCGATCGGCCGAAACGATTTGCAACCCGTTGCTGTACGGATCAATCCTGAAATCGGAAAAGCCCTGCAAACACTCGGCTCCGGTGCCCGAATGACGGGATCCGGCTCCGCGGTTTTTGCGCTTTTCGACTCGGAAAAGAACGCCGCAGAGGCGCTCGGCTCCGTGACGTATCCCATGCGGGGATACGTTGCGAAGATTCTTCAGGAACATCCGTCCGTCGATTGCTTAGCGAGCTGATAAAGACGAGAGAAACGGACAGGGGTGTCGCCAAGTGGTTAAGGCACCGGATTTTGATTCCGGTATGCGAAGGTTCGAATCCTTCCACCCCTGCCAAAACACTGTTTTGAGTGTTTTTCCTGCACAACGAACTGCGCAGGCGTCTCGGAAAATCTTTGCAATTTGTAAAGAGCGTCCTAGACTGCTTGGCGCGGTTTTATTTTTTTGCGGACGAGAAAAAAATTTCCCGTTTGCGGATGCGTTTCGCATCAAAAATTTTTTGCGTTGTTATTCGTGCACGCACCCACTTTTCAGAGGGTAAAAATGATTTCTGACAGCCTGAAGGTCTTCTCGGGGAATGCCAATCCCAAGCTTGCTCATGCAGTGGCTCAGTACCTGAACATCCCGCTTGGGCGGGCAACCGTCAACCGCTTCTCCGACGGTGAAGTTATGGTTGAAATCAACGAGAACGTCCGCGGCTGTGACGCTTTCGTGCTGCAGAGCACCTGTGCGCCGACCAACGACAATCTGATGGAGCTGATGATCATGGTTGATGCTCTGCGCCGCGCTTCGTGCCGCCGCATCACCGCCGTGATGCCCTATTACGGCTACGCCCGTCAGGACCGTCGTCCCCGTTCGGCCCGTGTGGCCATCTCCGCCAAGGTCGTCGCGAACATGCTCCAGAGCGTGGGCATTGACCGCGTGCTGACGATGGATCTGCACGCTGATCAGATTCAGGGCTTCTTCGACGTTCCGGTCGACAACATCTACTCGACGCCCGTTCTGTTGAACGACTTGGTCTCGCACCAGTATCCCGACCTGATGGTGGTCTCGCCTGACGTGGGTGGCGTGGTTCGTGCTCGTGCCATGGCCAAGGAACTCGGCGTTGATCTCGCCATCATCGACAAGCGTCGTCCCCGCGCCAACGTCGCCGAAATCATGAACATCATCGGTGAAGTGAAAGGCCGCACCTGCGTCATCACCGACGACATCGTCGATACGGCCGGCACCTTGTGCAACGCCGCCGGCGCTCTGAAGGAGCGCGGTGCTACCCGTGTGCTCGCCTATGCAGCGCACCCTGTTTTCTCCGGCAACGCCATCGAACGCATCAAGAACTCCGCTCTTGATGAAGTCGTGGTGACCGACACGATTCCGCTGCGCCCCGAAGCGCAGGAATGCCCCAAGATCCGCCAGCTCTCCTGCGCGCCTCTGGTGGGCGAAACGATTTCGCGCATCGCGCGCGAAGATTCGGTGAGCGAGCTTTTTAACGAATAATCCGCTACAATCCGAATCCTTTTTTAAAACCTGTTCGCAACTGGTCGCGGTTGCGAACACTTTTTTGTTTATTTTGAGGTACTTAACCATGAAATTCACCGCCGCTACCCGCGCAACGCAAGGTACGAGTGCGAGCCGCCGCCTTCGCCGCGAAGCCAAGGTTCCCGCAATCCTCTACGGCCTGAACCAGCCTGCAGCCATGATCGCCATCGATCACAACGAAATGTTCTACGCGCTGCAGAAGGAAAAGTTCCATTCCTCCATCCTGACGATGGAACTCGACGGCACTGAACAGCTCGTGGTCCTGCGTGCCTTCCAGATGCACCCGTACAAGAACCAGGTTCTGCACATGGACTTCCAGCGTATCGACCCGAACGCCAACGTGACGATGCGCGTGCCGCTGCACTTCTTCGGCGGTGAAAACAGCCCGGCCGTCAAGATCGACAAGGGCCTCATCAGCCACCTCGTGAGCGCTGTGGAAGTTTCCTGCCTGCCCAAGGATCTGCCCGAATTCATCGACGTGGATCTCTCCGGCATGACCAGCCAGACCACGCTGCGCGTGGGCGACATCACGCTGCCCGCCGGCGTGACCGCCGTCAACCCCGAAACCCCGGTTGCTACGGTTGCCAATGTGGCCGGCGACGATGCCGACACCGCTGCTACCGAGGAAGCTGCTACGCCTGCCGCCTAATCGCGCAGTTCGTTGCATCAACGGCCGTGCCTTTCTTTGAAAAAGTGCGGCTGTACGCAGCCCAAGCCCGTTCTTTGCCAAAGGCATCCGTTGGGTGCTGCCGCAGAAAACGGGTTTTATTTTTTGCGCCACAAAATGAGCGCTTTGACTTGAGACCGTTTGCATGACCTCCGCCTTTGCTCCTCTGGGGCTTTCCGAAAAACTCTGCGAGACCGTTGCGCGTCTGGGCTTTGAAGAGCCGACTCCGATTCAGTCCGCCGCAGTTCCTGAACTCATCAAAGGCGGCGACGTCTTGGGTCAGGCCGCCACCGGCACCGGCAAGACGGCAGCCTTTGCGCTGCCCGCCGTAGAAGTTTTTGCCGGCACCGAAGCTAAGCCCGGCGCTCCCCGCGTGCTCGTTCTCACGCCCACGCGAGAGTTGTGCCTGCAGGTGAGCGAAAGCTTCGTCAACCTCGGCCAAGACAGCGGTCTGGAAACCTGCCCCATCTACGGCGGCCAGGACTACTCGCGCCAGATCCGACTCTTAAAGCGCGGCGTTCACGTCGTCGTTGCCACGCCCGGCCGCGCGCTTGATCATCTGCACCGCGGAACGCTTGACCTCTCCCATGTCCAGTTCTTCGTGATGGACGAAGCCGACGAAATGCTCGACATGGGTTTTGCAGAAGAACTCGAAGAACTCACCGCTGCGCTTCCCGAAACGCACCAAACGGCGCTCTTTTCGGCGACGCTGCCCGAGCGCATTCTTGAAATCGCCAACAAGCATCTCAAGAACCCGAAACACATCGTCATCGAGAAAAACACCACGGAAGAAGTGCCTCGCGTGCCGCAGGTCGCCTACGTTGTGGCGCGCCCGCATCGCTTGGCTGCGCTCGCCCGCATTCTCGAAGTCGAAGAAGCCGAACTTGCCATCTGCTTTGCCCGCACTCGCGTCGAAGTCGACGAAGTCACGGAAGCCATGCGCGCCCGCGGGTTTTCCGTAGAGGCGCTTCACGGCGGTCTTGATCAGGCCAG
>ERZ779850.1088-NODE-1088-length-28591-cov-4.233495_pt1 | contig 28591 bp, 22 predicted proteins | sample MGYA00511249_ERZ779850 | MGnify/ENA primary metagenome ERZ779850 (study PRJEB29588, sample SAMEA2162475) | human gut metagenome | biome: human gut; feature: human-associated habitat; material: faeces | place: Denmark | collected 2008/2010 ...
CATCCAAGCTCTTGTACTACTTTCTCTCTTTATGTAAGACTTTCAATGAACTCTTCTTTCTTCCGCCCCCGTTCCGCGCGGCCTCACAAGGCCTTGCTTCCCGAAAGCGAGTGCAAAGGTAGACACTTTTACCGTAATAGCCAAGCGTTTCACCAATAAAAATCGAAAAAAATCAACCGAATTAATTTACACCTTATTATATTTAATATATTCCGATGTTTGAATCGCGTCCTTTTCCCCGCATACCCATATATGAAATCGTCCAGGCTTACGTCCCACGTGTTCAAAGCGTCACGGATTCATGGAATTCCACCACAGCCTCGATACCTTTCCGAAACATATCCAACGGAAAATTCTCATTAGGCGAATGAATAGCGTTACTCTCCAAACCGAATCCCATCAAAACAGTCTTTGTTCCCAAAATCTTTTCAAAATCACTTATGATAGGGATACTGCCACCACGGCGCACAGCCAACGGCTTTCGCCCAAACGCCTTGGTGAAACCTTCTTCCGCAGCTTTGTAAGCCGGCAAGGTTATCGGACAAACATAGCCTTCGCCACCGTGCATAGGAGTCACTTTCACCTGCACGTAGTCCGGAACTATGGATTCGATATAATCGACAAACATCCGGGAAATCTTCTCATGCTGTTGATGGGGAACCAAACGGCAGGACACTTTGGCATAGGCTTTAGACGGCAACACGGTCTTAGAACCTTCTCCCGTATAACCGCCCCAAATACCACACACATCGAACGACGGACGGCAACTATTCCGCTCAATCGTACTGTATCCTTTCTCTCCTTTCAAAGCACGTACACCGATAGCTTGTTTATAACGTTCCTCATCAAACGGAATTTCAGACAGCATCCGACGTTCTTCCTCCGACAGTTCTTCCACTTCATCATAAAAACCCGGAATGGTGATGCGCCCGTCTTCGTCAGTCATACGAGCCAACAAACTGCACAATACATTAATAGGATTAGCTACCGCTCCACCGAAATGGCCGGAATGCAAATCACGATTCGGCCCCGTCACCTCGATTTCCCAATAAGCCAATCCTCGCAGCCCCGTCGTAAGCGAAGGAAGGTCGGGCGCGAGCATGCTGGTGTCGCTCACTAGAATCACATCACAGGCCAACAGCTCACGATGTTCCTGAAGGAAAGCATTCAGACTGGGAGACCCGATTTCCTCTTCCCCTTCCAATATGAATTTAACGTTATGGCGCAAATGCCCTTCCCGCACCATATATTCAAAAGCCTTCAGTTGAATCATAGACTGCCCTTTATCATCATCCGCTCCCCGGGCAAATACATGTCCGTCACGCACTTCCGGTTCAAAAGGGTCGCTTTTCCATAAATCCAACGGTTCGGCAGGCATCACATCGTAATGGCCGTATATCAAAACCGTAGGCGCATCAAAGCCCACACGCTTTTCCGCATACACCAAAGGATTTCCGGAAGAAGGCATTACCCGAGCTTCATCCGCTCCGGCCTCTAACAGCAAATGCTTCCAACGTTCGGCACAAGCCACCATATCTGTCTTACGTGTCGGGTCGGCACTCACACTCGGAATGCGAATCAGACTGAACCACTCTTCCAAAAAACGGGCTTCATTTTCTTCGATATACTTTTTTACGCTTTTCGCCATATATTTTCCATTTAAAAATTTCACACCTTGCATTCTTTGCCCAAATATATAGAATATATTCCATTGTCCTGCACAAATTAAACATAAAAAAGCCTTCTGCTCCTTCAAACAGGAGCGGAAGGCCACATCTTTCCGAACGCGTCATGCTTAAATTTTCTTCGACCGGACGGAAGCTTCTCCGGAACGCAACCCGTCTGAAGAGACTTTAACCGTAATTTTTCCGGGCTTAAATGTCGTTCGCACCGCCACGCGCATCAAACCTCCTTCTGCCTGCAACTCCGTATCGCCCGGAGCATGGTATTCCAAAGGTTTTCCTTCCGTGACATAGAAATTGTAAGAGCCTTTGTACACCCCTTCGCCTTCCACTTCAAACCTCAACTGGTTGTCGGCAAAAGGACACCAACGCCCTTCCTTGTCCACCACGCGCACCGTAGCGATGAAAGCATCCGAAGCATTGGCTTTCAATTCAAATCTTTCCCCGTCCGGTTTGGCTGCCGGTTCTTCGATTTCCACTTCCAAAGCGTACGGCTCGCCGGCAGAGGCGATCTCATCCTCGCAAACGGGACGTTTCCGTTCGTCCAGCCCCACGGCCTTGACCGTACCCGGCTCCCATAGGATGCCTTTCCACGTGCAGCGACGTGTCCGTGCCTCCGGTTCCACAATCCCACGGGACACCCCGTTGACGAAGAGTTCCACATAAGGACAGTTGCTCCACGCATCCACGTCCTGCAATCCCCGGAAGTTCCAATGGCTCTGCAAGGCCACACCGGGACGCTCGTCGAAAGGCACCCAAACGGCTTTCTCGAAAATCCGGTACAGCAATTTCGGGAAGCGGTTGCCGTCCATGGCGCACGAACCCAGGCTCTTTTGGTTACGCATGCCGTTGAGGTAAATGGTGTACCCCTCCCCGTACGTCTCGGCCAACATCCAGTTGATCCATCCGCATGCGCGTTTGTCCATGTTGTCGAAATAGTTCTCCACATAGTCCATCGAGAACTCTTTTTCATTATCGTAGTCGAAACGGGCGATGCACCAACTGGGCAAGCCCGACCAGTTCGTCCCGTAGACTTCCGTGTTCCACGAAGGACTCCCTTCCACCTTCTCATAACGGTTCGTGTAGCCTATCACGACCGGTTCGTCCTTGTCCCACTCCGGAGGATAACCGTCGCGGTTCTGCACGAGGCGCGGCTGGATGTAATCCCATTTCTTCACCTGCTCCAACGTATAAGACGGCAGATATTTCTCCCCATCATACGCCAAACCATTATTCGACTCCCAGATGACCACGCACGGATTGCTACGATAAGTCACCATCACATCGCGGTCGTACTCCCTTTTATAGGTAATAGCCGGTTCGTCCTTCAATGCCCATTCATTGTCGCCGCTGTTGACGACCAACAAGATGCCGTAGCGGTCGCAAGCCTCGAACACTTCAGGGAAAGGCGGTTGGTGCCCCACACGCAGCGTATTACCGCCGCACCGGGCTATCCGGGCAACATCGTTCCACCAGAAAGCCGTAGGAACGGCAGCCCCCAATCCCGGGTAATTGTTCCGGTAACCGAAGCCGCGCAAAAAACATTTCTCACCGTTGACATAGCAAAAATCCTCGTCCCACGTGATTTGCCGGATGCCCCACGGACGGCTTTGCCTGTCCACCAGTCGTCCGTTCACGTAAACTTCATTCTCCACCGTATATAAATAAGGTGTACCGGAAGTCCCTATCGGATACCACAAATGGGGACGCTCCACCACTCCCGTACGGTCGAACAATACGGTCTGGCCGCCTGCGGCACGGCGGGTATCCTTGAAAGCCAAGGCCGTCTTGCCCTTCGCATCCTTCAAATACGTGCGCAGTTCCACGTCGCACGCTTCCGTACCCGCATTCTCCACGTTCACCTGAAAACGTACTTCGGCTTTGTCTTTGGTAGCCGACACCGTCCCGAAATAAGTTCCCCACTTGCCCATAGGAGAATAAGAATCGAAAGGAATGTGCACCTTGTTCTTCTTGTGCAGGTAGACGGGGCAGACGATACCTCCCATGGCCTGACCGAAGCCTTCGTTGGTCCCGAAACCGGGCCAAGTGAAAAACGTACCCTCGGCATTGGACACCCTTACCGCTATCTGGTTCTCTTCTCCATAACGCAGATAAGGCGTGATGTCCACCACAAAAGGAAGCGCGCTCCCCACATGGGTCACCGCTTCCGGCTGCTCCACCTTCGTATTGCTTCTTATCGGCGTACCGTTCACATACACCGTCGCCCCGATGTTCACTCCCTGGAACTCCAAGAAGAACATCCGGCCGCGGTCTTTTCCGTCTATGGTTATTTTCTTACGGTACCACGCTTCTCCGCGCCAGCAACGTTCACCCGTACTGGTATTCAGGTAAGTGTCCTGCTCATTGTAGCAATGGGGAATCCCTACCGTCTGCCATCCGGTATCGTCGAACGAAAGCGAAGCCATGGCCTCGGCCTGCCCTTGATCCTGCTCTGTTTCGGGATTCACTTCCACCTCGCTCAACGTCACAGGCACGTCCTGCCCCTGTTCGGCCTTGCACTTCAGTCCGGAGAAACGCACATAGCGGGCCGTGGCCTTGACCGACAAATCCAGATAAGTAGCCGTCACCGTCTCGGTGTACCCCACCGTTCCGGTATGCCCCACAGTCGTGAAGTCGCCCTCTTTATGAAGCACACAGAGCTTTTTGCCTTCCGAAAGGGTTTGCCAGTTGCTGCCGTCGGCAGATACTTCCAACTTGACTTCCGCAAATCTCGTCCGGTCTGTGTCGAACCACAATTTCACGGAAGACAGGCGGACGGCTTTACCCAAGTCCACAGTCCAAAAACCTCCTTCCTGCGCATTCACCGGCTTCCATTCCGAGTGGACGTCGCCGTCGTGAACCACAGAAACGGCCTTTCCGTCAAAACATACCTGCGCATCCTTCGCCAAATTGATTTCCTGACGCACCACTTTCGTAAATTTCCATGGAGTCTCCCCCAAATTAATGCGTGTGGACACACTTTTAGCCTGCCCGCTGCCCGCAAAAGTCCACAGGCATAGCCACAACATTGACAATAAGCTTTTTCTCTTCATGTTTCAAACTGTAAATTAAGTTTTTTAGGTTGTGATTATTTTTAAAGAACCGCTTCCGCATTTCCTTGCCTTCTACCACGGGGAAATGCCATCCGGTTTCACATTAAAGTTCGTAAAAGTCTGTCGTTTTTGCAAACAGAAGAACAAAAATTAACGATGTGTACGCGCCCAACACAGTTCACCAGCGAGTATAAAGGGATTTATATCGGAAAAACATGGCTTTCCGCGCGAAGAATAGGCCGTAAACGCCTGCCCAAGGCCGAAAAAACGTAAAGATTCAGAAAAACAAAAACTCACTTGATTTTCAAGCACTTGAATCCTCAAAATCAATCTGCGGAGAATGATGAAACGTTCTGCGCCAAACGGTAAATCAATCAAAGGAGATTGAAAAAACGTTTGGCGCAGATTGATTTTTGTATATAAGTTTCTCCCGAAAAGGCTTGGAAACGGGAAAAGCCGGAATACGATTACTCCACCGTCACCGACTTGGCCAGATTGCGGGGCTGGTCCACATCCTTGCCTTTGCACACGGCGATGTGATAAGCCAACAACTGCAAGGGAACGGACACCACCAAGGGGTCGAAGCATTCCATCGTCTCGGGCAACTCGATCACCTCATCGGCCAACTCCCGTATCTTCGTGTCGCCTTTCGTCACGAGCGCAATGACACGTCCCTGACGGGCTTTTACCTCTTGGATATTGCTGATGAGCTTTTCGTACATCCCGTTACGTGTGGCGATGACAAACACCGGCATCTCCGAATCGATGAGCGCGATGGGACCGTGCTTCATCTCTGCTGCCGGATACCCTTCGGCATGGATATAGGAAATTTCCTTCAACTTCAAGGCTCCCTCGAGTGCTACGGGATAACAGTAGCCGCGGCCCAGGTAGAGGCAGTTGTGTGCATAGGTGAAAATCTTGGCCATTTGGGCAATCTGCTCGTTTGCTTGCAACGCCTCTTTCATTTTCTCGGGTATGGCCACCAGTTCCCGCACCATCTTGACATATTCATCCTGGGAAATCGTTCCACGCGCCTTGGCCAAAGCCAGCGTCAACATGGCCAACACCGTCACCTGCCCCGTGAACGCCTTTGTAGAAGCCACGCCGATTTCCGGCCCCACATGGATGTAAGCCCCGGTATGCGTGGCCCGGGGGATGGAGGCCCCCACGGAATTACAGATACCGAACACAAAAGCCCCTTGCTTGCGTGCCAGTTCGATGGCGGCCAACGTGTCGGCCGTCTCGCCGGACTGCGATATGGCAATCACTACGTCGGTAGGCAAAATGACAGGATTGCGGTAGCGGAACTCCGACGCATATTCCACATACACGGGAATACGGCAATAATTCTCGATAAGCTGTTGGCCGATAAGCCCCGCGTGCCACGACGTACCGCACGCCACGATGATGAAACGGCTCGCGCTCAACAGCTTGTCCTTATGGTCGATGACCGCCGAAAGCGTCACGTTGTCGGCATCTATATTGATACGCCCGCGCATGCAATCAAGCAGGCAATCCGGCTGTTCGAAAATCTCCTTGAGCATAAAATACGGATAGCCTCCCTTTTCCAATTGGCCAAGGTTGATGTCCACCGTTTTCACCGTAGGGTGCATGCGCGTGTTGTCCATATCCACCACTTTCAGCTCGTCTCCGGGACGGATGACAGCGATGTCTCCGTCTTCCAGATACACCACCTTGTCGGTGTATTCCACAATAGGGGTGGCGTCCGAGGCCAGATAAAACTCATTGTCGCGCCCGATGCCCACCACGAGCGGACTGCTCTTGCGTGCGGCAATGATTTGTTCGGGATGCCTTTTGTCCAATATCGCGATGGCGTAGGCACCGATGACCTCATGTAGGGCCACTTGTACGGCACCCAACAAGTCCAGGTCATTGCTCACCTGGATATATTCGATGAGTTGCACCAACACCTCGGAGTCCGTCTGGCTGCGGAACTTCACGCCACGTTGTTGCAAACGTTCCTTCAACGTGGCATAGTTCTCGATGATACCGTTATGAATCAACGCCAGATTGCCCGATGCCGAGTAATGGGGATGGGCGTTTTCGGCGCACGGCTCGCCATGCGTGGCCCAACGCGTATGGGCGATACCGATATGCCCGCTCACGTCTTTTGCTTCCGTCGAGCGTTCCAAATCGCTGACCTTGCCTTTCGCCTTATACACATTCAAATCACCCGAATTGCTGATCAAAGCCACACCGGCGCTATCGTAACCACGGTACTCCAGACGTTTAAGTCCTTTTATCAAAATGGGGTAAGCCTCTCTCTTACCTATATATCCGACAATTCCACACATATTCCATTTATTTTTCCAAAAGCAAACTTAGTAAAGTATAAACGCTTAAACATGATTTATCGTACAAATGTACGTTATTTTAAGCAATTTTAGTATATTTACGACCATGAAAATAAGATGCGGCTCGGCAGAGCCAAATTAGAAAACTGCGTTTTCATTTGTCTCTGCGCTCGCCTTTCACTATATTTGTGCGCATAAAAGAATAAGAATAAAATGGGATTTCTAAAAACATTGTTCGGCGGCCGGGAAGAATCCCCGGAAGAAAAAGCCGAAAAACGCCGCGAACGGGAATTCGACGTACTGAAATATGACGGTGTACGCGCCCGTAAAATGGGAGAGGTCAAATACGCCATACGCTGTTTCCGGGAAGCACTCGCCCTCCGGAACGATTCCGAAACCGCGAGTTACCTGGCCGAGGCTTTGCTCTCCGACAAACAGGCTGAAGAAGCCCAGAGCATATTGGCAAAACTGGCCGAAGAACTGCCGGACCATATCGGCGTACGGTTGGCCATGGCCCGTGCCGATGAAATGATGCAGGATTATACGCGCATGGACGAAGATTGCCAGGCCGCCTTGCAAATCGACAGTTGCCATGCCGGAGCGCTCTACCGCTCGGCCCAAGCCAAACATGCCTTGCACGACGAACTGAACGCCGTGGCCCTGTTGACACAAGCCATCGTACAGGACGGCCATTTGACGGAAGCTTACCTGTTGCGCGCAGAAATCCTCCGCGCCATGGGCAGCCTGACAGAAGCCGAAGCCGACATCGACCACTTACTTGAAAGCGAGGAAGCACGACCTGCACCCGAAGAAGCCGTAATGTTGAAAGCCGCACTGCGACTGCAGCAAGGGGATGCTCCCACAGCCATTACCTATTATAATAAGGTGAAAACGCAAAACCCTCTAATGGGAGAAGCGTACGTGGGACTCAGCACGGCATACGCCGCCAACCGTCAGCTCGACCGGGCACTGTCCACACTGGACGAAGCCGTGGAACTCATGCCGGACTTCAGCGAAGGATACAAAGAACGCGGACGCATCAAACTGATGCTCAACGACAAGGCCGGGGCGACCGATGACCTGAAAAAAGCGTTGGAAACCTCTCCGGAAGCAGCCAAGGCCGTCGAAGGACAGTTCAGCAACATAGAACAAGAGATGAACGGACAATACAAAAACCGTAACCCTTACGGTTTCTAAATGTAATCAAAATCAGGTATTCTTTCACATTTTTCCCGTTTAAGAGGAAAAAAGCGGCGAAAACATTTGCCGGAAATGAAAAAATCCCTAATTTTGCAACAGATTCAAAAATACGAAGATGAAAGAATTATTCAACACATATTTTTATTTCTTCTTTTACTTTTACTTTAGCCATAAAGTGAAGCGGGAGTTCGTATGTGTACCAAACAGAGAATTATACTAATCCAATAAGACATGAGGTCCCGCTTCCCACCGAAGCGGGACTTTTTTGTAAAAACGACAAAACAAAAACAATGAAACGAATTGCAATCCAAGGTATCAAAGGGTCGTACCACGACATGGCCGCCCACTACTTCTTCGACAAAGAGGACATAGAACTTATCTGCTGCTCCACCTTTGAAGAAGTATTTGCCACGGTAAAGGACGACAGTACGGTACTCGGTATGGCTGCCATCGAGAATACCATAGCGGGCAGCCTGTTGCACAATTACGAGTTGCTTTGCGACAGTGGACTTACCATCGTAGGCGAGCATAAGCTGCGCATTTCCCACAGCCTGCTTTGCCTCCCGGACGACAACATAGAGGACATCACCGAGGTACATTCCCATCCGGTAGCCCTGATGCAATGCCGCGAATTCCTGGCCCGGCATCCTCGTCTGAAAGTCGTGGAAGGAGAAGATACGGCCGGCTCGGCGGAAATCATCAGCCGGGAACAACTGCGCGGACAAGCCGCCATCTGTTCCAAATTCGCAGCCCCGCTGTACGGCATGAAAGTATTGGAAGAAGGCATCGAGACCAACAAACACAATTTCACCCGTTTTCTGGTCTTCAGCCAACCGCAACGCGCCAACCTGCTGCGTGATATACGCCAGACCAACAAAGCCAGCCTGGTATTCACCCTTCCCCACGAAGAAGGCTCGCTCTCGCAGGTGTTGTCCATCCTTTCTTTCTATAAATTGAACCTGACCAAAATACAATCCCTCCCCCTCGTGGGAAAAGAGTGGCAATATATGTTTTACGTAGACTTGGGCTTCGACGATTATACCCGCTATTCACAAAGCATAGATGCCATTACCCCGCTGACCAAAGAACTCAAAATATTAGGAGAATATCAAGATGGAAGACAAACTATATAAATTCCGCATACAGCCAGCCGAACGGCTGAGTTCCGTACAGGAATACTATTTCTCAGTGAAACTCAAAGAAGTGGCACGCATGAACGCCGAAGGTAAGGACGTTATCAGCCTGGCTATCGGAAGTCCGGACATGCCCCCTTCGCCCCAAACCATAGAAACGCTGTGCGAAGAAGCCCGACATGCAGACGCACACGGCTACCAACCCACAACGGGCATCCCCGAACTGCGCCGGGCCATGGCCGATTTCTACAAACGGTGGTACGACGTGGATTTGGACCCGGCCTGCGAAATACAGCCGCTTATCGGCTCCAAGGAAGGCATACTCCACGTCACGTTGGCCCTGGCCAATCCGGGCGACCGCGTGTTGGTGCCCAATCCGGGATACCCCACCTACACGTCGCTCAGCAAAATCCTCGGCCAACAAATCACCTATTATGACTTGCAGCCCGAAAACGGTTGGCAACCCGACTTCAAAGCCTTGGAAGAAATGGACCTGAAGGGCGTGAAAATCCTATGGACCAACTATCCCAACATGCCGACGGGTGCCAACGCCCGGCGCGAAACGTACGAAAAACTGGTAGACTTCGCCTTGCGCCACAACCTTGTCATCGTGAACGACAACCCGTATAGCTTCATCCTGAACCACGAACGGCTCAGCATCCTGCAAGTCCCTGGCGCCAAACGCTGCTGCATCGAGTTCAACTCCATGAGCAAGAGCCACAACATGCCGGGCTGGCGCGTAGGCATGTTGGCCACGAACGCGGAATTCGTGCAATGGATTCTCAAAGTGAAGAGCAATATCGACTCGGGAACCTTCCGCCCAATGCAGCTCGCCGCAGCAGCAGCCTACCGGAACGATGCCCAATGGCACGAAGAAGCCAACATACACGTGTACGCCGAACGCCGGGCACTGGCCGAGGAAATCATGCGCACACTGGGCTGCACCTTCGACCCGACGCAAGTGGGCATGTTCCTTTGGGGACGCATCCCGGAAAGTTGCGACAACGTGGAACAACTTACGGAGAAGATTCTGCACGAGGCACGGGTCTTCATCACGCCGGGATTCATCTTCGGCAGTAACGGTAACCGGTATATCCGGATTTCGCTTTGCGCCAAAAAAGAGAAAATAGCCGAAGCTTTGGAACGTATCCGAAAAGTATTTTAAGCACCAAAAAGCATTGAATTAAAAACATAACGATATGGACGATTTACGATTAACTTCCCTGAACCTTCCGGGAATAGACGAAAACAAGCGACCCCTCGTCATCGCCGGCCCCTGCAGTGCCGAAACAGAGGAACAAGTCATGGCCACCGCCCGGCAACTGGCCGAAAAAGGATTCAAGATATTCCGTGCCGGTGTATGGAAGCCGCGTACCAAACCGGGAGGGTTCGAAGGTATGGGCGAGACGGCATTACCCTGGCTGCAACGCGTCAAGGAAGAGACCGGCATGCTGATAGCCACCGAAGTGGCCATGCCCAAGCATGTGGAAGCGTCTCTCAAAGCCGGAGTGGACTTACTTTGGGTCGGAGCACGTACTACAGCTAATCCTTTCGCCATGCAGGAACTGGCCGATTCCCTCAAAGGTGTGGACATCCCGGTTTTGGTCAAAAATCCGGTGAATCCCGACATCGAACTTTGGATAGGAGCCTTACAGCGCATCAACGGGGCAGGTATCACCCGTTTGGGGGCCATCCACCGCGGATTCTCCAGCATCGACCAGAAAATCTACCGCAATGCTCCCATGTGGCACATCCCCATCGAACTGCACCGCCGTTTCCCCAACTTGCCCCTCATCTGCGACCCGAGCCACATCGGCGGACGCCGCGACTTGATTGCCCCGCTCTGCCAACAGGCCATGGATATGGGCTTCAACGGATTGATAGTAGAAAGCCACTGTAACCCGGATTGTGCATGGAGCGACGCCAAACAACAAGTCATGCCCGATGTGCTCGACTTCATACTTGACCGTCTGGTGGTACGCGAGAACGTGGAAATGACAGAAAGCCTGTCAGCCCTGCGCAAACAGATAGATACCTTGGACAATGACCTGATGGACCTGTTGACCCGCAGGATGCGTGTGAGCCGCGAAATCGCGACCTATAAAAAGGAACACGACATGGCCGTGGTGCAAACCGGACGCTACTCTGAAATCCTTGACAAACGGGGGGCGCAAGGCGTACTCTGTGGAATGGACGCAGATTTCGTCAGGAAAATCTATGAAGCCATCCACGAGGAAAGCGTACGCCAACAAATGGACATCATTAACAAGTAAGCACGGACAAAAAGAACAAACATCATGAGAATACTCATTTTAGGAGCCGGGAAAATGGGCTCATTCTTCGTGGACTTGCTGAGTTTCGACCATGAGACGGCAGTATACGACATCGATGCCAAACGGCTACGGTTCATGTACAATACGCAACGTTTCACCTCGATGGACGAAATAGACGCATTCCGCCCCGAACTGGTCATCAATGCCGTGACACTGAAATATACACTGGATGTCTTCCGACAAGTGATTCCCCACCTGCCTCAAGACTGTATCCTGAGCGACATTTCGTCCGTCAAAACGGGATTCAAGGAGTTTTATGAAGGTGCAGGCATGCGTTATGTCAGCACACACCCCATGTTCGGCCCCACGTTTGCCAACTTAGGCAGCCTGAACCACGAGAACGCCATCGTCATTAACGAAGGCGACTATATGGGACGCATCTTTTTCCGTGACTTATACAGTCGGCTCGGATTACATGTCTGCGAATACTCGTTCGAGGAACATGATGAGACCATGGCCTACTCGCTCAGTATTCCTTTCGTATCGACTTTCACCTTCGCTGCGGTGATGAAACATCAGGATGCACCGGGCACAACCTTCAAACGCCATCTGAAAATAGCCCAGGGCGTGCTGAGCGAAGACGACTGCCTCCTTCGGGAAATCCTTTTCAACCCACGTACCAAAAGTCATGTGGAGCGTATCCGCGAAGAGTTGAAAAGCCTCATCCACATCATCGACGAGCGCGACGAAGAAGGGCTGAACCGCTACCTGACACGTATCCGGGAAAACATCAAATAAAAAACGCCCGAAGGCTCCATACCCAACCGCAAGCCCGGACCCACTCTACAAGCGTCCGGACCTGCGGTTGGACTTTTTTTGAAAAAGGGAACGATTTCCAATAACCACGGACATGAATAGGAAAATAAATGGCTATCTTTGCGGACATGAAAAGAATTATTCTGATTACAGGAGGAGAACGCTCCGGTAAAAGCATGTATGCCGAACAGTTGGCACTGCGACTGTCCGAACAGCCTGTTTACATGGCCACGGCACGCATTTGGGACGAGGAGTTCCGCCAACGCGTACATATCCACCGCGAACGGCGAGGCCCGCAATGGACCAACATTGAGGAAGAAAAATACCTGAGCCGCCACGACCTGAGGGGACGGACGGTGTTGGTGGATTGCGTCACGCTGTGGACCACGAATTTTTTTTTCGACTATACGCCGCAGCCGGGTTCCCGGGTTCCGAATCCCTCCGACACCGTGGAAAGCCGACAGGCCCAAGCCGGAATCCGGCAAGTAGAGGAGACGCTGCAAGCCGTGAAAGAAGAATTCCTGCGCTTCACTTCGCAGGAGGCGACTTTCATATTCGTAACCAACGAAATCGGGATGGGAGGCGTATCGACTAACGAAGTGCAACGCCGCTTTACCGACTTGTTGGGTTGGACCAACCAATTCGTAGCGTCCCAGGCCGATGAGGTCTACCTGATGGTGAGCGGTATCCCTGTGAAAATCAAATGAACATGAAAACATTCCGAATTACGACTCCGGACGAGGCTTTGCGCCCTGCCCTGCAAAACAAAATAGACAACCTGAACAAGCCGAAAGGGTCGATGGGACGGTTGGAAGAATTAGCCCTGCAAATCGGCCTGATACAACACACGCTCTCACCGGAATTGCGCCACCCTTGCCACCTGCTGTTCGGTGCCGACCATGGAATCGAACGCGAAGGAGTCAGCATATCCCCTCGCGAAATCACCTGGCAACAAATGATTAACTTCAGCCACGGGGGAGGCGGAGTAAATATGTTCTGCCGCCAACACGGTTTCGACCTGTTCCTGATAGACATGGGAGTGGACTACGATTTGCATTCCTATCCCGGCATCATCGACTGTAAAGTAGCACGTGGTACACGGAACTTCCTTCACGAAGCGGCCATGACGGAAGAGGAAACGGACCGATGCATAGAAACCGGTGCCCGCATGGTGACAGAATGCCACGAACGGGGCTGTAACGTCGTCAGCATAGGCGAAATGGGAATTGGCAACACCTCTCCTTCTTCCATTTGGATGCACTTGCTGACCGGCACGCCGTTGGAAATGTGCGTGGGGGCAGGAGCCGGACTGGACAATGCCGGTATCCGCCACAAATACGAGGTCCTGCAAAATGCCGTACAGCATTTCCGCGCCCATCATCCCGACCTGCAAGATGCCGATGTCTGTTCAACCCAGTACGCCACGGAAATGCTCCGTTGGTTCGGCGGCTTCGAAATGACGGCGGCCATCGGTGCGATGCTGCGTGCCGCCGAATTGGGCATGGTGATTCTGGTGGACGGTTTCATCATGACGGCCTGCATGCTGATGGCCTCACGGCTTTATCCGGCCATACGCCACTATGCCGTGTTCTGCCACGAAGGCGACGAGGCCGGACACCGGCGGATGCTCGCAGCCTTGCATGCCCGAGGGCTGCTCCAGATAGGCTTGCGCCTCGGTGAGGGCACAGGTGCTTTGTGCGCCTATCCGCTCTTGCAATCCGCCGTCCGCATGCTCAACGAAATGAACAACTTCGAAAACGCTCACATTACCAAATACTTTTAATCCCGCATCCCACTATGACAGACCGACTATGGGCTTCACTGATTTTCTTCACGCGCCTGCCTTTCTGGCGCATCCGGCAAGTGGACGCCAAGTATTTCAAACACGTGGTAGACTACTGGCCGTTCGCAGGTTGGCTCACGGGAGGTACGGCCGCTCTCGTTTTCTGGCTTGTTTCAGGGATTCTACCGGTCACCACGGCTGCTTTGGCAGCGACAGGCACACGCTTGTGGCTTACCGGTGCCTTGCATGAAGACGGATTGGCTGACTTCTGTGACGGATTCGGCGGAGGTACCACACGCGAACGTACATTGGCCATCATGAAGGATTCCCATATCGGTACGTATGGTGTCCTGGGACTGGTCTTCTACATCGGACTGCTAATCAGTCTGGTCTCGGCTCTGCCGCTTTGTATGGCTCCGGCCATTATCTTCACAGCCGACGTGTATGCCAAAGCATGCAGCAGTTTCATCATCCTGCAACTCCCCTACGCCCGGACGGCAGAACAAGCCAAAGCGGGGGTCGTTTACTCCGTCTGGAATAAACAGGCTATCGCTAGCCACGTATTCCGTTGCCTGCTCGCCCTTGTCCCATGCGCAGCGTGGCTCCTGTCCGGCCCGACCGTTTTCCCTTTCTGGGCTTTTCTGGCCCCCCCGGTTACGGAACTTCTGCTCACCGGCTGGATGAAACGCCGGTTGCAAGGTTATACGGGCGACTGTTGCGGTGCCTTGTTCTTGCTCTGTGAGTTGAGTTTCTATTTATCAATTGTCATACTTTACCATTTCATATAATCCCGTCATGGAAATCTATTTAGCCCGACATACCTCAGTAGACGTCCCACGCGGCACTTGCTACGGTTTTACGGATGTTCCCCTCCGTGCCACATTCCGGCGCGAAGCCACTGCCACCCGACTACGGCTTGGTAACCTCACTTTCGACCACGTGTACACCAGTCCGCTCAGCCGAGCGGCCAAGTTAGCCACATTCTGCGGTTATCCCGCTGCCGAACGGGACGAACGGCTGAAAGAAATGAATATGGGCGACTGGGAAATGCAACGTTTCGATGACATCATCGACGAACGGCTACAACTTTGGTACGACGACTTCCTGAACCAACCGACCACAGGCGGAGAATCGTTCCGCGACCTTTATGCCCGAGTAGCAGCCTTCTTGGACGACCTGAACAGGAAGGACTACCGGCGTGTAGCCATCTTCGCCCACGGCGGAGTACTGATTTGTGCCCAAGTTTATGCCGGTGCCATCCCGTTGGAAGACGGTTTCAAGCATCTGACATCCTACGGCGGCGTAGTGAAAATCAATATCTGAGCATCATGAAACATATATTGCTTTATCCCGTCCTGTTCATTTGCTTCCTCGCCTGTCTTCCCGCCAATGCCCTTCCGTACGTTTTCAGCCGGTTGGATGCGTCGGACGGCCTAAGCGACAACCAAGTGCAACATATCCTGCAACTGCCGGACGGACGGATGGTCTTCACGACATTAGGTAACATCAACCTATACGACGGCATGCGGTTCCATTACATACACCGGAACGACTCCGACGTGTATGCCATCGACGGTTACCATGGGCATTACCATGTATATGTAGGCGACCATGAAAGACTTTGGGTAAAGGATTACGGCAAAGCATGGTGCCTCGACCTCCGGCATGAACGGTACCTCAAGCAACCGGAACAGGTTTTCTCAGAAACGGGGATACGGGAAAAAGTAAACGACTTGTTCGTGGACTCCGAAAAGGGATTATGGTTGGTCTCTTCCAAAGGAATTTGGGAAACCCGGAAGAAACGTTACCTTTTACTCCCGAAAGATGCCGGCGAGTTGCAGGACGTTGAAGTCTCGGACGGGCGAATTTACCTTTTTTCCAGTTCCGGGGAAGTGCTTTGCTACTCACAAAACCAAGGTAAACTGCTTTACCGGGCAACGGCTTATCCGGAAAGCGAACATGCAAACTACGGCCGCACCTCGCTCGTGGTCAAGGGACCTGACGGCAACTTCTACCAAGTCAGGAGCGGCATGAAGTCCGGATTGTTCGCCTTTTTCCCAAAATCGCGCACATGGAAGCAATTATTGGATACCCAAAGCCCCTTGCACACGTTGATAGTCCCATCTCCCCAAATGGCTTACATCAGCAGCCTGAACGGTATTTGGGCCATCAACCTGGCCAACGGCAAAGCCCATTTCCAATCTAGCCTCCGTACGACCGACGGCAAGCAACTACAGACCGACCTCAACACCATATACCAAGACCGCCAACAGGGCATTTGGTTGGGCACAGGAAACCGTGGCATACTCTACACCCACCCCGAACGTTTCAAATTCATCTCCACGGCCACGCAGGAAGAACTGCCATTTGAGGATTCCCTGAAAACGGCTACAAGACAACGGGCACGACGCCCGCCCATTTTCAAAGGGCAACAGTACAATGACGTGCATACCGACCGCCACGGGCGGACATGGGCCGGCACGCCGGACGGGCTGCGCCTTTTCTTCCCCGGACAAGACCAATACCGTACATTCTATACGGAAGACGGATTACCCAACAACTTCATCCATGCCATCACGGAAGACGGGCACGGGCAAATATGGCTGTCCACAAGTGATGGCATCTCGCGCCTGACCGTCAACGAAAACGCAGATTCGGCATGGTTTACCAATTACCGGCAGGAAGACGGAACGCTCAAAGGGGAGTACCGTAACCAAGAAGTACAAAATTTGCCGGACGGAAGCATTTTGATGGGGGGAGTGAACGGATGGACGATGTTCCACCCCGACAGCGTGGAAATCCCCCGCAAGGATTTCCTCCCCCTTCTCATCAGTCTGTCTTTGTACGGAGAGCCAGTACACATCTCACAGGATTCCACCCACACGCATCCTCTTCTTCCACAAGCCCCGCCCTACGTCAAACATTTCGAGTTCAATTACAGGCAGAACCACATCGGCTTCGACTTTTCTGCCCTGAACTATGCCTGGCCTACACACACCTATTACCGTTACCGTCTCATCCACGAAGGTGACTCCACATGGCATATAGTACGCCCGCAAGCCAATAGCAGTATCATAGACCACAAAGGCAACCTGCATCTGACCTTTTCCCTTCTCCCACCCGGAAACTACCGCCTGGAAGTCATGGCTTCCACACAATCCCACCTTTGGGATGGCCCTGTCACGGATGTCACATTCACGATCCATGCCCCATGGTGGCTTACCCGTTGGGCTTACGCAAGTTATGCCATCCTACTCCTGCTATTGGCAGCCATCGGAATACGCCTATATATACGTCAGACCAAACGACGTATCCTGCGCCGGCACAAAGAAGACATTCTTCTCCTACGCATCCAACACCTTATCGAACGGTGCGACAGTTACGAACAACAAGCCTCAATAGCCAATACACGCGACAACAAACCACAAGAAAAAGAAGAACCACCTATCAGTGCCAATGACAGTGATTTTTTAAACAAGGCCGTAGCTTTGGTTGAGGCTCACCTGAACAGCCCGGGATACACCGTAGAGCAGCTTAGTAAAGACCTATGCATGGAACGCAGCGGATTGTATAAAAAATTAAATACGTTAATAGACAAATCGCCTAGCCTGTTCATCCGGAGCATTCGTCTGCGGCGAGCCGCCGACCTCATCCGAAAGGGGGGGATGAACATGGCAGACATAGCAGAACAAGTAGGATTCAGCTCGGCCAGCTACATGAGCAAATGTTTCCAGGAAGAATTTGGCTGCCGACCTTCGGAATACGCCGAAAAAGAGCAAGAATCAACATAATTACCACACGTTTCAACATAATTGTTACTGGTTTTTATCTGTTCTGGAATAACTTTGCACCATCAACATTCACTTTAAAAGTTTTCAAGACATGAGAAAAACCTTATTGACATTTTATGGCTTGGCTTGCATGGCCTGCCTGCACGCACAAGAGGTGACACGAACGGCGGAAGGCGCAAAAAATTTCATCCGCACACAAGATGTGACGGAAGAAATACGTTTCTATTCCGACGCCATCGTGCGTGTTATCAAGTACCCCGCACGCCAAATGCCCGACAAAAAAAGCTATCCGGTCATCAAGACACCGGAAAACATAGATATTTCCTATACGGAACAGGGCGGCAATTTATCCATGAAAACTCAAAACTTAGAAGTCATCATGGATAAGAATTCCGGCAAAATCACATTTAAAGACCTCCAAGGCAACTTATTGATACAGGAAAAAGAATTTGGCACGAACTTCATTCCATGCAAAGACGGCCCTCATGCCAGTTACCGCGTGACGCAACGTTTCATGCTCGAACCCGACGAAACCATTTTTGGACTGGGACAACAACAAACAGGCAAGTTGAACCAACGCGGCCAAGAACTGATGCTACGTAATGAAAACACTCGCGTATGTATCCCCTACATCACGTCGGAAAAAGGTTACGGCCTCTATTGGGACAACCCGTCACCTACCCTTTTCTCCGACACACCGCAGGAAACCAGTTTCAACAGCGAAGCCGGACTGATGAGCGACTATTACATTATTTATAAAGACGGCACACAAGACGGTGTCATTGCCGGCGTACGTGAGCTGACAGGACAAGCCTCCATGCTTCCTCTTTGGACCATGGGATTCTGGCAATGCCGTGAACGTTACAAAAGCCCAGATGAACTGTGTGGTGTATTGGACAAATACCGCGATTTGGAGATTCCCTTGGACGGTATCGTGCAAGACTGGCAATACTGGGGATGCGATTCCAATTGGAATGCCATGAAGTTCATGAACCCGCGCTACATCAACAAAATGGGAGACCCGGAATGGATGAGATATTTGCCTAACGGCGAAGATCCCAATGCCAAATATCCGGAGCCACGCATCAAGACCCCCAAAGAAATGGTGGAATATGTGCACAAGAACAACGCCCACCTGATGATTTCCGTATGGGCCAGCTTCGGACCTTGGACAGACCAATACAAGGAACTGGATGCCATGAATGCGTTATTAAAGTTCGAGACATGGCCACGTAATGCCGGAGTACACCCCTATGACCCCTTCAATCCCAAGGCACGGGATTTGTATTGGCGTTACCTGAAGAACCTTTACGACTTGGGCATTGATGCCTGGTGGACAGACTCCACGGAACCGGACCGCTTTGACATGGGTGAGAAAGAATTCAGCCTTCCTACGGCAGACGGCACTTTCCGTAGCGTGCACAATGCCTTCCCGCTTGTCAGCAACCAAGGCGTATACGAACACCAACGTGCCGTATCGGACAGCAAACGCCTGTTCCTCATGACCCGTTCCTCATACTTTGGCCAACAGCGTTACGGCTCATTCTGTTGGAGCGGCGATGTGTCTTCACAATGGAATGTCATGCGTGCCCAAATTGCGGGCGGATTAAATTACTCGCTTTGCGGTATCCCTTACTGGAACACGGACATAGGAGGTTTCTTCGGTTGGGAATATAACAATGACTGGCACAACGTGGCCATGCAGGAATTGCAAGTCCGTTGGATGCAATGGGGTTGTTTCATGCCTATCATGCGTAACCACTGTTCTTCGCCCATGGAAAGCGAAATCTACAAGTTCGGTGAACCGGGCTATTGGGCCTACGATGTCCAAAAAGATTTCGTTGAACTGCGTTACCGGCTTTTGCCTTATATATATAGCCTTTGCGGTGAAGCCACCCAAAATAACGGCAGCATCATGCGCCCGTTCGTTATGGATTTCCCCAAAGACAAGAAAGCCATCCGGACCGACAATGAATACATGTTTGGCCGCAACCTGCTCGTGATGCCCGTTACAGATTCACTTTACACCTATTTAGACCCCAAGACCAAAAAGGGATACACTTCAGTACCCGATGTGGCCAAGGCCGTGAAGAATGTAAAAGTCTATCTGCCCCAAGGTGCCAAATGGTACAACTTTTGGACGAACGAATTGCATGCCGGAGGGCAAACGGTCAATATGCCATGCCCCATCGACATCATGCCGGTGTACGTGAAAGCCGGTTCCATCATGGCCTTCGGCCCTGCAGTGCAATACACATCCGAAAAGAAGTGGGACAACTTGGAAATCCGTATCTATCCGGGAGCCGACGGCGAGTTCACCCTCTATGAAGACGAAGGCGACAATTACAATTATGAAAAAGGAGCTTTCAGCCAAATCCGTTTCCATTGGGATGACGCAACCCGCACACTGACCATAGATGACCGTAAAGGCGAATACAAAGGAATGTTGAAGAAACGTAACTTCCGTATCCTCGTAGTAGACCGCCAATCCCCTTCGGGCGACAAAGAACCGACCCAGTTTAGCCGTTCCGTACGTTACAACGGAAAAGCACAGGCCATCAAGTTGTAAAAAACTTTTAAACATCTGGATGCCGCACGCCTTCGCAATTCATTACCGCAGGTGTGCGGCATTCGTTTTTTACGAACACAACCCTTAACTCCATTTTGGGTAACAGCAAGCCATCGAGGGACATCCCCCTACACTGGAATTTTCCAAAAAACCTGCTTCATCCTTCAGCACACAATATAAATATATAATAATCAAATTATTATAAACTGAAAGTTGTTCCGGTCATCTTTCAGCCATGCTTCATTTCTTTTGGAAAAGAACGGAAAACCAATCGGCTGAGAATGAAAAATCATTTGGCTGAGAATGAAATATCGTTTGACGCAGAACGTTTGACGACCTTCAGCCATGAAAGGAAACTGAAAGATAGGTATTTAATCTTTCAGTTCACAATATATTATATGATAGTCGTTTACCACATATCCTGAAAGATGAAAGACTTTTTTGCAACCCCCTTTGGGAAGAGCGCATGAGAAATCCCCCTAATTTTCCTTTCCAAATTGGCATTTATTATCCAATTATAACTCAGTAAACTTGCTGCGCAGTAAAATCTGCAATGTGGAAGTAAAACCCAATACCCACCACTCCGTACGTTTACGCTCCGTATTGACCAGTAGCGAAACTTCTGATTTCACGCTTGACTTCATGGAACTGGTTCCGATAGACATCTGCGGGGCCGGAGGTCTTGGGGAAGACCTCTATTGACAGGCTGAATTCTCGCGAAGCCGTTACCGCTTGCCACAACGGTACACATCCCTGCCTACCCTTCATTATTGACAATGGAGAATAGGTCTTTTTTTTGCTTTTATTAGGATGTAATTCCATTTTTAACAGAAAAAAATGAATATATTATATATTTCTTTAGTACCTTTACAACCCGAAAACAAATAAAATTAACCTAATAAAACTTATTCGATCCATGAAGTATCTATCGAAAATTACCCCATGCATCTGCGCCATCCTCCTTTTAATAGGACAGGGCGGGATTCTCACAAGTTGTAACGATGACCTTGCAGCCGACAGTTACTACACTTTCACCGGTGAAATGATGAGTGATTTTTTGGCGAACCGTGAAGATTTCAGCCAGTTCAAACGCATCGTAGAACGGGCCGGCAGAATGGACTTGTTGGCTAGCCGAGGAGCACGCACATTATTCCCTCCCGTAAACTCCGGAGTTGAGGCTTTCCTGAAAGAAAGAGGATACGCCTCCGTCGAAGACATTCCGGCCTCTTTTTGCGACACGTTGGTAAAAGCCTGCCTTATAGAACGAACGTTGTACACATACAACCTTTCTGAGACGCATCAGGAAAGCAACCAATTGGATTTGCCCTTGATTATGGTAACAGACGGAGATACGATTGATGCCAACCAAATGGTATTGACCGTCATCAACCGACGTGCCGCCATCATCAACGAACTGAAGAATGACTCTGTAGAAAACGGAGTAGTACATCCTGTAGACAAGGTTTTAGTACCCAATACCAGTCTGGGAGCCAGCCTATTGGATGAGAACCATGAAGATTTCACCATCTTCTATGAGGCCCTCAAACGGACCGCACTGCTCGACTCCCTGTCACGCTACCGTGATGATGACTACGAAGAATGGAAAAACAACTACGCTCCATTCACACAAAGCATGCGTATCGGAAATGAAAACTATGTAGGCAAACGTCCGGATCATCGATATAGCGGTTTCACGCTTCTCATCGTACCCGACAAAGTACTTTACGAGAAATACAACGACCGTTTCAACGAGGGCATGACCATGGATGAAAAGATCGACGCCCTGTATGACTTAGCTGAAGAAAAATACGATGACAACACTTCTGCCAGCATCTTCGGGTTAGACAAGACAGACCCTTCTACCGGAAAGACATACAAAGAACTTTATTGGAACAAATCTTCATTGAAGAGCCAATATAACCCCCTGCACATGTTCCTGTCTTACCATATCCTCGACCGGTTGTTCACTAGCACGGCCAAACTGGTAAACTGTTGGGGAGTCAATACGGCTTATCTTGACCCGACGGAATGGGTCGGCACCTTGTTAGACTTTTCTACAATAAAATTGGAACGGGTTTACCGTACAATCGACCCTGCGGTAGAATACGAACGTGATTACTATATCAACCATAGTCATGCCAGCGCGTACAACAATGATGAACGCATCCGAGGTGCCCATCTGACGACTCCTGAAAATACCGACAACTTCTCGTTGAATGTGGCTTATTTCTACATAGACGACGTGTTGGCCTACGACCAAACCATGCGCGCCAAGGTCATGAATACCCGTATGCGAATCGACTTCATGACGTTGTGGCCGGAACTGACCAACAACAACATCCGCTTGTGCGGTAATCCTACACAAGCCTATAACGCCGGAGACAACAGCGAAGACGGGACAGAAGCCGGAGGTTACAATTATTATCTTCCACCCGGTTACTTAAAGAATGCCACATTCAGCGAAAACACCACTTTCTTCATACAGCGCCCCATCGTATATTGGTCGAGTTTGCATGGAGACGTATTAGGCGTTTTGGGTACGAGTTACGACGTGACCTTCCGCCTGCCTAATGTGCCTCCCGGCACCTACGAACTGCGTTTAGGTTATTGCGCCTTGGCCGACCGCGGAATCGGACAGGTTTATGTGGACGGCGTACCTCAAGGCATTCCTATAGACATGCGATACGGCCCTAGCGACGCAAGAGTAGGCGGCCTTTACAACGGCTTCAAGGGTTGGAGAAACAAAGAAGAAAACTCCAGCGGTATCTATACTTCTGAGGAATTGGAAGAGAATGCACGTGTCATGAAGAATAACGGATACTACAGCGGCCCCAAGGGTGCGTTCTACAATAACGACGGAACTGACGCACCAAGATACAATGCAAGCGTCTGTGTAACTCATTATAACCAGAACGATTTGATGCGTCGTAAAATCTGTAACGTGGAAGTAAAAGCAAACACCCATCATACCATACGTTTGCGTTCCGTGCTTTCAAGCAGTGAAAGCGGAAACTTCGTCCTCGATTATATGGAACTGGTTCCGATAGATATCTGTGGAGCCGGAGGACTTGGTGAAGACCTCTATTAGCAAACCAGAAATCCAAGCCCGCAGGCATTTGTCAAAAGCGGACCTACTGAAAAGGCACCCAATAGTATTTCTGTAGACAAACAAGCAATATGCCGTGCGCCCTTACGACTTTCCATCGTAAGCGCACGGCTTTTATGTTATTAAAAAGTTTATTCTCCCTAACCACATAGCCATTTTATTTTTGCATTTATTATCCATGTTTTAGATAATATTATCCTATCAGTCCCAAAAGCGTTTTTATACTTTTGCATATAGTAAGATGTTAAAACTATATGTATCTAATTTTAATATTTCAAGATTATGGAAAACAAATTCAAATCTTGGCTGTCTGTTTGCACCATCTTGTTATTGGTCATGCAAATGAGTCTGTCCACCAGTTGCAATGATGACCTCTCAGCCGAAAGCTACTACACCTTCACCGGAGAAATGATGAGCGACTTTTTGAAGAACCATGAAGATTTCAGCCAATTCAGGCGAATCGTAGAACGAGCCGGAAGAATGGACTTGCTGGCAAGCCGCGGAGCGCGGACACTATTTCCTCCCGTAAACTCCGGAGTAGAGGACTTCCTGAAAGAGAGAGGATATACATCCATTGAAGATATACCTGCTTCGTTCTGCGACACGCTCGTTAAAGCCTGCCTGGTGGAACGAACTCTATACACATACAATCTTGCTGAAACCCATCAGGAGAGCAATCAACTCGACCTACCCGTAATTATCGTAACGAATGGTGACACAGTTGATGCCAACGGCATGACGCTCAGCGTCATCAACCGGCGTGCCGCCATCATCAACGAATTGAAAAACGACTCCGTGGAAAACGGGGTCGTACATCCCGTGGACAAAGTGATAGTACCCAACACGAGCCTGGGCTCCAGTCTCTTAGACGAGAACCACAAAGATTTCACAATCTTCTACGAAGCCCTCAAGCGGACTGCATTGCTCGATTCCCTGTCACGTTACCGTGACGATGACTACGAAGTATGGAAGAACAACTATGCCCCTTTCACCCAAAGTATGCGTATCGGTAATGAAGATTACATAGGCAAACGACCGGACCACCGATACACAGGTTTTACCCTCCTTATCGTACCCGATAAAGTCCTTTACGAAAAATATGGGGAGCGTTTCAATGAAGGTATGACCATGGACCAAAAGATAGATGCTCTATACGACCTGGCCGCAGAAAAGTACGCAGACTACACTTCCGCCAGCATCTTCGGACTGGATAAGACAGATCCCACTACCGGTAAAACATACAAAGAACTGTATTGGAACAAAACCTCTCTGAAAAGCAGACATAACCCGCTAAACATGTTCCTCTCCTATCATATCCTAGACCGATTGTTCACCAGTACGGCCAAACTCATCAACTGCTGGCAAATCTACACAGCCTACGCTGACCCCACGGAATGGATTAGCACGCTACTCGATTTTTCCACCATCAAACTGGAAAAAGTATATCGTACAATCGATCCGGCAGTGGAATACGAACGCGACTTCTACATCAACCACAGCGAAGCGTGTGTTTACAACAATTACGAACGTATCAGAGGGCACATCTGACAATCCCTGAAAATGCCGACAATTTCTCACTAAACGTAGCGTATTATTACGTGGACGATGTTCTGGCTTACGACCAGACTATGCGCAACCAAGTGATGAACACGCGTATACGCATAGATGTACTGACTCTTTGGCCCGAACTCACCACCAACAACATCCGCCTTTGCGGCAATCCCACACAAGGATACAATGCCGGAGACAATAGCGAAGAAGGAACAGAAGGCGGAGGACACAACTGGTATCTTCCACCCGGATATTTGGACAACGTAACATTTGGTGAAAATACCATATTTTTCTTAGAGCGCCCTATCATCCAATGGTCCAATATGGGAGGAGACGTAGTAGGTATTTTAGGAACAAGTTACGACGTAACGTTCCGGCTACCAAACGTCCCCCCCGGCACGTACGAGCTACGCTTGGGCTATACAGCCTTGGAATCTCGCGGCATCGGACAAGTCTACGTAGACGGTATCCCCCAAGGCCTCCCCATGGACATGCGCATCTTCGGTAACGACGGAAGAATCGGCGGTCTCTACAACGGGTGGGCTGGCTGGAGAAACAAAGATGAAAACTCAAGCGGTATTTACACAACGGAAGAGCTGGAAGAAAACGCGCGCATCATGAAAAACAACGGCTACTATAGCGCGCCTAAGAGCGTGTTCTTCGGTAACGACGGCAACGATATTCCGAGATATAATGCAAGTAATTGTACCCTTTATTATAATTCATGCAACTTACTGCGCCGTAAGATATGTACTGTGGAAGTAAAAGCCAATACCCACCACACCGTACGCTTGCGCTCCGTATTGACCAGTAGTGAAACCTCTGACTTTACCCTCGACTTCATGGAATTGGTTCCGATAGATATATGTGGAGCCGGAGGACTCGGTGAAGACCTCTATTAAACACCTTCCGCAATGCACCATAATCCCATCTGTATCCGGCTTTCTAACAAGGTCGGAATACAGATGGGATATTTCATACCATAAAAAGACAGTTGACGGATAAACGTATCTTCTCACAAACAAAAGTGAAAGAAAATAAAGTTTCGGGCGTATTTAGGATTTTTCATACTTCTTCTTGCCATATTCATCACATATCAGCTATATTTGCTTCTTACGATTGTATTCATTAAAACTTTAACGTATGAAGAATTGGAGAATAGAGGCCATTATCTTGGCCGTAGGACTGTCATTGGCCGGCGTATTTGTACGCAATGGCCTCAGTGAGTTTTCATCCCGCAGCCGTGTAGTAACCGTCAAAGGACTGGCCGAAATGGAAGTAAAAGCCGATAAGGTTACGTGGCCGCTGACTTATAAAGTATTGGGAAACGATATGGTATCCCTTTATAATGAGATAGAGGAATCCAATGCAAAAATCATCGCATTCCTGAAAAGCAAAGGGGTCAAGGAGAATGAAATCAGCGTAAACGCTCCGGAGATCATCGACACCAAAGCCGAACGCTATAATACGACCGTACAACCCTACCGCTACAATGTAACTACGGTCATCACGGTCACCTCTAAGCAGGTAGATTTAGTGAGAGGTCTCATCAACGAACAAAGCGAACTGCTCAAACAAGGAGTAGCCATCGTTTCCGGGGATTACCGCTACAACGTGACATACGATTACACGAGCCTCAACGATATCAAACCGAAGATGATAGAGGAAGCCACCAAAAATGCACGTACGGCTGCCGAAAAGTTTGCCAAAGACTCGGAAAGCAGTTTGGGAAGCATACAACGCGCCTACCAAGGACAGTTCTCCATCGAGAACCGAGATCCGAACACACCTTATATCAAACAGGTACGTGTCGTAACAACGATCGACTACTCGCTCGAGGACTGACCCGGGAGCTCAGACAGGGAAACATATTACCGAGGAGTTACGTTTTAGCCAAAAGAGCAGAAAGACATACTACCTCAGGAGGCATCTTTCAGACAGAAGAACAAAAGAACAGAAGGGTATATTTCCACGAATACCGTTTCCTTTTGCAACTTCCGGAGGATTCACAGTCGGGAAATGGATTCCAACAGACCAAGTATATCAGCAGGGCTGTCCGCAAAACGGACGGCCCCGTTTCGTTCCAAGAAATCCCGGTCGCGGAAACCCCATAATACAGAAATACACGGAAGCCCCGCATGGGCAGCCGTAGCCACATCTACATCCGAGTCTCCTACGTAAACGGCTTCGTCCTTTTCCACCCCCAGTTCCTGCAATGCGATTTCCACCATGTCGGGAGCCGGTTTGCGACGTGTGCCGACACGCTCTCCTACAGCCACTTGTACCGTATCCTGAAAATAATGACGATAAAGTTCATCCACCCCGCCTTGCAGTTTATTCGACACAATGGCAATCTTATAACCGGCTGTTTTCAGTTCATGCAACAAATCTGCAACACCCGGATATAAATCAGTCTTCACCATGCAATGTTCCACATAATAGCGTTTAAAACAGTCGAACACAGCCTCAAACCTTTCACTATCCGTACCGGCAGGTACGGCGCGTTCCATCAATTTGCGCACTCCGTTACCCACGAAACGACGCACCTCCTCCACACTGCGCGTAGGAAATCCGAACTGTGCCAGGGCATAATTCGTACTGTCTGCCAAATCATCCAACGTATTAAGCAACGTACCGTCCAAATCAAAAACGATCGTAGTAATTTTCGTCATCCTTTCGCTCTCCTCCATTAAACCAAACTTTCCGCAAAGGTACAAAAAAGCGGCCTGCGCACAAGCGCAAGCCGCAGAAAGAACAAAAACATCTATATTCTTTAATTCTAAATCAGAATGCGTAACCCAGACGAATCATGTGGTTTACGGCTCCTGCAGGACCGTCTTCCCATACTTCTCCAAACCCACGCTTAAAGGTGTAGTCTATATTAATTCGTTTGTACCACACGCCCATTCCTATAATAAGACCTCCGTCGCAACGCTTGTAATCCTCAATATCTCCAATCTTCACGTCACCATCATCATCGCCGAAGTCATATTTACCAGCCATATCCACGCCGAAGAAAGCTCCGAAACGGCCGTCCACCGCAAGGTTATCCGTCAGATTATACTTATAACCCACCGTAAGAGGAATATTGAAGTTATGGGCACGGAATTTGGCATCGCTATGGTTTACGTCGAACCCGCGTGTTCCAAACATTACGCCTGTATTCCAATATGCTCCTTTATAGAAGTTCTTATTAAAATCAAGGCTGAAATTATACCCCGGCAACATGTCGATTCCTCTCGTATTGTCCCCCTTGAAATTGTTAGCGGCAAAACCACCACGGAGTATCAACTGACCACCCCAAATTTGTGCATTCACT
>ERZ779850.1100-NODE-1100-length-28342-cov-3.021600_pt1 | contig 28342 bp, 23 predicted proteins | sample MGYA00511249_ERZ779850 | MGnify/ENA primary metagenome ERZ779850 (study PRJEB29588, sample SAMEA2162475) | human gut metagenome | biome: human gut; feature: human-associated habitat; material: faeces | place: Denmark | collected 2008/2010 ...
AATCTTTTGATTTAGAAACGACCTCAGCCTATACAGACTTTGGGATAGAAACTTTTCCTCGGACGAGGAACAATGAGAGACATTTACAGTAATAGTATATCTGACTCAAGCAGGCTTGTCAATTTATTTTTCTGTTGACAATGCAAGTGGTTCACGGAGGTGCGTCATGTGGCAGCCTCATGTCCCCCTGCAGCCATCCTCAATAGCCCTGAAAGGTACGAAAAAAGAAGGCAGGTGCATTCGATTGCACCTGCCCGCTTTTCGTTTAGGGACTTAGTCCTGAATTGGTGGTTAGTTCTTACCGCCAGTAAAGTCGTCTTCGTACATGCTTCCGTTCACGAGAATAGACCCGCTGCCGGTAAAGGTCTTGCTGTAATCTTCATACCATTCCTTCAAGGGATGAATCGTGTAGGTATGGAACCATACTCCGAAAAGTGAGACATGTCCCGAACAGCTTGTGCTTGCGGATGTTGTCGTCCAATGGTATTCCTGCGCTGTCATTTTTGCCGTAAAGGACACTGTCCAGTTGGTGTTATTCTTCCATCCAATAGGAATGTACGCCTTTGCGTATTTCTTGGCGCTCTGGCGATTCTGCGGGAAACGGAATACCCAAATTTTCTCCGTGCTGCGAGTAGTGTCCTTTACCAGATTGACCGTTACCTTGTGCCCCGTCTTATTGCCCTTAGTGTTATTGGGGTCGATAGGCAGCCCTTCATACCAAGTAGCCGTGGCCGTTACATTGATGTCCTTGTACGTGTTAACCGTCTTGTTCTGCGCAGAAGGGCTGCATCCGCCGTTGACGGTCCATGCAGGATACGACTTTGCATCGACATACTTCGATACATCAACATAAAACAGTCCGTACACGCCGTAGCCGGATTTGGACTTGGTAATCTGCGTACGATACTCGTCTTTGAACAGCTGTGCATTCAGAGATGCCGCAGCGGTGATGCTATCTTTCTTGTAGTAGACGCGGATGATGCCCTTGCTATCTACGATGGTAAGAGGTGTTCCATCGATGTGGTCAAGTTTATACCCAGGGTAACCCTTTATTGCAGGGTTTTTAATGACTGAGCCCTTGTCCGCAGAGATGGTTTCCTTCTCTTTGAAAACACCGTCCAAGTAGTACATGACGGTGTAGATATAGTCAGGAGCATCGCAGTCGATGATGATAAGATTCTTCTCAGGGTCCTTCACAACATCCAGAGGCACATTCTCGATATCCTTGATAGTCCAGTCCTTCGGGATATAGCTGGTATCGACGTCTTCCTTTTCAATGCGGTCACCGACAGAAGCATCGTACTTCTTGGTGTAGGACTCATCGATTTCACCGTTCTTACGAACCTTGACCGTATAGGTCGTGTCACCGACGCCCTTGTAATAAAGGTTGACGACAGCGGACGGATAGTCTGCAGTCATCATAACGGTGGCGCTCTTCGAATCCACACTGAACATCAGGCTGCCGTAAGACATAGCTGTCAAGGCATCGTTACCGTAGCCAAAGTCGAAGGTATAGCCCTTGATTTCGGGGGCTGTAACGATAAGCGTCTGAACGTAAGGAGCCGTCAGAGAGTTTGCAACGATGCTGGACAGGGTGTTATTGCGGATACCCATGATTTCCTTGATTTTCGCCGTAGCGTCAGAGGACTGCATGGTCCACGTCTTGGTATCCTTGTTGTAGAGAGGCGTCGCGGAAATGGCCTGCCGATAGGAATTGTAGTCCTGCAGCACATTTTCATTGCTCAGCACAACGTGCCAGCCGCCCATAGTTTCGATATACTGGTTAGTGAAAGCAGCACTGGTTTCCATGATGAAGGTTTCCATAGAGTTCTTATCGGAGATAGCCTTCTGGAATTCCTTTGTGGTGGTAGTGTAGGACTCGCGAATCTTCTTGGTCGGGTTATCCTCGTCATAGTAGTTGACGGTCACTACGCCGGTCATAGACAGAGGAATGACCAGAGACAGGTAACGCAGGTTACCTTCCCAGTCCTTGATTTTGGTGTTTTGACCCCATCCTGCGTAGCTGTTGATGCCGCTCGTATCAGTGGCATGATAATACTGCAGGTTGTAGACGGGCTCTCCTTTATCCTTTACACCGTGGCACTGGACATAAGCGGGGCCCTTGGCCTCGAAATAACCCTTGGCTGCGTTGAAGCTGTTGGAGGCGCCGTTCTGCATAAGGGTTCCCTTGACCATCTTCTTGATGACGTTCTGGATATCATCGGTATTTGCTGCAACAACAGATGCTCCCGTACCTTCGTTAGAAAGGCGGATATCGCAATAAGCATTCTCGTAAGAATTTCCGTCGATGCCGGTATAAGTACCAGAGGACGTCTTAGCTACACCTGTTGTATTCTTGACCTTAGTCGCCTGGTTTGCGCTATAGTCATACTGCCCAAACGGGATATCGTCGATGACGCGAACCTGCATACCCACACGGGAGTAATAGATGTCGCTCAAACGCTTATGCAGGCGCTGAGTCGTCACGCTTATCATGGTGCGTTTTACAATCTCACCCGTCTGTGAGTGAACCACCAGAGCCGTAACATAGTAGACGGTTTCTGCTGCTTCCTGGTTTATATTAAGTTTCCCTGTCGCAGAGCCAATGCCGGCCCCCAGTTTTCCTGTAGGGTTATCTTTTTTCGACTCCTGCGTTGTGTACAGAATTCTTACTTCATAGTCTTTCGATGGGGTTCCTGTTTCTGCGCTATTATAGCTGGCGTTGAACGTAATGCTCTTTGCACTTTCGCTCTGAATGATTTTTTCATTCTGGTCCACCATAATAACCGCGAAGAAACTTCCGGTCTTCTTTTCCGGCTGCGTCTTCCCGTCTCCGTTGGTTATGGTCGCTTCAAAGTTCAGATACCCAAGGCTGCGGTTGGATGTGTCTTGACTTCCATCCCCCGAAGAAGTTGTGGCAGCAAAGGCCGTCACCGGGCAGAGTGTCAAGACTGTGACCATAGCTAAAAAGAGGCATGTAAAGCGATGCCACATCTGCTTGACAGTGTCTGATATGTTTTTCATTTCGTTTCCTTTCTGCATCTCGCAATGATATAAAGAGGCAGGTAGCAAAGGGCTTCTTTCCCTTCACTACCTGCCTTATATTGGACAGTTGTTGAATTGGTTAAATTACCACTTGGTCAATTCATATGCCTTCGTTGCATTGTCCCAGCTACCCGTTTTTGTGGCATACTGAGACTTTGTAGAAGTCACGCCAGTAGACTTAAACTGGTTATAGGACACCTTATCGTTGAGTTCATAAATAGACACAGCGAACTGGTGAGATGCCTGGCTGTATCCAGCCAGGAAAGCTCGTCCATCAATCCAGTCAAAGAATGCAGGATAGGAGTTGCTGGACTGCCAAACTTCCTGCATGAATGCGCTCTTATAACCGGCAACTGCAGCATCTTTTGCATTGGGATAGGCCATCTGGATAATCTGCTTTACCAACATACGGGCATCGTAGCCAAAACCGGTAGAATACAGCATCTTACCAGTCTTGCTATCATACAGGCCAGCAGAACCAATGGTTCCCCATGCCGAATCATTCCACTCAGGCATAGTAATCTCCAAGCAGGTGCCATCGTTTACAACTGTAATGCCGCCATACTTAGAGTCTTTTGCTGTCAGGATGGGCAGTCCCATTTCATCCTTACCTTCGGTCCAAACGCCCATTTCCTTGATTTTACCAAAAAGCTCATCATTCGTCAGTCCTGTGGTAACTTCAGTTGCGATAGTGGCAGCCTTGGTCCAGCCGGCACGAACGAACATGGTAGCAGCCTGAGCGCGGTTCAGATTTGCCTTAGGAGCAAAGGTCATCTTGGAGTCAGTACCAACGGTCAGACCGAGCTGGTATGCCGTGACAACAGCATCCTGATAAGCCCCGTCGATATCAGCATAGTCGGGGATGCTCGCAGCAGTAACCCAAGGAGCGTTCTGCGCGTCGCCATCAGGCCCCTTGCCCAGACCAGTCACCAGCATGTAGTAAGCCAGTTCGCGGCTGCACACCTTGCTGTAGTTGGCGGCGGAGATAGCACCCTGAGAAGGCAGGCACTTGAGCTCATTCACGCAGTAATCGACTGCGCAGTATGCCCAATAACCGCCCTGCGCAGTGGTAGGCTGACCCTTGGCGCGTGCGATAATGGTCGCCATCTGGTCGATGTTGAACTTATCGTTGGGGCCAAACTTATTGTTTCCATAGCCGGAAATCAAGCCGCCCTGTGCCATCTTTGTGATGGACGCTACGGCCCAATGGTTGGAAGGTACATCCGTGAACCGGGGAGCAGCAAAGATACCACCCAGTACAGCCACAGTCAGTGCCATGCCCAGCAGCATGGAAATGGCTTTCTTTTTATTCTTCATACTTTCTACACCTCTCTATAAGATTTTTTTGCATATAATCGTCTGCAAAAGTGAGTAGATTTCTTGAAATTTGCTTCGTTTGCACTATTCCTCGAAGCCCATTTGTTCAAGATTTTCTATCTGTTGTCCACCTTACGAGCAGATTATACCATATCTGGAATAATGCGTGCAAGGCGCATCGGGTCATTTGGGGCTTCTATCGAGAAATTTTTGAAAAATGGCCTGTCCCTTCTTCTGGCTGTCCTCTTTCAGCCACCGCACACACGCATGTATGCATACAGTTTCGCAATAGTTCCGTCGGTTTACTTCCCGATGTTGCCCAGTTGTGCGAGGATTTCATTGATGGGCGGAATTAGTCCCATGTTTGTCAGAACTGAGAGTGCAATTCCAGCAACGATGATGGCAAGTACCAGTTGAACACCTGCTTTGAACAGCTTGATGGCTGCCACCGCAACAAGCGCAGCTACGACAAAAGACCAGTTATTCAGAATGAGAATCTGAATCGTTGTCCCAATAGCCGTTGCTGCGGTTGTCGGGTCAACCGATGTGAGAGTATCCATAATTCACACCTCAGATGCTGCCGAACTGCCCGAGAGCTTTTTCGAGTTCTGCATCCTCGTCTCCCTCAGAGGCGGCATGGTCATCATCGGAGGCAAACGCATCCGCGTCAAACGCCTCTGCCTGAGCAGCCGGCGCCTGTACGGGTCCATTCTGAGGAACTTCTTCCTGCGTTGCATTCTCCCCGACGCCGGTGAATCCAGCAGGGCTCTGTTCGGTGGTTTCTTCATTGGTATTTGTCTGCTCAGAAGCTACTGCAGTGGCATCCGGCGCTTCCGAAGCATTCTTCTTACGGCTCTTTTTCTGGGGCAGTTCACCACGCAGGGTAGCTTCTTCCTCTTCATCCAGCCTGATGTCGAATTTCTCTGCGCGTGCCAGGGCATCCTTTGCGATGCGGGCACGTCTGCCCTGCAGGACCCTCAGAATAGCTGCGATGTCCTTTTCGTCCTCTTTGGCGTTGGCATCAATTTGAACTTTCAGCGTGCTCCCACGCCCTGTGCCGCCGTTGCTGAAGGACAGTGTCACGCTGTTTGCCCATTCCCCGTCGGACAGAATGTTCATGCTTTTCAGTTCTGCCAGCGCAGTAGTGATATCTTCCAGCGCTTTCTGCTGTTCAGGATTTTGTCTGATGGAAGGCATTGTTCTTCGTCTCCTTTATCTCGTCAATTATTTGATGCACCGGCTGCATCGCCGGCGCATTTCTTACATGGTCTTGCTCTGAGTTCCTCTTTGGCGTATTCCAGCGTAACTGCTGTTGCGTCCTGCATCCCTGAGCAGTGCGGGTTCTTATGGTAGATGTTCTTCCCGTCAGGGTCCATATACACAAGGCTCTTGGCCGGTCTGGTAAAGAGCTCGATGTTGCAGCCAAAGGTGGATTTCTCTCCCTTGCCGCCCGTGATTTGAACCACCTTTGCGTAGAGTTCTTTCTTCCCGTTCTCGGTATCAATGCTGCGGATAGTATCGCTTTTCAGCGTACCAATAACCCCAATAGCGTGCCGCACCTGATAGACCTGCTGGTTGTCCAGCGTACCTTTGATGATTTCGAGTTCATCACCCGGGCGTAGGCGTTTAAGTAGCTCCTGCCGTGAAACGCCGTCTGCATTTTTGAACGTCACGCCGGATACCTTTGTCCGAATCGTCATATTGATGTTCTTCGGCAGAGGCTTCTCGCGTCCTTCCTCTTTGTACTTGAAGATATTGATGTGTCCTGCCGTACAGGTGCTTTCGACCAGCAGTTCTTTGCCATTTACCTTCATCACGACCGAGCTTATGTGGCAGTGACAATTCGTGGCCATACATTTGAACGCTACCTCTTTGTCGTCACCGACTATTTCCATCATCAAAACCTGTCCTCCCTTCTTTAATGTCTGGTCAGTTCTGAGGAACCAATTCGAAAGCATGGACATATTCGTTTTCGAGTAAAATCCTCAGAACTGAGCGATGCTTTCCTATTTGTGCTTTGCTCGATACTTTTCTTTGCTGACTAAAATCGCTATGTATCCCGCAATACTGCCGGCACCAATCAGGAAAAGAGTTGCACGATACAAAGTCGGAATTGCCGCTGCTGTGATACCTTGCACTACAACAATTCCTGCCATGCCAAAGATAACTTCTGACGTCAGGGAGTCCCCGGGAATCGGGGCGCCGCAATAGCGGCAGCGCCCCTTCCTCATGAGAAACCCAAGTACGGGGAACATGTCCATCCGGGCGAGCTGATGCCCACAGATGCCACAGCATTCGTGCCTGTTATCCTCGTGCTTCCCTTTCACCCTGTGGACAATGCTGCTGAATACCCTGCTCCCTACGAATCCACCAAAGAAGAAAGCAAGAATATAACAGCAAACGATGAAGAAAGTTCGCATGCTCAAATCATGGCAGGGTCGAATTCATCCAATTCCTTTTGCATCGGGTAGCCGTCTTGGTCCAGCGGGCCCATAACGAAGCCCTTCGGGCGGAAGGAATCACTCGGACGCCGAGTTCTTTGGAACAGCCCCATGTCGGCGCCCTCTTCATATTCGTAAGGTGTGAACCAGCGACTCTCGCAATAATTGCCGTGTGGAAAATCAAAGCGAACCACATAGAAGCGGCCCAGCGGATGGATATATACGACCCTCGCTTTTCCCGGGGTTAAAGTAGTTGCTCCAGAAGAGGATTCCGGCGTTGCCGGAATCATGTCATTGAGTTTGAACACATCTAATTCCTCATTTCGTTTTTCTCAGCCACAAGTTGGGTTGAGTTGTTTCGAGCGCAGGTTTAAGAGGCTGTTAAAATTGGTAGCGATAGCTGCCAAATAATTGCTTAGCCCAACGCTCCATAAATCTTGCCACGTTACTAACGAGATTTACAATATAGTTGATGCAACGCATTGTGTAGGTAGCGTTATTGTAGGTGAGGTCCCATATGACAAAAATAATAAATGCTGTCAGAACGCCTCCCCATATGATGGTTTTCGTCCAGTTTTTAATCATAAAGGCCCTCACCTGCCCGTTCATTATTATCCGTTCGGAAGTTGTCCGATTTGAAATGTGTCGTCCACGAAATCGTCGGATGACCGAAAAATTTGCCTAAGCTGGATGGCATCTCTACTGTTACATCAATTTCCATCCAGCTATATCCAACGGAATCTCCCACACTTTTTGGCTCCGAATAATTCGGGGTGCCATATGACACGGAATACAGGACATTTCCGGCACTGCTTTTACAGTTGCCCGATGCGTCTACATTCAGGTTGCTGTCCAAAAACTCCTTATAGTTTCCGTCTGCCATCGCTTTGTTGAATAGGTTAAAGCCGTCTGCGCGGAGCCGGTCATCCATAGCATATTCGACAACAGCATTAACCGCTCTTTGTCCTCGCACTTCGATGGAATATTGATAGTCATAAAGGGTCTGAAGTTCCAAAAACAGCAAACCGAATAGCAAAATGACGAATGCAATGCCTATCATCGTTATAACAGTAGCGCCGCGCCGTTTCCTCAGCTTCAATTTCACGTCTTATCCCCCCATTACTTCCAATAGACCTCAGATTGACCGTTTATATAGACATTTATAGGCAGTCCCATTGTGACTGTGTAAGCGGACCCATCTCCTGGATTAGCCAACGTCAGCGGGTACGAGGTCGAAATATGAACAGTGAAATTCTCACGCAGTTGGATTTTCCGGGAAGCTACATTTTCCCAGTTATCTGCTGTAACTGAAACTGTTGCCCCAAGTTTGCTTTGATTTGGCAGTAACTCTTTGAGTAGCGTATCGAGGTCTGTCTGGTCTGCCTGCCCTGCTACTTCGATATACCGCGCCACACGTTTTCCGGCGTAGGAAACCTGATTGACCTGTATTGCGTACCCTATAATAAGCATGGTTGAAAGGATAAGCAGCATCAATACAATTGTCGAGTACACCATTTCAATGACTTCGCTGCCGCTCTTATTTTCTATGGCATGCTTAATATTCTTGATAGAAGGGTATCTGCGCCATTTGTTTCGTGTCACACATATCCCTCCCTATTACGTGTTTGGCCAATAGTGTTCGGACATTCCCGATACTCTCGACACAATAGGCATATCTATAGACCAGCCTGTGATGTTACCCGGATTGACAAGTGTCACCTTGTATGTACATTTCCCTGTTACCATGAATGTCCGCTTAAGCTGAATTTGACTTGTTCCGTCTACATAGGACACGTTTGAGATAGAAACACTTCTATCTGTAAGCTGGGCGCTGGTCCCGAGCATTTCGTTGAAACGGGCATTCATCGTTGATTGCGTAGCCTGCCCTGTGACCTCAATTTCACGCACGACCTTTTTGGTTGCGGTATTTACCACTGTCAGCTGCATCACATAGGTCAGAAGCATGAGTCCAATCATGATGAAACAGACAAGCGTCATGGTTGTCCAGACCATTTCAACCACTTCGCTGCCATCTGTATCTTCATGGAAGGCGCGTAATTTCTTTTTCCATTTATAAAGCATTGAGATTACCTCCATCTTCCTTTTGCACTTGTCTGCAATGCGTCTATTGAGTAGCTATTGTAAGCCGGGTTTTGTCCAGCAGAATTTCCGCGTTTAGTTCAGTTAATATTGATTTATTTCCGATTTGATTTCGTGCAAATAGAAAAGCGTTTGGAGGGGGATTTTATCCCCCTCCCCGCTTTGGATGTGAGCGTTAATTGCTCGTATGTTCAGGCAGAATCATCTATCTGAACATACTTCTGTGAATGATGATTGTTAAGCGGTGAAAATGTCATTCAATTTCGACTTAGCTGTGTTCATGATAGACTGGAACAGGTCAGGCATAGCGACCTTGAGTACCGCAGCCACCGCAGCGGTGATAACAACAGCCACGACAACCATACCGATTTTTTCGGTCGTCTCGGAACCCTCCGTATTACGGAAAAACTTGTTCAGCTTATCCTTCGCATTCAGTTCCATCTTCAACGCAAAAGTATTCAGCTTGTTCATTGGGACGAGTCCTCCTTTCTTTGAGAATCTGCAGATTCCTTTGCTGCCTCTATTACGATGGCAGCCTCACCTATTTCTTTAACGGACCCAGTGGCGCCCGGCCCGATAAAGAATCAATGCATTAGGCCGCTTTTACATCAGGGTTGCGGCAGACCGGATAACAGCTTCAATGAGGATGTAGAACATCATGATAACCAAGACAATACCTGCCGGCAGAATAGCTCTCTTCATTTGTCCTGGTCGCTTATCTAACTCGCGCAGAATAAGCTGCCGATGCATCACCGTCATGTCCTGTGCCAGATACTGGAGCGTTAAGGAGTTGTCAATGCCTCTGTCTACTTCGATGAGAGCTGCGCACAGTCTGGAAATTTCCGGACTGTTTAGCCTGTTTTCAAAGCGCATCAGTCCTTGTGCTACGCTGGAAGCTTGCATATCTGCGATAACGATATCGAGCTCAGATGCCATCGCTGGGGATGCAATTTTCTTGTAACGCTCAAAGCCTCTGATAATATCTCTGTCTGTATGAAGTCCAGACTCAATCGAGCGAACGAACGTTGGAATTTCGTCTTCCAAGAGTTTTGCTTTGTTCTGCAAGATGTCGTTTACTTCATCGTAGTTCTTGAAGAACATGTAAATCGTCATCAGAATGCCGCCAATAACGAGAAGCGTAGAATTTAGCGTCGTGGCAAATACTGTAACGAGAACACCGAGACAGGCACTTAGAATCGCTTTAGCGTAGTATTCTTTGGCGGTATAAGGGATGTCCGCTCTCTTCAAATTATCATTCATCTTCTTTTCAGAAGCTTCTGACAATGGAATGAGCGGAGCAACGATTTGCAGAATGTTATTGAGGTAACGGTTCTGCCAGATATCTTTCGAGCGGCGACGCCATCTGATGATGGTGGTCAGCGTCTTGCTCTTTTTTGCGTACACATCGTAGCCGAGAATGGCCAAACATGGGTACAGCAGTCCGATATACAAGCAGAAGAAGATGATGCAGTATGTAACAAGAATCACCGCCAGTTCTCTCCTTCCTTTTAACCAGTGATGGGCTTATTGATTTTAAGAGCGCGACCGGTTGCCCACACCAAGCACGCCAACATAGTGACAATAAGGCATTTCCCAATAAATGTTGTGATGAGATAGGTGTACCACTCATACTGAATAAAGCGGATGAGCAAGGGAGACAGCAGTATGATGAACAGCAGCGTAAAGTAATCTCGCCACGCACCTGCAACTTTCGTGTCGTTCTGCCGCTGTGCAGTTTTTGCGTCATTCATGTCGTCGAGGATAGGCATCAGGTTCACGATTTGAGCCCGGTCGGATTGAACCAAAATAAGCTGGTCAATCCAGCGGCTGAAGAATTTGTTGTTTTCCTTTGTCTCCAGCCGACGCAGATTTCGTTCTGTATTGGCGGAAACCAGCTTGCAGTCCACGAGAAACTCCCGGAACGGTTTATCATGGTCGATGATGTCGACCGTGTTTTCAACGGCCTTTTGAATATCTAACGTTGTGATATATTCATGAGTGATAATGCGCATGGCTGATTCAAGGTTTTCTGCCAATGCTCTTCTGTCTTTGTTGCCTTTGATAAGCAGAAAAGCATGCGGCAGAATGATGCATATGCCTGCCAAACACAGAGAAACCATAGAATCAACGAAGACCAGCTTGCCGAAAAGCCAGCCACCGAAGATACTGGCAACCAGCAACGCAATGTATGTTTTGCTGTCTGTATTTGTGGCGTTGACCAGATTGCGCTCACTGGTGATGTACTTTTCGATACGGCCGGTCTTTCTCCCCAGAATTTGCTCACGCTGTTCCTGAAGTCTGGCCTTCCGAATCTTCTTCATCCTGTACTCTTTATCAAGTCCTGAGTTAATCAGGATGATAGCTGCCAGCATGAAGAATATGGCCCATAGGATTTGTTGTTCCAAATGAGATACCTCCCATCGCTTAGTTCTAATCGTCCAGATGGATGTTAACGCCACCGGCTGCCGAGATAAGGCTGACCAAAGCGAACACCATACATGTGATGCCGTAGATTGTGAAATAACGGAAATCGTCCGGCCGTGTCAGGCAGACGCCCGCTGCAAAGAAGTAGCACACAGCACTGAACCCTGCTGCCCCCTTGCTCTTCTTGGAGCCCATGGCAGCCAGTGCCGCTACAATGAGCAGGCAAGCGACCAACAGCAAGGACATACCGGGAATGTTATCTTTCGCATGTCCCGCGATAAGGCGGAAGGTGCCCATGTCATTGCAATTCAGCAAAAGGTACACGCCTGCCATAATCGCCACAAAGCCAAGAATGATTTTGGGAATTCTGAACGGCAGCGGCGGGTCCGGCTTATCGATGAATTTTGAAAAGGTCGGGTCCGGCACCTGTTCTTTCTTCGGCTGCTGCGGAGCCGCCGGAGGCTGTGCCGGCTGAGGTACGGGATACACCGGTTGGTAAAGCACCCCGTTTTGATAAATACTGCCCCAAGGGGTTTGCGCCGGTATGCTGTTCGGGCCTCTTTGAGTTGGCGGTTGCCCCTGTGGTTGGTTCTGCACATTCCCCTGCGCATCCCCACCGCCGAGGGCGTTATTTACGCCAGACATGGCCTGTCCGCATTGGAAACAGAACGAAGCATTATCTGGTAACTGTTGACCACATCTTGGACAAAACATGGACGTCTTGCCTCCTTTGTATGGGATTAAAATTCAATGTAATGGCTGATGTCAGATGTTCCTTCATCGTCATCTGACTCGCCGCTCAGCTTCTTTCTGATGGCTGCCAGCGATTCAGGCTCCCAGCCGGGACGGGCGAATTTCTGGACGAGTTCCTTTTGACCACAGTTATCAAAGATACGCTGTGCCATAGCATCCGACATATTGCCAACACGGGCGTGGATGCCGTGAACATGCGCTACCGTTCCATCGGGAGCATATTCGTAGCTGGAAATTTGCATCTTGTAAATGTAATGGCCGACGACGGAAACATTGTCCACGCCTTCGGCCTCATAGATACCTGTGATTTTTCGGGTGCCATCTTTCAATTGCTGGGTGCTGATAATGATAGGGAAAGCGCTGACCAGATTCCGCATCAGCAAATGCTCGGATAGGTCCGTGCCTGACATCTTACACATGGTCAGCAGGCGCTGATATGCTTCCACGCAGTTATCTGCATGGAAGGTAGACCAGACGATATGGCCAGTCTGTGCGGCGTTCATGGCGTTCATGGCTTCTTCGCCACGCATTTCCGCGCAGGAAATAAACGTCGGGTGGAAACGCAGAGCCGATTTTAACAAGTCTGGTGCTGTAACTTCCGTGCCGTTTTTCCCATCGCCGCAAACGGCGGTATAAATAACTTTCGCATCCGAGGGCAGCTGCAACTCACGCGATTCCTCGATGATGTAGACACGTGCCGCTTCCTTATTGCTCTCTACGTAGTCGCTCATGATGTAGTTCAGCAAGGTGGTTTTACCGGAACCGGTTGCACCAACCAGGGCGCCGGATACCTTGTTTCTGGTACAGAGCTCGATAAATTCGAACTCTTCATCCATGGCTGACGTGGCATTTACAAGGTCGTCTCTTGTGATATTTGCCTTTGTCTGCTTACGGATAGATGCCACGGCGCCTTTATCCTCGCGGACAACCGGTGGAATCATGGCGGAAATACGTGTTCCGTTGTTCATATAGGAGTCCACGCGAGGATTCGACTGGTCGATAACCATGCCGCCCTTACGGACCATACGCTTAACGATGTTGAGGACTGCTTCCGCATCCGGAAAGCCTTCATTCAGCATGTGTCCCTTTTGTCCGGTCGGCACAACTTCAATTTGCTGAGGGCCAGGACCGAAGATGTTGATTTCTTCGATATTCGGGTCTTCTATGTACGGCGTCAGAATACCGAGACCCGTCATGTCTTCGTAAATCCGCACCTTGTACTCGTCTACCGTTGCGTTATCCAATGCGAAATGGGATTGCTGCAGTAAGCTATAAATAATAGATTTGAGCTGGTCGCTTGTCTTTGCTTCATCGCTGCCCAGCGACTCAGTTAAAATTCTGTTATACCCTTCGTTTGTTGAGATTTTGTCCTGGACATATTCCAGAACCGATTTATAGGAAACGCGGGGCGGTTCCGTTTTTACCTTTCCGCTATCCGTACTGTCAGTTCTGGCATTTTTGTCCTGCCGAGCCATGTTCAGTGCGTAGAACGGATTGTACCCGCCGTTGTTTTTATTTGGAATATTAGGCATTATATTCGAGCCACGCCCGCCTGCGGGCTGGCTCCCACTCCCCTTTCTGTGCAATCGCTATTGTGGACACTTTGGGTGGAATCCCGGCGTATTTGCAGAGCCCCTCACAGCATACATGAAGCAATTTCCTGTTTGCCCGGCATACGGGCAAGTACGCCAGGCTCCTCAGAATAGCCTCCCCCTCAATGGAGATATCCACTTTATGAGAAAGAGCTGCGATTCACTTTATGAACGTCGCACTGGAACTCGCACGTGTGCAAGTTCCAGTGCAAAGAGGAGGCGATTGCTCTTTTACACTGTGGGCGGCTCTGCAAATACGTCGGTCTGTGCTTCGCAATGGTCAAGTTGCTCTACTTCTGATAGACGAAGGTTTCAACCTTCAGGCGGTGAAGTTCCTCTTCAACCGGGTCTACCTGTTCGCTGCCTGCCGTTGTCTGCCCTGTGATATCCGATATTTGCGGCTCATATCCATTCGCACGAAGAACCTCGGCTTTCTTTTGCTGCAAAGCTTTAATATCGCGATGAACTTTTGTGCCGAGTTCTCTCAGCTGGTCAGCGATTTCCTTTGCTTCCAGATAGGCTTCTTCCTTACTCGGCAGAGAGTCTTTGACGTCCAGCATCTTTCGAATGAACATCCTCGCATCATCATCTGCCCCGGCACGAACTGCTCTACGGGCCAGTCCATGATATTTCTCGACGTCTGTTGAGGCATTATCAAAGGCGATTTTTGTCTGTGACTCAGTCGCGAAGGCATCTACAGCTTCCTCAGTGATTTGGTCCCGCAATTTGTATTCTGCCTGAAGCAGACTTTGAAGGGATTCCACATTTTCCCCGACTTCTTCCACCTTTGCGGCTATTCGCATGCCGATGATTTCGTCATAGGAATCCAACACACTCAAAGGGCATCTTCCTTTCACTCTCATGAGCATATGAAAAGGTGGGGCCAACATCGGCCCCACCTTACGTGGTCATTCTTCTTCCTGTGCCTCTGTATCAGGTTCCTTCTGCTTCTTGGCCTTTCCTCCAAATCCAAAGAAACCTTTCTTTTTCTTCGGCGGCTCGTTTTCATCGCCAGGTTCGTCTTTTCTTCGTTTATCCTTTTCTTTCTCAAGAATAGACTTAACGAGGCGAAGAACTGCTGCCCGGTACTTTTTCTCAGCGCGACCGCTGGTCGTAACGATTGGCCGTCCAGTATTTTCGCAGAGATACGCTGCATCCACACAACCCAGCTTGAAATCACAGTCAGGCAAGCCCATTGAGGACAGTAGTTGGTCCATGTCGCATCCGCCCTCACGAGTATTCGCATCGACATAGATGATTTTGTGTGCCACAGCATCAATCATCTGGGTGTTCGAAATATGCCACGTCGCGGCGGACACGCGGTGCGGGATGGTAATGATGACCTTATCAGCTTCTGCTAAACCGACGCCGGTGAATGTGGATTCCTTATGGCTCGTGCAATCGACAACCACATAACTGAACTGGTCACGCAGGTCAGACAGCATGTGCTGCACCTGGTCCGGCGTAATGGATGCAATGTTGAAGGAGTCACCGCCCGTATCCAGTTCCAGAATACACAGGTTCGGACGTGCTTGCGTCAGGGACTCTCTGACGTTGCGGCCGTTGCTGATAGCAGCGTACAGGCCCTTGCCCTTAGGGATAGACGTCCCGAAGAACGCCTGCAGTTCGCCGTGGTCCGTACCGGAAACAATGCAGGTCATGTAACCTGAGTCAGCAAGCACTGTGGCCATGTTAACAGCCAACGTCGTCTTGCCGCTTCCGGGAGCGCCCCAAACGGCAATCATATATTTCTCATGTGTCATTTAAAAGCCCTCTTTCTTATGCTGCGGCATCCTGCTGAGCAGCATCTTCACCCTCTGCCGGCGTCTGCGGCGCATCCTGTGCAGTGTTGGTATCAGCGGCAGGCTCATCCTTCTTTGTGGTGGTATCGGCATCCTTTGTATCCTTGGCGTCCTCGGTTGCTTCAATTTCAGGATACAGTACCAGATGGACGGTGCCATCATATTCTTGATTGGCCAGCTTCACAGCCTGTTCGTTGTTCACAATGAGTGTCACATAAGCAGGCACCATGGAGGAATCAAAGTTCTCTTCGCTGCCATCGTTGGCTTCCTGCAGGGAGTGATACTTACGTGTCAGTTCAGAAATGTCTTCCAAGGCATTGTTCTGAAGCTTGTAGACGCGGACGTGGGTCAGCAGCGGGGTCATTTCCATTTCAACCTTATCGCTTTCAGAGGAGCCACCCCATTCGTCGTAGGTCACAGCACTTGCCTTCTGAGTCAGGACATCAACGTAATCACCGGGATTGACCAAGCCGCCGACGGACTTCGCGCCGGATGCCAACGTCAGGGTAACCAGCTTATCGCCTTCCTTGAGCAGGGTGTTGATGGCGCCATCGACCTCGTTCCTGTTATCCGTGAACATATCGCTGTACAGGTTGGTATCATGACGGATATTGCCGGTTGCATACTTGCCGACGATTTGGTCCTTAGAGGTGATAACGGACTTGTCGACGCCATACTGACCAATAGTTTTCGTCACCAGCATATCTTCTGAAATCTTTGTGCCGAGGTTAACGTCATCAATGAACTGTACAACGTTCATCGTTGTGCTCTGGCTGCCATACATCTTCGGTAAGAACGCGAATGTGAGGATGCCTGCCATGAGTAGCAGGATAATGCTGATGAACAGTTTGCTTCGGAAAAATTTGAGCATTGTTTTCACTCTCCATGTAAAATGATAATTTTGGGCATAAGAAAAGCCAACCTGCACAAAAGCAGGTTGGCTTAAAGTCCTATATTTTGTTTGGTTTGAACATTTTGTGGCGAGTGGTCGCCCAATTACCCACTACTACACGATACGATTATACCATGTTCCGATTCTATTTCAATATCAAAAATGTTCCAACTTGTTCCTGAAATGTTCCGATAATTTTCCCGCATGGATATCAGTCATCCAGGTGATACTTCCGCAAATTCTTCACGGTCTGCGCTCTCTGAGCCAAGTTGCTCTCTTCGACCTCCGGTGTGTTCCAGGAGGAAACTCCGATTTCCTCATACGTTTCAGTATCATAAAGGACATTGTGGTTCTTCCCAGTATTGAGTCCGTGTACTTCCTTCCAGAGCATAGATTCCGGCCGCGCTTCAACGAGCCCGTGAATCTTCGCATCCTTATCGTACAAATTCTTCAGATAATCCAGGACGGTTTCTGCCTGATATCTCGTGAACTCGCTCACATGGACACGGCGCGAATCCACCTGGTTGACCATCGAAGCCAACATAGAAGCAAAGGTGCCCTTTGTATAGACGCGATTGTCAACCAGCAGTACCTGCCAATAGTGAATCATCATGCGCATGTGTCGCAGTTCCGGGTTTGCCATGGTTCCCATCGGCCGTTTCGTATGGTTATCTGCTGCGATATAGACATCGCACTCGGGATATCTGCTGCATACCCAGAAAAAGTCCTTTCTTTTTGCCGGGTTCGTTTCATGGAATCTGAAGTTCATTTCAGCTTCCGGCACCATCTTTGCGGGAGCGCCGCAGTACGGGCAACGCATCGGCTTCATTTTCTTCTTTTTCTTGGGATTCTTTCCGAGATAGTTAGGGTTGATTCTTTTTTTGTTATTCATAATTACTGTACGCCGTGCGTTACGCAGGGCTCTCCTTTCTTCCGTGTCATCCGGATTGATGATTTATTACGGATGAGTTTTTTCTCTCATCCAATCATTGTGGCTCTATTATACCAGCCTCTGAAGATGGTCTGCAAGGCGCATCGGGTCATTTTGACCCCTTCTGGAGGTGATTTCGAAAAAAATTCACAGATTTATGTTGTGAAGCGCCCAATTGAAGGTCTGTTCTGCCTGCGGGCACACAGAATACGCGATATAAATCCGCAGCGGCACCGCTATAAGGACGGCCGGCAACAACGGGAATGCCGCAGCTTTTCTGTTGGCGAATTTATGAATCAGTCCCCATATAAGGGCACCGACCATAGTGACCGCCATGCCGTAGATAAAGCCAATTGGTCCATAGAAGCCAAGGATGCCGATGAACACAATGGCGTCGGCACCGCCGAATGCGCTGATGCCCTCTACAGGTTCTTCTGCCTCTACCCTTCTGGATGCATCCTTCGCCTTGATTAAGACCAGCATCATGCAGAGGAAGATAAAGAGTGCTATCAACGGGATTGGCTCCATTTCATGTGGCACCAGAATGGTCGCAAAGGTAAGTGCCAATGCTCCGAAGAGCTCTGTTGCAACACAGGTCCTATCAATCAGCTTTCCTCGTGATGCCTCGAATTCGGCTGCCCTGACTTCGAGCATTGCTTCTTCGGTTCCCTCCGAGGTATTTGAGCCAGCCTTGCGTAACAAGAACGCATTGAACTTATTCCACGCAGGGATGCGAACGCCTATCAGTATTGCGGCAAGAACCACAATGCAAAAAAGGGATGTAATCCAGCGTTCATGAAGGAGCGCCGTGTAGTACCCAAAGATGGCATAAGGAACGGTAAGTTCATCTGGTACTTCCGCTCCATGAATATCGTACCAAGCAGCCAATGCCAGCAGAATAAGCATGACCGCCGCCGTTATCATGTCATATGTTATGTAAGTCGTAAATATGAGAGACCCTCCTCAGCTATCGGTATGATTATGGTCTGTGCTATCGCAGTTGGTGGTTTCTGCTATCATTGCTTCGGTTCGCGCCTGCTCCAAATACTCCACGTCTTTCAGACAAGCGGTAATTCTGCTCTCTCAACGTCAGCGGTTACGGTGACATCGTGAACCTCTCCGTTATCGAACTCCACTTTGAATCGCCATTTCTCAAGGAAGAATACTTCTTTCTTTAACTGAGTTATCGATGTAATAGTGTTGTTTGTCATTTCTTTCACTTGTCTTTCATCACATTTTATCATAAATTCAAGGAGCCCAGGGATTTGCTCCCCGGGCTCCTTTGTTCCGTTGTTATTTATCCCGGGATAGGACTTAAGTTCATCTCCGTCGATATGCTTCAGTGTTTTGAGTTGTCAACGAACGCTTTCTGCTGCCTCAATCATTGCTCTTTTGATTTGTGTCCGTAAGGTGTTATTCTTGGAATGGTCATACCCATAGAGCTTCTCATGTTCACTCATGGACATGTACTGGGCGTAGCCATATTCTGCAGCAGTAGCATCAACAATTACCCATTCTCCATCGACATATGCCTGAAGCCAAGCATGTGCTCCATTTGATACATCGCCAGCAACAGAGAATGATGGGATGCCTGCAACCGCAAGAATATTTCGTGTCGCATTCGCAAAATCATCACAGATGCCAGTTGTTCCTGATGTCCAAGTAAAACCGCCTTGGCCTTCTCCATAACTGAATCTTGATGTCACCAAGTCCACACAAATCTTAACTTTTTCCTTGTCACTCATGTTGTCGTTCAGCTTATTGATTGCAGGAGCGACAGCTTCTTTAATGTCATTTTTAATAGGATATGCATTGAACACCCTGCATCCGTCTTTTGTCGTATCATAGAACTTAACCCCATATGCATATATGTCTTGTGCAGCATCGGATACTTCATTCATTTTATTTGTTTTCGCTGTATCCGCAAAAACCGCATAATTAAAATTAGGGTTTGTTCTTGTACCGGAGCTGTTCTCCGCGATTATCTCTGAGTTAATCATCGTATTGACAGCAGCATTAAACGCATCCTTGTCGGTTGCATTTTTCACAGTATCGCTCTGTTTGGACCAAAAGTCAACAGTAGGTTTGTGCGTAGCATAGGAAAGGGTCACCGGGGAAGAACTGACCGTTCCGACAACGCTACTCTCGCCGCCTGCCGGAGTGCTGGGAGTAGATGGTTCGGTCGGAGTCGTCGGTGTAGAGGGAGTGCTGCTCCCGTTATAGTTCAGGAATGCATCCTTCATTCGCCCATAAACAACAGCTGCTTGAGCGCGGTTCATGTAGGAGCTACCGGAGAAGGTGCCCTTAGAATCTGTGCCGGTAATAATGCCCATGGCAAAGACCGCCGCAACGCTGGTTTGGTAGGAATCGGGGATGCTGTTGATGTCGGCGATTTTAGAGAAAGTCGCCTGCACAGTATTGAAGTCGGGGCGCCCTGCGAATTCTTTAGCATCCATTACATTTGCGATAATAGCTGCCATGTCATATCTGGTGATGGGCTTATCCATCTTGCCCTGAACAAAGGTCAGCAGATGTTTATCCTCTGCCACCTTCTCCGCCGCTGCGTACCATTTGGCATTAGAACCAATGGACTTCTTTGCGGCTTCGAGCTCCGTGGGGAAAAATCCTCTCGTCAGAATGGTGACAAACTGTGCCTCTGTCAAAGTACCGCTGGGAGAGAAAACACCTGTGTATCTTGCCGCGTTGCCGCCGGTTCCTGCCATAACACCATCCGAATAGGCCCGCTCGATGTTTGCATAAGCCCAGTGTGTCGTAGGAACGTCGGTGAAGTGCGGCTTCGGCTGAGATGCCAGCGGAAGCACCAGCGCCACGATGAGCGCGGACATCACCAGCAGTGCTGTGATTTGGTTTCGTTTCTTACTTTTAACTACCATTGCTTACTCCTCCTTCTCTGCTTAGAAACAATTCATAAAATTGAGCACATCGTCTCGTCTATGGAATGATTTTACCATATATGGAAAACTGTTTGCAAGGCGCATCGGGCCCATTTGGCCCTTCGCACCTAAAAATTTTTAAAGAGAGCAAAAAAGAGGACGGAGAGCCGATGCTCTCCGTCCATCTCCCCTATTATGGATTGCGCTTAATAGCCGGTCGTCGGCAGCTTGGACGGATATTTCCCAGGGTTGGAAACAGTCGTTGTCCAAGTGCTGGCGTTGGTCGTCCACTGACCAGAGTTACCGGAGATTGCGGCGGTGCCGGAAGTTCCGGTCGAGCCCGTGCTCGTGCCTGTGCCATTGCCCCAAGTGCTGGTGACATGGTTTGTGCTCACGGTAGTGGTGTTGTACTGGCCGCCGAGCTCCGCTCTGCAAGTCATCTTGTAGCCGTTATACACGGAAGACAGGACGTACAGGCTGTAAGCGGTCTTGCTCGTGGCAGCGAACCCAGCAGGCACAGTGCCAAATTCCATACGGATGTCGGTCACATACTCGCCTGCCTGCAGGCCAAGGGACTTCGTGCTGAGGTCATAGGTGTATCTGCTGGTGCTGAGCAGGTTACCTGCCAGCTTGCGGTAATCCTGCATGTTGGTCTTGTAGGAAATGCTGTACCAAACAGCACTGTTGAAAGTACCGGTGTTCAGTGTGCTGATACGAGCGGCATCGGTGGGCACCTTGATGTGGATATTGAAGTTATCCAAACGCACATCAGAAGCGTTCTTAGCCTCCGTGATGTCAACACGCATGGAGCTGCCGGCCTTGATGGTGTTGTTGGTCTTCTGGGAAATCTTCGTACCGAGCGTTACGCTCTTGCACTGCATCTCCGTGCGAACCACATCGTTGTTGATTTTCAGGCGGACCTCAATCTCCTTGTCAGAGCAAGCATAGTAGGCAGGCGCCGTAATCATCTTGACCATGTAGCGGCCGATAGGCAAACCGGAAGATGCTGCGACACCAGAGGCATCGGAAATCATCTGGCCAACAGTCTGATAGGTGTCAGCGTTCATGATTTCAAAGACAGCACCCTGCAGGTTCGAACCGGCAGGCAGGTCACGGGTACGGTTATAGTCAGCGGAGGTGACGACGACCTGAATCTGGCCAGCATCCTTGTACAGCTTCCATGTGATTTCCGTAGTTTCACCATTCAGCACGCCAATGCTCTTGGGAATTGTGTCCACACGGTAGTTGGCGGGAACGCTAATCATTTCGAGCGTGTAGTTGCCGGAAACGATAGCCTGGTCGAGGGTGATGTAGCCCTCATTGTTGGTCGTGTATTCCTTGATGCAAGTGCTGCCGTTCTTCAGCAGGACGCGGACACCGTAGATGCCTCTATTTGTGCTGCCGTCGATGACTTTGACACGGATACCGGAGAGCTGTGTTACAACGAAGTCAGTCACGGTCAGGCGGTCGCCCAGCACCTGAATGGTGCGAGGAGTGCTATCCGCGATGCGCATGCCATTAGGAACGAACTTGGGGGTCACGATGTACCAGCCGGGCTCCAGCTCAGCGAATGCCAAGCCCGCCTTATCACTGGTGAAGGTGCCAATGAAGGCGCCGTTCAGATTGGTGATTTCGTAGACCGCACCGGCAACGGCTGTACCGTTCTGCTGGTTGGTCGTACGGATTTGCAGGCCAAAGGTCTTGGTGTGCTGGAACGTCACGGTAGCCGTACCGTTCGCAGTTACTTCAACCTTCTGCTGGGTCGTACCAATAGTATAGCCCTCGGGCGCCTGCGTCTCGGTCACGATGTACCAGCCGGGCTCCAAGCTGGGCACGGTGTAGGTGCCATTGGTGCCGGTGACGTAGGAGCCAACCTCAGTACCGTCGATTTTCGCGATGCTAAACTTCATGCCGGGGATAGCCACGTCCTTATTGGAGGTACTGATGACCTTCAACACACCGTTGCTGACGAGCTCGAAGGTGTACGTGCCCTCTTCCCCGTTCACGACCTGAATGGTCGTCTCGGTTGTGGTGGCGGTGTAACCATCGGGAGCCTTAATGAGCTTGACGGTGTAGTAGCCCGGGTCGAGTTTCAGCGTCTCGATGACACCGGTAACGTCGGAAGTGAAGGTGTTGACCAGAGACCCGTTCTGCTTCCAGACCTCGACGATAGCGCCGGAGATGGGAGCACGGGTGTTCTTATCGACCACATTCACAGTGATGCTGGCCTTTGCGGTGTTGGTGAAGGTAACATGTGCGCTGGTGCCGCCCTTGACCTCGATGGTCTTAGGCTGCTCGTCGATGGTATAACCATCGGGGCTCACGATTTCCTGAATGGTGTAGCGGCCAGCGGCGAGGCCCTTGCACATGGCAAGACCATCCGTACCAGTCACATACTCACCAATCACAATGCCATCAGACTCGCGAGTAACCTTGAAGCGTGCGCCTTCCAGCATCAGCTGCGGGTTCTTGGAGTCGATTTTCTCAATAACGAGGCTTGCAGTCTCGTCCTTGAAGTAAACCGTCTGCTGCTGGCCAGCCTTGATTTCCACCTTGATTTCGACATCGACCATGGTGTAATCGTCAGGAGCAAATACCTGCTTGACGGTGTACCAGCCGGGCTTCAGGTCTCCCACAACCAACGTACCAGTCACATCGGTCTTAGAGTCGAACACGATGTTCTGGTCACTCTCACGGGTCACAATGAACTGTCCGCCGGGCAGATACTTGCTGGTGTGCTTATCCTGAAGGATGATAACAAGGCTGCCGTGCTGGGCATCAATGAAGTCACAATAGTTGTTCACACCATACTTAACAGTGATGGTCTGGCTATTGGGGCTGCTGAGCTCATAACCGGCGGGTGCCTGGGTTTCGGTCACGATGTAGTGGCCGGCCTTCAGGTTGGTGAAGATTGCCTCACCGTTCGCATCGGTTTCCAGAGTACCAATCAGGCTGTGGTCGGCGGTCTCCAGCTTAAACACTGCGCCGGCGATAGGCTTGTTGGTCACGCTGTCAATTTTGCGGGCGATAAGGGTTGCCGCAGGCTGGTTCTCAATGATGACATTGTTGAACTGACCTGCCTTGACGCAGACCTCATGGACTTCGTCATCCTTGATGAAGCCGTTTGGCGCCGAGATTTCCTTCACACGGTAGATACCGGGAGTCAGGGGCTCGGTCGTAGCCTTTCCGTATTCATCAGAGGTGTACTGGCCGATGATGATGCAAGGCTCAATGCCGCAGACCTTTTCGACCTGGAACACAGCGCCCGCCACGGGAGAACGGTCAGCACTGCTGATTTTGGTAATCGTCAGAGAAGTATCCGGAGCATTGGTGATGTTCAGGATGGTGTTCTCCCCTGCCTTTACCGTCGCCTTGTGTGCTGTGGCATCGAGCGTATAGCCGGATGCGGCCTTCGTTTCCGTCACAACATACTCGCCGGGGTCGAGGACCTGGCTGTAGGCGTGGCCCGTCTTATCGGTAGTCACGTTCTCAACGATAGTGCCATCGTAACGAGCGATTTGGAAGGTAACTCCCATGATGGGGTCACCGGTTACAGAGTCGGTCTTGTTGATTTGGATGGTGGACTTCGGCATATTCACGATAGTCACGGAAGATGCCTTATCTGCCTCCACGCTCACCAGAGTCTTCTCTGTAGAGAGGATATATCCCTCGGGGGCCTTGGTTTCGACCAGATAATACTGGCCGGGCTGCACAGCGTTCGTGGTAACAGTACCCGCCGCATCAGTGGTGTAGGCCTTATCGATGAGCTTGCCATCAATGGTCTGCAGTTCGAACACAGCGCCAGCCAAAGGAGCCTTGGTGATGCCATCCACCTTGTGAATGGTGATGCCCTTAGACTTCGTGTTGGTCTTTTCGACAACAACGGGAGTGCCGCCCTTGACTTCGACCTGGCTTGCCTCAGCGTTTAGAATATAGCCTGTGGGAGCCTTCGTCTCAACGATGGTGTACCAACCGAGGTCGAGCTGCTTAGAAGTAGCAGAACCCGTCAGGTCGGTCGTCAGCGTATCAACGACGGTGCCATTCAGTGTGCGGATTTCGAAGGTAGCACCGGACAGGGGCTCCAGCGTCTCCGCGTCCTTCTTCACGACGGTAATTGTCGCGTACTGGGTGTTCTTCCACTCGTATTCTGTAGTCTCGAACGCCTTGACCTCGAACTTACGAATGGTGGTGTCCTTTGCATAACCGCCGGGAGCAGAAACTTCCTGCACGGTGTAGAAGCCATCTTCCAGGTCAGTCCAACGAGCGTAGCCGTCGGCGCCGGTGGTGACCGTAGCACCAATAGGCTTATCATCGATGGAGTACAGCTGGAACACAGCACCTGCCAGAGCGTTGCCGGTCGTAGCATCGACCTTGCGGATGGACAGGCTGCCGGGCTTCTGGTTCTCGATTTCGACGACCTCAGTAGAACCGTACTTCAACGTTACGATTTTCGGAGTGCTGTTCAGCACATAACCGGCCGGTGCCTTCGTTTCGATAATTTGGTAGGTTCCCTCTTCCAGTCCATTGACCTTGAGGAAGCCGCCCTCATTGGTGGTCACGTTCTCGCGAACGATTTCACCGTTGCCCTTGACGATTTTGAACACTGCGCCCTGCAGACCAACGCCGGTATTGGCATCGGACTTGCGGACCCACAGATTCGCCTTAGGCATGTTGTTGAAGATAAGTGTGTAGATTTTGCCGGAGTCCGTTGCATCGACTTGGAAGGACTGAGGAGTCGGGTCGATAACGTGGCCATCGGGGGCCTTGATTTCCTTCACGACATAGCTGCCGCCGGGCTCCAGACCAGAGAACGTCACATAGCCGTTCGGGCCGGTAGGACCAACGGTAGCAACCAGCTTACCGCCTGCCGTGTGGATATCGAAGTACGCGCCAGCCAAAGGTTCCTGCGTTACGCCATCCAGCTTCTGAATGTACAGCATGCCCTTTGCGTTATCGCGGAAAGTGACCTGCACAGCGTCATGCTGGTTCTTGATTTCAACGGTCTGGACCTGCGGGTTCAGAACATAGGGCTCCGGCACGGAAACTTCCGTTACCTTGTAGGTGCCCTCTGCCAGATTCTCAAGGACGATAAGGCCGTTGTCGTCAGTGGTCCGCTCAAATGCGGGAGAAGTCAGCGGGAGCAGCGGCTCAATGCGGAAGGTTGCACCCTTAATGGGCTGGTCGGTCGCAGCGTCGAGCTTGATGATACGCATACCGGACTTCGGTTCGTTCTTATACTCGAACTCGATGATGGGGTCATCAGCGGAAGTAACGACAATCGTCTTTACTTCGCTGTTGCCCTGATAGCCTGTGGGCGGGGTAATTTCCTTCAGCTGATAGGTGCCGTTGGGGACATCCTCAAAGATGACGAAGCCTGTGGCATCAGTCGTGAGCTGCTTCTTGTACGTACCGCCCTCGTCCAGAGTGACAGAGGACAGTTCGAATGTAGCACCAGCCAGAGGCCAATCGGTGTCTGCATCCTTCTTGGTCACCTGAACGCTTCTATAAGAAGTATCAGTGAAGACGAAGTCTTCCAGAGCCTCGCCCAGCTTCAACTCCTGCGTCAGCGTGTAGGTGTTGCCGGTCTGCTTATCGCGGTTCCAACCGTTGGGGGCGGAAACCTCGGTGACGGAGATGGTCCAAGAGGTCTTGCCATCCTGCTGATTGGCATTCAGGAAGTCCTTGTACTCGTCATAGCTGAAACGGATTTCGCCGTTTTCATCTGTAATGGCCTGTTCCTTGAACACTTCGCCGTCAATCATGATTTTGAAGACAGCGCCGCTCAGTTCTGTACCACTCTCAGCATCGACCTTCTTAATGATAATGGGAGGATACTGATAGTTGACGAATGTAATCTTGTTGTCTTCCAGAGTGGGGTGCTGATAGAACGTATTGACATCAACGTGAATACCCAGCTTTTCCTTAGACAGGATATAGCCGCTGGGAGCAACCTTCTCCTGGAACTCGTAATAGCCGTTCTCCAGGCCATTACCGTCGGTGCCGTTGAATTCGACTCTACCATTATCGCCAGTTTCTTCGGTGTCGCCGATATACTTGCCATCCTTCCAGACGGAGAAGATAGCACCAGCCAGAGGAGTTCCGTCCTGGTCCACCTTTTCAACATAGATGGTAGGACGCTTCGTGTTTTTGAACACCAGGTTGCCTGAAGATGTTCCATCTGCATAGAGGGTAATCATCTGGGCGCCACGGTCGTCGAGGTTATAGCCCAAGGGGGCCTTTACCTCAGTTACCATGTATGTTCCAGGCTTAATGTAGTTGTTGGAATCGGGGTCCGTCCACTGCATATTGACAGTACCGAAACTATCCGTCACGAATGTCCCGTCATAGCCTGTCTGCGTACTTCTAAAGCGGAAGAGTGCGCCATCGAGGCCTTCTCCGTCAGGGTCGCTGATTTTGGTAACGACACCATAAACGGCAGTGTACTTCTCATCATCATCGGGGATAACCGGCGGAGGAGTTGCTGTCTTGCCCCAGTTAACGACAGCCTGAGAGGTCAGCTTCTTCCGGACGTCACCGGTAATGAAGCCCTGTGCCTTGCCGCTATCCGCTGCAACGGTGGACTCTGCCAAGAACGTCTTATAGGTCAGCGCAGTCACAGAAACGTTAATGTTAATGGAACCAGTGTTTTCTGCTTCAGACTTAGGAATCATTACCTTGAAATAAACAGGGTAGCATTCCTTACCATTGTTCGTCTGTCCGGGAGGGACCCACTGAACCGCGCCAAAGTCCTTGTCAGTATTGCCGCTACCGGAAGTCATGTGGGCCGCTTGGATAGAGATGCTGGTCTTAGCCGAAACACTGTCATGACTAATGGGGTTCTTCGGGTCATTGGAAGCACTATCATCGAAACCATAGCGGGTCTTAAATGCAGCCATGTTAGATGCATGGAAAGCATTTACCAGCGTTCCGGACGGGGTTCCAGACACCGAGATTTTAAAGGGGTCCTGAGCAAGCGTTGCAGAGTTTGCCTGCCAATCGATGACGTAGTATTCCCCTTCTTCATAGATTACGTCTCTATCCCCGAACCTATCAAAAGCATCTTTTAATGTGCCCTTTCCATCGTCTCTTAAGCTGCTAAAGTCAAGCACATTTTTAGAAGAATCCCACAAGTTCCCGAAAGCATCTTTCTGCATGGGATACTGTGTCAGAGATGCAACACGGTCGGCAAAGGAGAAGTTGATTGCGGTCAGGTAGGAAGACCAAGCGTACAGGCAGATAGCTGCCTTCAATGCACGGGTCGCGGATGCGGAGGACGCATTGGCAGACTTATAGATGTAGTCCTTTGCGTTCTTGTTATCCACGGACGTTGTCATAGCGCCGTTTGCCCAACCAAACTGTCCCTCAATAGAGATATTGGGGATGCCGCCGGCTGTCTTTGTAGACATCCAGATTGCCAGCTGAGAAGCCTTACGCCACTCGTCGTTGGTAATACTGTCAACCCAGCCGGAGCATGCATTGGTAACGCGGCTATTGGTGGAGCCATAGATGCTCATGACATGCTTGATTACGGCATTGTAATATGCTGTACTATTTCTCGCCTCATTGTAGCCAATCATGTAGGTGTTTGTCAGAAGCTTATTACTATCAATGGTAGAGCTCTGCGTCACCTTCATCTTGGTGCCTTTTCTCCAACCGGTAGGTCCACGTTTGTCGTGGTTGATACAATAGGCCATGCCCGTTGCGCCCGTGGAGTCCGTGTATTTGCCGATATAGTTACCGGCGATGGTCTTCTTTGATGTGACAATAGAAGGGTTCGTCAAATGGTCCAGCGCCAATGTGATATTGGTAGAACCATTCGCTTTAATCTGGTCATCCAAAGAAGCTTTATCCGTCGTTGCGGCCTGCGCGGTAATGATGGACGAAGGAATCAAGCTCAGAACCATCACGCCGGTCAGCACAAAAGAGATAACTCTCTTCTTAAAGCTATTGACGGATTTGAATTTTGCGTTGCGTTCGTCGTTCATTGAATCGAATACCTCCTTACATGGATTTTCGATGAACATCGCAAACGATGTAGCCGCTGGGCATACCCAGCGCCACATAGCGTCTGCGATGCCCATAAAATCTGAAGTGATGGAATCGGGTGGGGCGAGGCGGGGAGGCCCCGCCTCACCCTCTCCCCCCACCTAC
>ERZ779850.1101-NODE-1101-length-28333-cov-5.817667_pt1 | contig 28333 bp, 27 predicted proteins | sample MGYA00511249_ERZ779850 | MGnify/ENA primary metagenome ERZ779850 (study PRJEB29588, sample SAMEA2162475) | human gut metagenome | biome: human gut; feature: human-associated habitat; material: faeces | place: Denmark | collected 2008/2010 ...
AGTAATTATCTGTCTTATTTTTTACAACGAATTTAACCTTTGTTGCATCTCCCTTACTGTCAGAGAACTTCTTTGTCAGGTCATATCCGTAAGAGTACACGATACATTTATCTTTTAAAATGTCGTAGTAGTTTGTGCTCGTTCTCTTCCAGGTCAATGACACATCATTTGGATTTCCTTTATCACCAAGTACAACACTGTCATCTGTATTTACTTTGGCTGTGTAATATGCAACGATGTATTTATCGGAATATTTCTTGTTCAGCTCACTAAGACCTGCTTTTGTCATTTCGATCTTCATTGTGGAATCATCTCCGGATTTACCGTATGTGGCTGTAAATTTCGGATCTGTGTCGGAACTCTTCCATACGGCTAATGCTCCGCTCTTATTGACGTTGTTCACATTTGTGCTGTCCGCTGCATCCTTGTTTTCATAGATCGCGATCACGGCATCTTTCCCGTATGTCATCCCTTTTTCCATCGTATCGTTAAATGTGTAAATTGACAGATATGTGGTGGATGATGTGATATGTGGCAGTTTTGAGATAAACTGATAATCCAGTGTTTCTGCTTTTGATACAGTGACAGTGCTCTGGTATCTGTATTCATTTCTTGCAGAAGTGAAATCTGCCAGTCTGTCTGCATTTGCTGTTGTCACGTTATCCTGATCCGGATTATTTCTGACTCTCTTATCCAGTGTTGGATTCCCTGTTTCATTCTTTGGATAGCAGATCACATCGTAGAACCAATCATCCCCGTTAGAATCTGTGGATGGTAACTGTACAAACCACGGATTTGTTGTATAGGTTACATTTTCTGGAGCCTTTGTCTCAACGATCAGATAAAGACCAAGAGGCAGTTTGTCTTTGCTTGTTACACCATTGGCATTTGTTTCATCCATGGCTGTTCCGTTCTGTCCCATGTAAGCTTCTAATTTATCTTTGGTCGCTGTATTGTCTTCCAATGCCTGAGCAAGCTTGTCATTAATGATCTGGCTTGTGAAGTATGTCTTGCTTCCTTCTGTCTTTGCTGCATCAGAGGGTACCAGACCTAGGATCTGCTGTAAAGCAGTTGGAAGTTCGTAAATCATCTGGATTTTTCCATTCTCACTTTGCTGTTCAACATCCCCAACACGCAGGTAGCTGAATTCTACCCCTTTGATGGCATATTTTTCTAACGCTGCTTCTGCGGCAGTGTCCTGTTTTCCTGTGGATGTGAAGTTATCTAAATTTACCCCTCCCTGTTTTGCTGCTGTCATGTCGTATTTGTGGATCGTGATGGATCCTGTTTTACTTGTATCAATCACATCTGATGATGATGCCTTAACATTAACGATCGGTGCAAATATCATTACTGCAGTTAAAGCAGCAACGGTTGCTTTTTTGATCATATTTTTAATTCTCATATGTATTTCCTTTCCAGGGAATTTTTACCCCTTACTATTTTTTCTTTAACTTTTTCTCTACCTCATAATAATCTGGTGAATCTCTAATTTTCATGACATTTTCGGTCCTTTAACAGTTTTATAATTGAAAAAACATTAAACAGATACTTTATTCTACAGTTACCTGTTCAATGTTTTTCATAACAATAGTTTTTGTACCATCTGGTTCTTCTTCTACTTTGATACATTCTTTTGTTTGATATTCTTCCATTGGTATTTTTATTTCAATCTCGTTATTTGTTCGTAATTTGATGTAGCCCAAGTCTTTAATCGTTTCTTCTTTTTCGACAGTAAACTTATCATATTGCATGTTATAACGTTCCATCTTTTCGTCAAATTCCATTTTCTTCTGTGGATTTTTACCGAAAAGTTCATCACCAATTTTATTAATTGAAAATTCCTGGTCTTCTTCAAAGATCTTGCACAGTTTACTCTTTGTATCCATCTGGTGCTTCAAACCGTCTTCTGGATATTTTTTATTGATTATCTTAATTGTACTTGAAAGAATCTGATATTTTCTTTTCGCTTCCGTCTGTGCAATCGATCTTAAAAATCTTTCTGTAAGGTAATAAATTTTATCGCCATTCAACATTTCATATTTCTTTTCTTTTAACATTACTTTCTGTAATGACAGATTAAATATGATACCTTCAGAAATTCTTTTCCCTAATGGTAAAATCTTTTTATGTCTTATGTTACTTATAATCTCTTCATTATCGTATTTCATAAGTTCATGCATAAAACTATTTTGATAATTCAGTTTGATCAATGCATAATAGATTTCCTGGTTCGTTTGAAAGCTCAAGCATAGTAAATCTGCGGATGGAATTTCAACGCTGTCGCACATAATATCAAACAAGCGATCTGCAAGATATGCACTTGTTTGGATAAAGGATTTATCATCTTTCTCATTCATTTGTTCGAGTTTCTGAAAAACTGGTTCTTTTGTGTTCCAGTCTGCAGCTTTCAATTCGTCACTATTGAGTAAATAACATACTTGTTTTCTAACCAACTCTATGACATCTGGCTGCATCATAAATAAATCTTGTGCAGGAGCAAATTTACCAAGTTCAACATTGAGTAGATGAATAACTGCTTTTCGGAATATAATATCGTCTGATAAAATAATCATAGCTGGTCTCCTTTTTCATTAATTATCCATTGTAATTTCTATATCCTCTTCTACCATTATTTCATTATCACTTGCCATATAAGTTTCCTGTTCATAGGTAGCTTCATCTGACCAAAAATTTTCTTCTGACTCCCATGTATTTTCTTCTTTATATTCCGTTGATTCATCTAACCCATTTTCTTTCAACTGATTCTGAATTTCTTCATAAGAATACTTTTCAACATCAATTGATATTCTTTTATTTACAAAGCCATGGTCACCAATATCATATGAATTAATGGCTTCATCCCTTCCATACGCTTTGTAATCAAAATAACCTTCCATACCAGCAGCTTTAATCTCTGGAGCCAAACTGTTATTTTCAAACAATGCATATCCAAGTTTTTCTTCTGGGTCTTTTACATTTTCGTCAATCCAGTCTGGAAATCGTTCATATGGCACTTCATCGGCCTGCAGGCATACATTGGAGATTTCTAACGGAGAAGTAATATCCCTTGCATCACAATAATCCATCACTTTCTCATAATCCTGTTCTGGCAACTGCTTTAATTGAGCTACAGCTTGATTTAATTCATATATATCTTCATATTCACTGATTTCAAAATCTGCCTGATAATCAAAAATCGCCATGTCTGGATGATTTTCTGTAAGATGCAACTGCTCTGTTAGGATTCTTTGTAATTCCTGTTCCTCAATCCCCAAAGTAATCCAACGTCCTTGATCCAATCCCATGTTATAACTTCTAAGATTTTGAGCGTAAACTTTAACATCCTTCATCTATATACCTCCTAAATTTCTAAATCTAATTCCATCTCTGATTCATTGATTACAATATCTGACTGTTCATACTCTGCTTCGTTTGACAAACTTTCCTGATTTGCTTCCCAAAGATTTTCCTGCTTATAATTTCCATCCAACGCTTCAGATACTTGATGGATCAACTCTGATGTATCATAGTTTTTTGTTGGCATTCCATGTTTAATTTTATCTTGCAATTCTTCCACACTGCTAAAACCAAGCATTTCTGCTTCTGCTATTACTTCCTCTGGAAATACATTTTGTTTTTCTTTCTCCTGCATATCTGCTTCTTGTTGCTCGGGCAGAAATTCTTTGATGTTTTCTAAAAATTTTTCTTTTACCAATCGGTGACCTTCCGCATCATCCGGATGCCTTAATTCACTTTTTTCGAGATATTTAACTCCCGCTTCAATGCTACCTGCTTTTACAGCTCGTTTTATTGCAACCCTTAATTTTGCATTTCCTGAATTACTTAGTTCCTCACTCTGTATCTCTGAAATTTGCTTTTGCTGCATATCATGTTGCTGCTCTGCCTGAAATTCCTGATAATTTTCTATCAGATAATCCGAAATTTCTGATGCATTATGGACGGCTCGGAATAATTCGTTTGGATCATTTTCCAAAACTGAAATCCATGAATGAAGATATGCCGCATGATCATTGATTGCTTCATCTGACAGCTTAATTCCCAAATCCATCTGTAAAAAGGCACTGCCAAATTCTGCATTTAATTCTTCTTTCGCATATTCCGGTGTTCCAAATTTGTTGACTAACGGCCGGTTTAAACGATCCGGATGCCCTGTAGAATGTGACATTTCATGAAGTGTTACCGCTAAAAACGCTTCCTGACTCTTAAAATAATCTCTTGGTGGCAACATGATCTTATCTTCTTTTGGTGAATAATATGCCCTGTTCTGCATTGATTCCACAATTTCACATTGACTAGAAGCAATGACTTCTTCGGCCAGTTTTAACATCTCATTTTTCTCCATCGGAATCACTTTAGGAATTGGGCCGATTCCATCAATCTGCTCTGCATTAAAAACTCTAAAAAAATTCACATATGGATTCCTGAGTTTTACTATCTTTTTTTCTAATTCACCATTTTCATTTTCCTCTTCAACAATCTTTGACCAGATCCATTTTTCCAACAGAACTGATTTTGCACCCTTTTTAATCCGATATCCCTGCTTATTAGCTTGCTTTAACGTCATCCAACGTGAATCTTCATATTTTCCAACTGCCGATGCGATTAGAAGTCTTAATAAATTAACTCCCTGGTATCTCGCCCCACTGATTGGATTGTTTGGCAGTCCATATGTACTCACAGAATCCCACATTTCTCGTACAGGTGATACACCATCTTTCATCTTTTGTATTAACTGATCCACAAGTTCTTGTCTTGATTCGCTTACAATCTGTGAAGCTGTTTTTCCCTTTGATTTTGCCATTTATTTTCCTCCTGACTAAGAAAAAAAGGCAAAGATCTGCATCTTGCCTTTATCATTTACATATTAGATTTTTTAAATTTTTTCAATGACTGCTCTGTTACTCCGAACGCTTCCAGTTGTCTAATGTCTGTTATTTCCTCTCCTGTCAATTCATCTTCATCTACCCATTCAAGACCATCTATATTTTCTGGCCCAGCAACCATCTTCTGAATCCATGCCAGATCATTTGTTTCGATATCACAATTTGTTATACTATTTCTCATTTTTACCACCTGCCTCTCTATACTTAAGATATCTAAAGTATAATAATATTGTTTTTTTCAATGATATATTTTATTTAAATTACTATTGTCTTCTTAGGGTGACATTCATTTATACTAGAAAAGAACGTGTCGATCAAGATCCTGAATCATCTGTATTTTTTGTAAGATCCTGTGAAATCTATACTTCTTTTGGATTTCTTTATATTCAGTTTTTGTTCTAATACTTACAATATAAAGATATATTTTGATATCCTGAATGCTGTATGTATGTCGGATTAGTTTCACACATTTCCTTACAAAACTTTTTAATCCAAATTTCTCGATACAGATTCTTGCAAAAATAACTGTTTCTCCCTCTATGATCTGTTGTGATATACGAAGTAATTTCCGATAAATCAATGTCTTTATCACTCTTCGAAGCTTAAAAAAAGGAATCCTTAAGATTCCTGAAAGTCTTTCAACCGAAAAGTAAGTAAAAGCTTCCTGATCTGCACGCATAATAAAATATGCAAGTACTAACTTTTCTAATTTTGTTATTTTCATACTTCGATATACTAAATGTAAACAATGGTGCTTATACTCTGTTGTTACAATTACTTCTTCCATTTTCAGAAAATCCTGAAAAACAGAATTTTTTCTGACAACTTCTTTAATATCATTATCATTGAAAAGAAAATCTCTTTTGTCCTCTGGAGTTAAATAATATCGATTTGTAAATTGTTTTCCCATCGCTTTTTGTTCTGCTTTTACGATATAGCCTTTTTCCGCTAATTTGTTTGTCTGCCTTTGGATTGTACGTTCACAGTATCCTGTTTCATCTTCCATCGTATTTACTGCCGGATAGCAATAGCCTTTTTTATCCATACGGCTTAATAAATTTAAAAATACACTCTTGCCTGCCGTTGTAATCTCTGGATCAGCCATGACTTTTTTAAAACTTGTGAACATCTCCATACTATTTTTCTCCTAAAATTTTATTTAATCTTTTCTCCTGTATCCGGCTCAGTATTCTCTGCCGGCTGCATCTCCCAGTCTGATGTATCCTTGGGTGCTTCTGTCATCTGCTCTTCTTCTGTCGTTTCTTCTGTCTGTTTTTTTTCTGTACTAACTTCTGTTGTTGTAACTGCAGATCGTTTTGTTTGTTTCTTTTGCGGTCGATTTACGATCACTGCTATTATGATCAACACAACCATTACTATCACAGCAACAACAAGTGATACTATTTTCCCTTGTCTCTGATTCATTCTCTCACTTCTTTCTGATTTTCAACTGCATAAATATAAGTCCTGTAATCGTTTTTCTCATAACTACAAGTAACAAATGTATACAATCGTTTCCTGATACTCTGATCTGGTAAATAACTAATAGATTGAATTCTTGATAGATAATTTTCTCTATCCTTTTTATTTTTGAATTCAATCGGTAATTTTTCTGGTTTGTTTGCACGTGCAGCAATTACTTTTAATGTCCTGGTCTCTTTTGGAAGATACAAAATAATCTTTTGATGCTTCTTCCAGAACGATCGATTTTTATATTTTACAAATGTTGCAAACATCGATCCATCTCTCATATGATGACCATAAATAACATTATTATCTGACATGAAATCTTTTTTACATTTATAATCTAAAAAAATACAACCCGATGGATTGTACTTCTTATGGAATGTCCTATGTAAATATGTACTATTATCTTTTCCCTGAACGATCGGATAACTAACTTTTGTTCCTGGTACTTTCATCCAGGCAACAATGTCTTTATTTATTCTTTTAAGTTTCTTCCAATTGATAGATTTTTCTGTTTGTACTGCTTTTTGCAACGTATCATATTCTTTCTGTGCTTTTTTATATTTCCATTGATTAATCAAAATCTTACCTGCAAAAAAAGCGATTGCTGTAAAACATAGAAACAATAATATATCGCATATCCATCGTTTTATTTTGATATTATCCAAAACGGACCTCCTGCACTTGCACTACTATTTGATTCATTCACTATCAGATCTAAACTCCAAGTCTGTTTTGTTCTGTTTCTTGAACCACAGTCAGCCACCGTTATTTTTCCATCTTTGATTCCTGTTAATACGATAAAATGACCATTATCTGTGAAATGCCCTGGTGCCATAAGTGCTACCACAAGTTTTCCAGTCTTTAAAGCTTTTATAATCTGAGATTTATCTTCTCCAATAGCCTTGCATTTTACATTATAATGTTTCGCTAATCCAGGGATTACACTATGAAGACTTCCTGAACCTTTTATATAATATCCATTTTTTCCAGCCCATTCACATGTCTGGCGAGGCGTTACTTTTTTCCCTGTTAATGTTGAAATACAGATTGCCATGCTAGTCGGTCCACAACCACTACTTCCTATTGTTGATGTGCTATACGGAAGACTTTCCCATGCGGCATCTCCCTGATTATAATAAACAACCTTCAATCCACTGTTTCCCTCAAGAAGCGAAATTTCAGCTGAAGAATCTCCTGTTGCTATAGAATAGTATTTCATTACTTTTTCTGCATGATTGGGAGTCCCTTTTGCACCTGCAGGCATCATTGTATCACTGTATTCTTTACTAAGTGCCAAAGTATATTTCCCACCATGTTTTTTTATCCATGATATCCACCGATCCATGCCATAATTATACCCTTGGATTGCAACTTTAATATGATCAATATCATAAGGACTTTCAACATCTGCTTTTTTTAATGCATCTCTTAATTCTTGAACCCCTGCATTAATAGAACATTCTCCATGTCCTGTTGGAATTCCATTAGGACTATGACTATGTCCACCATTATTATTCTTTGTTTTTAAACAGTACAGTCCATATGCTCCTTCTGCCGCCTGCATTGGATCTGGTTCACTTCCCGAAGATTCTGCCTGCATCAAAGCTAAAGCAAGATCTACATAGTCTGGTATCTTGTATTTTGTACAATATTGACTAACCATAGGTCTCCATTTTTCCACCTGATCTGATAATGGAGAAGCTGCTGTTCCAGCTGTTGTTCCCATATCAGAAGCTGCCAACATAGCTACAATAAAAAACAAAATAGGTATTAAAATAATGATCAATAATTTTTTTCTGTTTTCTTCATCCGCAAGCATACGCATTGCGAAATAAGCTTCATTCATTTATCGACCACCTGCTTTTCCAAAATATGCCCATTTATAATCCGGAATTTCAAAATTAACATGCAATCTCTTTGATCCAATCATAAACAATGCATGTCCTCTTCGTTTACTTTCTAGAAGCTCTCTTTCTGCTTCTGTCAAATTGTATAACTTATCAGTTTCTTCTAAGTTTTGTCCATCGGTTCCAAATAAAATCTTATAACATGGCGTATCAAGCAATGCCTGTCCATACATTTTAATTTTGGGATCCAAGAAATCTACAACACTATGGCTAATAATAAATAATCCAGCTTCATATTTTCTATCTCGCTTGGCCACATTTCGTAAGAACACTAAAGATTGGGGAACTTCTGGATCAATCATCAGGTAAGCTTCATCGCAGATTAATGCAACTTTCTCTGTTCGATCACTACTCATAATATTCCATGACCATGTCTCCAATAAGAAATATTGGGCTCTTTTCACATTGTTCGATGTAGACTGAAGAGAATATGTATCCAAAACTGTAATCTGTTTATCTGTTTGTAATGTTGTCGGTCCATTCCATAATGCACTGTCCGCACCATTTGCTGCATCTTCTAAAAACAATGCTAGATCTTCATATATATTTTCTGTTTCAATTTTTCCTTCTTCTTTTGATTCACTAGCCTTTTCCAACAATTTATTATACATATCTGATAAAATCGGAAAATCTTCAGGTTTTAACTTCTTCGCATCTGTGTTCCAATCAATATCAAAATCTTTGTATAATTCAATCAACGTCTTTTTTAAGACTGCTTTATGTTTATCCGTCAAAGATGGAATATATAAAGAAAAGAAAATCTCTAAATGTTTAATATAAAGAGCTAAGTCTCCAAGACCATTTCCCTCATCCTTATCATAGTAATCTGTAAGTCCTGGTTCTGTTTCATCTGATTCATCATTTTTTGGAATTGGCATTATGTGTAATGGATTTACACGTGCTTCTGGTGATCCCCCTGCATCTAACCAATTGCCATTTAGATTTTTACAAAAATCTTTATATTCACTTTCCGGATCAATAAATATCAGTTTTGTTCCTAGCATAAATTCTGACAAAGTAATATGCTTCACTGCCGCACTTTTACCACTTCCAGGGACCCCCATAATAACAAAGTTAGAATTTGTTCGATCATTTTCACGCAGCCAAAAGTCTAGCACAACTAGTCCTCCAGTTGCATCTTTTGCAACATAACAACCTGCATTATCATTCAGTCCTGAAGAACTAAACGGGAATCCACCGACAAAAGTTCGAAGCGGCATAACACGATTTGATACCTCATTTAATAATGGATTTTCAATATAAAATGGTGCAACATGCTGTAATGCATGTTTTTGCATCAATGTAAGTGGTCTAACTTTCAGATTGGTCATTGCACATGTTCCACGCATCTTCTGTTCTACTTTTTTTAAAGATTCTTTATCTATTGCCATTGGAATTAATGTTCCTGCCAATTCTCCAACAACTTCTCCATTTTCATCGATTTGCTGCAGCAATTTCATTCCATCTTTTGCACCTTTTTCTGCTCGTTGTTGCTTCAATCGATCTTTTGCTGTTCTTGCCTGTCCTGATAGCATTGTTATATTCTTGTTAATACTCTCCAGGATTTCACCCTGATTGGGCGTAAAAGTAAAGGAAACTGCTGTTGATGGAATATTCGTAATACGTGTTAACCATCCATAATTTGGAGCAGGTGGATATTTTATCATACCGTATCCTTTACAGTAGTTTTCTCCTAAGGTAAAATTATTGGATTCAAATTTCAATGCGATCGGCGAAATAACATTTAATAAAGAAGCATTTTCTTCCATTTTCTGTTTCTTAGCCATCATATCACTCCTTTTAATATTGGTATCGATGCATCTGTCATCTCATCTTCAATTGATACAACTGCCGGATTATTCACAAGGTTACATAAACGAACTATATCCTGATCCTTTATGATTTCTGTTTTAATTCCGACCGCCTCAAAATGCTCTGCAAATTCACTAATTCTTTTCTTTAGATCTCTTTCCACATCTTCTGCAGCTTTCATAGACAAGTAAAAAAAGAACTGTCTTTCTACAATTTCATCTCCAAATGTGAAATCAGATAAATTTTCCATTTCTTTTCTAAGTAACTCTCTTCGATATGGATCACTTGTCTCATTACGGAGATGAGCATACGATTCCAAAAGAGGCTGCATATCTACCGGACGTGATATCGCAAGAAAATGAAACGGTTCTTTTTCAACTGATAGTTCTGCCGTCAGCTGCTTCACTAACGTTTCTTTTTCTCTTTGGGATAGCAATCCTACGCTGACTGGTAGTATCTTAATATAACCAATTACATATCCATCTCTTGTATACAGATAATTATTCTGGATATTCAATACATTCGTAAATTCCTGGGCAGTTGTTTGTTCTGCTGTAAGTTTCTTCTTTTTTTCTTTTTTCTTCATGTACTGCTCCTTTATTTTCTCTTCTTTTTCATTGTTTCTTCCATTAATTTTGCTCTGTTAGCTTTCTTCGCAGCCAATTGATGATAGGCTTGTGAAAGTGGGCAAGTAGAATCTAAGAATAAAGGGGATTTATCAACATATTCTTTTCCGTTATAAATAACCCTTTCGAACCCCAGTGCAAATAATTCCTCGTTCGTAATTCGAACCTTTATTGTTTTGTTTGACATTTTTTCTGTTCTCCTTTATTTTTATTCTTTTTTCCTTAGTCATTTATTTATCCTCACATTTCATTCAACCTTATAATCAACATTGAATTCTTCCTTTGTATGATTTTTAGAATTCTCTGTTGTTGTTTTAGGCTGATGCGTTGTTACACGTTTTTTTTCTGTCGTTGTTCGTTTTTTTTGTGTCGTTTTTACTGTTTTTCGGACCTTTTTTACCGTTTTTTTCTTTTTTGCTGTTGTGTTCCGCTTTTTTGTCGTTCCAATTTTTTTTCTTGTAGATGTCGTAATATTTCTTCTATCTGTTGTTGCCTTCTGTGTTGAAGATTCTGTCATTTTTTCTGTTTTTCTTTCTGTCGTCGCCTTTTTTTCTTGTGTCGTTGGTGTTTCTGTCGTCACTTCTTCAGTTGCTGTCTGCGTTGTCCCCTGTGTTGTAACCTTTTCTTTTTGTATTTCTTTTGTTAAATGCTGCTTCTTTTTGCCTGCATTTATATTTTTCAATACAATAGAAAGTCCAAAAAAAACTAATACAATGCAAAAAAGCAGGATCATAATAAATCCTGCTTTTTTCATGTTAATTTTGAATTTTTTTGACTTCTTCTTTTTTTCTTGTTTTTTAATTTCTGAAACTATTTTACTATTTTGTTCAACTATACACTCTTCTTCAATATTAGTATTCTCTGTATCTAAAATTGTGTTTTGACTCCCAAGTAACTCTCTAAAATCCTCAGTATGATCATTTTCAAATGGATTATCAATACTAATGCGTATGTGCCTATTTTCATAATGCAGAATCAATTCTCCCTCATCTGATTCACACCATATTTGTATATCGCACTGTTCAAACATCTTTTCTATTGGATCTTCTTCACAAAAAGAACAGACTGTATACACCACACCTTCTTTTCCACTATTACATAGAAATGAAATATCATTCCACTTATATATGCCATTTTCTCCTATTAACCCATAGTTTGATGACAGTTTTGGAAGTATTGCTTTTTTTACATTTGTTGTTATTTCACAAAGACATAAATTTTTCTCTGCCTCTGAAAGTGTCTTCACAAAATTAATTGCTGCCAATACTGCTGTTTTTCTATCCTGCGATAAAAAACCTATCTGTATTTCCTGCTTTTGAACATCTATCTTTGGCTTTTCCGAGATTTTTAAGATCTTTCTTAATGATTCAAGAATATTTTCATTCTGATCAACAATTTCTATTCCTTGCAAATCTAGAAGTTCACTTTTATCTCGAACAATCAAAATAATCTTTATCTCCGGAAAGCTATTTTGAAATTCTATCAGATCTTTTGAATTTTCCAATGCTACCTGCTCAATTACAATTGCTTCTGGCTTCATTGTATCGATGCCGATGTATTCTCTTTTGATAAAATCTGTCAGCCTGCAATTCCATACAATATAATTCCGATGAAGGACATTCAGTTCTGATCCAAGATATTCTAATTCCTGTGTGATTAAAAACAGAATCATTCTTCTACCTTCCATTCATCTTTATATTTATATAAATATACTTGTTGCTCTTTAAGATATGCAATAAACAATAATACAAATGCTCTCATCGAAATATTGCCCTCCAGTCTTGTATTAAACCCTATACATGCTGTAATTCCAATCATGATCGTTAACACTACAATTGATAGATCCCGAGAAATTCCATACAAGATAATTGAAAAAACAATTACAAATGCTGACATAAGGATTGTGAGATATAATTCTTTTTTCCCAAATCCAGGAAAATATTCATGCTGAGCCGTCACATACGTTGGTATGTATAAATCCTCTTTTTCTCTTTCTTCCATTAATTTTTCCTCACTTTCTACTGATAATATTTTAAAATACTATCTTTCAAACTATAAATCAATATTGTTAAAATCATAAATAAGATAACGTTTCTACCTCTTCGAAAGTTAGTTTCTTTTGAATCAGGGTCATTAATTGTACTAAAAATCAAAGTTATAATTCGAAAAATTCCTCCTGCGTTAACTAAAATCATAAAAGCTTTAATTAAATCTGTAATTGTATTCATTTTTTCTCCTAATGTGCAAATATTCGTCTAATATTTGAAGCAACTTGTAATTTTCCTGCCAATCCACTACCTTGATTCGCAAACAGATAATCCTGAATTAGTTTTGGTCCTTTTAATGCCAATGATCCAAATGCTACGGACCAGATTACATGCCCGGTTAATAATAAAGCCATAGCTAATCGAAGCAAAATAATCTGCAATGTACAAGTAAATCCCATCTGCAGAAACTTTTTTCCAGCAATCTTAAAAGATCCACCGTCACTATCCATAAGTCCTACACTTAAAAGTGGAATAGCAAATTTTAAAACCATTAATTCTGCACCATTCTTGATTATCTGTATATATATCAAAAAGATTATAATTAAAAATATGATAAGCAATAGAACTGTCGTTATTCCATTTCCAAATAGTGTTAACAAGAATTGATCTTTGATTGCTTCTATTTCTCCCTTACTTCCAATCGCCGTTAATATTGCTTTTGTAAAAGTTTCGAAAATATTGACAAGCGGTGTATATAATCCTAAAAATGTAACTGAAATTGCAACCGCCTGACAAAAGCCTGTTAAAATATGAATTGGATCATGATCTGGATCTCCATCCGATTGCAATATATAAATTGAAAAACCCTTTTGGACAAATTTTAATATCAGTAATGCAATTGCATATTTTAATATCACTGCATTAACTTTGCTTAGGCTTAAACCCTTAATTAAATGCTTTGTACTTATGTAATTTTGGCAATTTAATGCTATATCCATTAGATCAACAAGGAATTTATTAATCAACTTAACAGCATCCTTCGCGAGATCTTCTAAAAAATCATTGAATAAGCTTTTTAACATTTAAGACCTCCTGATATTTTCTATTTATAGTAAGATAAAATTGTTGGTACTAGTGCAACAACTGAAACAACCAGAACCATACAGACAAGGATTATACCTATTCTTTTTTTATACATTTTGGTATCCACATCATCTGACATTTTCATGCGGATTAGATTATAGATAATCATTACAATTCCAATCACAGAAGACAATCCAATCAATGGTGTCTTCATATCATTAAACATGCTTTTAGTTCCAGTAAATAATTTAGAACTTCCAATACCACCTGCATATACATGATTTTGTGCCATCAAAAAACAGGTAATCATATTCATCATAATTACCGTAATTTTTCCTCTAAGTTTCATTAATTTGTTCTTCATTTTGTTTCTCCTTGTTATTTTTTTGCAGCCTTGGCCGCTTTTTCTTTTTGTTGCTTTAATATTTGTGCGTCGATGTGTCTTTTCCACACATTCCAAATTCCCCATAATTCCATTTTTGAATTATGGGGACGTTCATTTTTCTTATGCTCTTCTGCTTTTTTTTGTCTCAACCGATTATTATGCTCTTCATCACCCATACCTAAAAATTCATTCATCGCATATTGTGACAAATCTGGGGCATACATAATCGCCGGATCAGAATCTGACATAACTAAAGAATATGGCCTTTTCAGCTTGCCGACCTCATCCGGATACAGTAATGGCCGTCCCATTAAATTAGAACTTTCCCCATCACTTCCACCATTTCTAAATGTACCTGACGGAGTATTATTGCTTTTTGAATAAGAACGTGTTGTATAGTTTCCTAAATCTTCAGATATTTTCTTCTTTGTAGTCGGATTTGGACTTCGAAGATATATCTTTATATCAGCATTATCCTGAATAATCTGTGAAACTTTTTCTCCATACACATCGTCCAACTGAGCATATGACTGGATAAACATAAAATGTCTGATTCCTTTTCCAGTACCAAATGAAGTCTGTTGCCTCATATTTGTTATCTTCGTGAAATTTCCAAGCTCATCTTCAACAAAATTCCATCGTACAGGAACCCGTCCTCCATATTTTTCGTCTGCTACATAATCAATCAAATCCGATAATTGACGCAAAACCAAACTGGCCAATGGAAAATATGTTTTATCTCTTGCTGGCAAGCATAGATAAATAATGATTTTTTTTCCTTCTTCTATCATTTTTCCAATATCAAAATCGCTCTTATTTGACATTTGATTGATTGCTGGAATTGTTAACAATTTCAATGTCATAATTGCTGAAACATAAAAAGAAGACCTTGTTCGCATTGCTGCAACTTTCGTTGCTGCTAACAAGATCTTCGCTGGGTGTTCCTCTGGAAGTGAATGAATATAAAATTGTAACGGCAATGCTCCTCGATAATCAGAACACATTTCTGTGATAAAGTAAAATACATTTGTCAGATTCTGATATTCTGGATGATCTTGATTATCATAACAAACAGCCATAATTGAAGCCGCCAATGTTGCTGCTTCACCACTGTTCCAAAGTTTTTCTCCATTTTCTGGTGGTTCACCAACTAACTGACTGACCAAACTCCAAGTTTCTTCAATTGCTCTTGATATATCATTTCTGCGAAGAGCCTGTATCACTGGTTCCAAAAAATTTTTTCGATCCGATTGATATGGATGAATAAAATCAATACATATCGTTTCATATCCATATCTTTTAGCTGCATCTTCTGTATAGTCTCTCAATTCACCTTTCAAATCTACTGCAAAAATATTTTCTCCTGCCAGAATAAGATCAACAATCGTTTCAATTACAATATGTCTTGTTTTTCCTGATCTTGTTGCACCTATGATAAGTGCATGTAAATCCTTGGTAATATGATATATTTTCTCTTTTGTTCTTCCAAAAAAATCTGATCTTTTAAGATCTTCTTTTCCTAGTACCAATCCACCTGCTGAAAAATGTTCTTTTCCATCCATTAATTTTTTTGAATCAATTACATCTGAATCAAATACCTGATCAAATTTCTCATTTGGCAACCATTTTGCTGTACCATGTTGTCCCTGTCCCACAGGCACTGGTGTATGAATTTCAGGTGTAATCTCTATCATATCAACCTTAAAAGATGATTTGCCACCAACTAATAATGTTATAATTCCCAATAATAAAATAACAAAAAAGAAGATCGTAAACATTCTTATCTGTTCATTATTTGAAATACATTGCTTCATAGCGACTGGATCAGTCACAAATTTTATCTGCTCTGGATTTTTTAATGTACTATCTAAAAAAATTGCTGTAAATGCACTTGCATAAAGCATTACAAAAGATAATCCTATAATTCCAACAATCCTGACTGCACGTCTTTTAAAGAACATCACAATCGGATTACTTTCTTTTTTTACCACTTAAACACCTTCTCTCTATCTTTCCCAATCCATTCCATGTCCTTTCGCCTGTTCTCTCTTCCACTCATCAATCGATCTTACGGAGTGTTCATGTAAGTTCGTCTGATGTGGATATGCATTATCCTCATCCCCTTCTATTATTGAAAATAATAAAAACAGCTTATCTAATTTCTGTAATTCTACAACATTTTTAGCATCATATTTTCCTGAACGAATTCTATTAAGTCTTTCTTCATTCCTTTTAAATTTTTCTTCTAATCCCTCTTTCGTATATTCTTCATTTGGATAAAATGATCGATTACGCACTGGTTTATGTCCATCTTTCCAAAAAGTTATATATTTGTGATCATCATTCCATTGAACATGATAATCATTCTGTTCCATCAACTGAATAAATTCTTCTTTTGATGTAGCAGTATTAGCTACATCTCTTACAATAAAAAATGTTTCTGTTCGATAATTTAATGACTCAGATTTTTCATCTGGTTCTTTATTTTTATGTCTTTTATAGTTTTCTCTAAATCTTTCACACATTGCCTCCTTTGTATAATTTCCTGGATTTTCAAAGATTCGGTTTCTCATTTTTTTACCATCAGGATTTGTAAACAATACATATTTATATTCATTCTTCCATCGTACCTGATAACCTTGCTTATTCATTAGCCAAAAAAATTCCGTATGATTCTCAGCAACCTCTAATGCTGCATCTACTGCCATTTGTGTTTCTTTCTTCCAACTAGTTCCATTTCTCTCTGCATCCCTTTGGGCTGGAGATTTACTTTTGGCAACTTCTTTTTCTGGAAGGATTGATAAGCCATGTTTTTTGCATAATCGATCGGAAACTCTCCGTAAAATTTTCAAGTCTGCTAACTGCCATTTATGGCCATCTTCCACATTTACTGTATTCAGTATAAAGTGCGTATGAATATGATCCTTATCTGTATGAACAGCATAAGAAATCTGAAACCCTTGAAAATTTTTTTGCTTTACAAATTCATCTGCAATCTGCTTTGCCAGTTCTGGGGTAACTTCTCCAGGTTTAAACGATTGTATGTAGTGCATACACATTCGTTTTCCTTCCTGATCCTTCCCCCATAATTGTTTTGTCAGCATAAATTCATCATATGCATTTTCCGGATTCATCAGAAGGGTTCCACCCTGTAATTCCGATCTGGTTTTTTCAGGATCATGAACATAGTCAAGAATATATTTCATTTTACTCTTGGTATCATATTTCATATACTTTCCACTCTTATCCTGGGCCTGAATCACAGTCGCCATGATTTATCACCTCACTTATTTCACTTAGTTTTGAATAAGTCATTTGCAGCATTTCAAAACATTCGGTAAGATCAACACTGGTAATTCTTCCTTCATGGGCCAACATAACCAATTGGTTCAGATTATTTCCTACCCTTGCTACCTGTAGATGTAAATCTTGAATACCAGAAACGACAATAATAGGATGATCGGAAATCGCCTTTCTAACATAATCCGAAAAATTCATCCCTGTATCTTTCAAAGAATCCAGTAATTTCTGTTCCTCTTCTTTGCTTATCCGGATTGTTTTTCTTCTGTCCTTCATCCTTTTCTACCTGCCAACTGTTCATTAAAATCTTTATAGCCATCAAACGGTGATTCATCCCAAATATCGTATGACTTCCCATAGAAGTCTTTTAATTTTTCTGTCTGATTTCTTCCCCATTCATCGTTGTCTAAGTGTAAAAATATTCTCTGAATGTCATAATGTTTTACATATTCTTGCAGTGACGTATCCGCAAGACAACAAAGTGCTACATGATGATCTTTGATTGCATCTGGATATAATGTTAAATAACTCATCATGTCAATCGGACTTTCATACACATGTAACATCTTGTTTTCACCAGATCGATGAAATGCAAATCTTTTATCACTTCCTCGTGTTTCTCCTTTAAATGCTTTACTTGTCATAGTTCCCCTGATTGCCGCATGTCTTGGATTTCCATCATAATCGTATCCAACAAATACGCAACTATGGTATTTATTTTCATATAGCATTTTTTCTTTTATGAACTGATCAACTACCCATCGATCAATCTTTCTTGTTTTAATAAGATATGCATAAATATGTCGAAAGCTATCTGATCGCTCTGGTAAAGAAAATTCTATTTCTTTTTCTTCTACAGGTTCTCTTTTATATGTATCCAATCCTTTGATACCTAAAAGATATGACACTGATTCAATGAATGTACACTGATGAATAAACATCACTAACTGAATTGGCCCACCACCACAATTATTCTCTCTGCTCATATCTGCAGAAAAACAGTGAAATGCATTCTTCATAGGTGTAATATACAAACCACCATATCCAGGTACTTTATATGTATTTTTTCTTTTTTCTAATTTCAAATTTAATTCTCTGGCAACTCCAAGAATGTCTCTTTGATCAGCTTCTGCAATCTGTTCCCTAGAAAATCTTTGTCTTCTCATATATATGCTTCTCCTTCCTTTAAATTTTAGAAATCAAAAAAGCACAGAATTTTTTCTGCACTTTTCTAATTTCTAAAATACTCTTTTTGTCAAATACTCTTGAAATTTCGTTAAATATTCTTTGGGAAATTCTCCACAGCCGCCCTCTAATATGATCTGCACTGCTTTTTCTTTCGAATACGCCGGCTTATATACTCTTTTACTTCGAAGTGCTGTATAAACATCTGCTAAAGCTACTACCTGAATCCAATCTTTTATTTCTTTTCCTAAAAGATTATCTGGATATCCTAATCCATCCCTTGTTAATTGACTGGTATCATCAATATGACTCATTTAATTCCTTCCTTATAATTTCAAAAGAGGCTGTAGATAAAACTACAACCTCTTTTGACAGCTATTATTTACTTTACGTTTCTTATGCGTGATATCTTTTACATTTGTGGTATATAAAAGTATCCTTTATTTCTTCAGTTTTCTTCTTTTTAGATAAATCACAACTCCTGCGACAGCCCCAAGTGCAATACCTGCAACATAAGGAATTGCATTAAAGTCATCTCCTGTTTTTACAGTTGTCGTCTGACTACCACTTCCATTAGTACTTGTTGGTGTTTTTTCTGTCTTTGGTACTTTTACAGATACTTCTGCCTGTCCTGGATGAATTCCTGAACCATTAACAGTCGCTTTGTTCACCAATGTTTTGCCTAATGCACTCTTTAATACTTTTGCCTGATAATTCACCTCAACTTTCTCACCATATTTTAATTCCGGAATTTTAACTTCTAACTTGTTTCCATCTGTATTGATCGTGTAATCAGTTATCCCATTCACTTTTACACTTTCACTTTGAAGGGCAAGACCTTCCGGAATTGTATCATTAATTACGACATCCTTTGATACAGAATTTTCTTTCTTTAAAGATACAGACACGTTATATTTTACCATGTCCCCTACTTTATATTCTTTCTTATCTGCATCTTTCGTCATCGTAACGTCTTGATCTACCACTGTAACAGAATTACTATCATCTTTTAGATCTGCGTTATCTGCCTGTGTAGTTGCTGTATTTTTATATATTCCTTCCTTCGTGTACGTTACATTATAGGATACCAACAGTTCATCCTTACTACTTAGATCTTTTCCTGTTTCAATTGTAAAGTTATTCTGATTTGTCACGATCTTGCAATCTTTTGTGATGTCTGTACCATTTAAAGATACATTCATACTTTCTGCATCGATCGTAATTCCATCTTCTTGTACAAATTGATCCTTTACTGTTACGTTTTTGGCTGTTGCATCTGCTTTTGTCTGTTTGATCGTTAATGTGTAAATTCCAGTATTGCCAACTGCATATTCTGTCTTATCTGATGTCTTATTGATTGACAATTCTGGAGTTACATTTGTTACTTCAATGACGTTTGTTGCCTGATCTTCATTTGTATTATCACTTGTGGAAACGGCTGTGTTTGTATATTCTCCAGTTTTACTGAATGAAACTTTATAGCTTACTTCCAGTTTGTCTTCATCAGATATATTTTTTCCAGTCTCAATTTTGAAGTTATTTCCTTCAACTGTAATCTTACAATCTTTCGTGATATCTTCTTTATTCAGCTTAACTTCCATACTGTCTGCATCATAAGTCATACCATCTTCCTGTGCAAATTTGTCAGTGATCACAACATTATTTGCTGTCAGATTTTCTTTTGTCTGTTTAACTGTTAATGTATATGTTGCTACTTCTCCGATCGCATACTGTGATTTATTTGACTTCTTTATAATCTCCAAAGCTGGAGCTTTCATCTTAATATCTTCTGTATCCTCACCGCCACCAGATGGGATTGTATCATCGTCTTTAATCGTATCCCCATTTGTATTTGGTGTTGCTGGAGCAGTAAATACATTTTCCAGATCCGTTGCTAATGCAGCTTTATCCGTGATCGTTGCATCATAGGTAACGACAATCTTATCTGTCCAGTGATCCATGTCTTTATAAGGTGTATTACCGATACATGGAATGTCACTGTTCTTTAAGTTATATGGTGTTTTGATTGTAAATCCTGTTCCATCATTTTCATAACTAATATCTAAATTTGATGTTACATTTTTTCCACCAACTAATACTGCTACGGAACCTTCTTTAATTTCCAACCCTTCTGTTTTCACCAGATCTTTTAATACAATATCTCTCATAAATGTTCCTGCATTTATATTTGTAATCGTAACATTATATCCTACGGTATCACCAACTTTGTATTTTGTACCTGGTGCTTTTTTGATAACCTGTAATTTCGGACTATTAATATATACCTGCTGCTGATCTTTCATCTCTGGAATACCAGCTGCAGTTGTAATTGCTGTATTATCAACGACGGTTCCATTTGATGCAACTAATGCTTTTGCATCATATTCAACTGTGATTGTCTTTCCATATGGAAGTGCATAATCACCTTTAGACTTCAATATCCAGCCATTTCCAGACTGTTCAATCGTATAATCTTTCTCATCAATTCCACTAACTTTCACACTTGAAAAATCAAATGCCATACTATCTGGTAAACTTGTATCTTTAATTATAAAATACGCTGTATCTGCCTTTTCATTTGTATTTGACACTTTTACCGTGTAATGAACTACATCGTTTACCTGATGCTCATAACGATTGACACTTTTCTTAATTGCTAATCCTGGTTCATTTTTTTCATTTGTAGAAAGCTGAACTTCTGTTTCTGGCTTATTTGTTATAACATTCTGTCCATTTACCTCAACATATGCCGTATTATATTCTTTTACAATTTTTTGATCTTCAGTGTAATGTCCATGTTCTTTCCAACGATCTCTCAAGCTTTTTAATTGCTCTTCTGTCGCATTCTCAGGAACATCCATCTTCACATTGATCTCCATTGTATAAGAATTGTTTTTGTAAAATTCATCATTTGATCCTGGATTTTTTAAAGTTGCTTTTACTTCGTTTCCTACCGTTGATACATCAAACCAACTTGTTACATCTTTTCCATTATCAGCTTTTACTTTTACTGAATTGATCTTCATGCATTGTTCAATACTATCTTTAAATGCAAAACTTGTATATTTCTCATTTGCATTTTTTGCGATCTTCTGTGTAATTGAATACGTCCAGTCATCGGCAAGTGAACGTACGGTATTATTTGTTACATTTGTTTCATCTGCATCGGATACTGTTTTTTTAGGACCTTCTACAGTTGTTGTAACCTGGTTTGTTGTACTTGTCTTGGAATCAATCGTTGTTTTTGCTGTATTATTCTCAGTTACAACATTCTTTGTTTCATCATAGTGTCCATGTTCTTTCCACTGTTTCTTTAATGCAGCCATCTGTTCCTGAGTTGCATTTGCAGGAATGTTTAATGATACATTGATCTTTAATGTATGGATACCATACTTATAAAAATCTGCACTTCCTTTGGCATCTTTTAATTTTGCTGTTACTTTATTGCCAGTTGTCTGGATATCAAACAGACTTGTTTCATCTTTTTCTTTTTCCATGTTGCTGGCGATTACTTTTACAGAATTGATCTTCATGCAGGATTCAATCTCATCTTCAAATTCAAACTTAGAATAACGATGTGCTGTTGGAATTCCTGTTGGGATTACCTGTTCCACGTTATATGTCCAGTCCTGTCCGAAGTGCTCCACTGTATTACTTGTTACCTGTGTTTCATTATTGTCTGTCACAGTCTTTGTTGGAGGCACGGTTTTAAATCTGGTCATGTTCTGGCCAGAACCTACAAACTGATCTCGTCTTGTCGGTTCTGCAAGATTACGTCCAAAGGTATATTCAAACGAATCTCCCTGGAAGGTAAACGCAGCACATGTAAAGTCCTGACTATCATAATCATCGTCATAGTCTGCATAATAGATATATGTTCCATTATCTTCTTTATAGCTTAATTTTGTATTGGAAGATACGTACTGACCATCTACTTTGTTTGCTTTTACTCCGATATACTGTTTTGAGTCAATATCCTTTAATGTTACGTTGGATTTGAGTGAGACTTTTGTATTTGTACCTGCTTTATAGAATGTACTTGTTGTCTTAACTTCTTTCAGCCCTACGTAAACTGTATTTGTTAAGTTTTCACCTAAAGCAATATATCCATCCTGTCCTTTGTATTTTTCAATACCTGTCACAGTTCGTACCATATCGACTTTTACCCAGTGACCATTGCTTCCATCGTCATTACATTGATAGATCTGCATGTTTGAAACTTTAACTTTGATCTTATCTACTGAATTTTCAGATGTTTTGAACCAAAGATACTCTTTCTGGAAATCCTGAATATTCAGATCTAATCCATTATAGCTAGTTGGATATTTGCAGCTTTTTCCTTCTTCTACGGTAAACTTGGAATTCTTCGTCTTATACAGACGGAATCCGTAAGATGCCTCGACTATTATTGCTTTGCTGTCATCAAAAGAAGAAAATTCTTTTTCCTTAGGCTTAAACCAACTACTTCCAATTGCTTTTGCTCCATCTACTGCTATTTGAGCAAAGACATCTGTATTTGGTATCATTAGAATTGCCATTGCAACTGCTGCAATCTGATGACAGATTTTCTTAAATCTTTTTTTCTTCATATCTTGTCTCCTTTTTCATGAAAAATTTACAAATAAAAACACCATCAGATTCATGGTGTTCTTGATGCTCCTTCAGGAGGTCCTCTATATTTACTTTTGTATTTCATTCTCTCCTTATTTTTCTAAATAAAAAAGAGCCATGAAAAAATCACCGCTCTTAATGTAATGCTATTAAACGAATCATATAATGGCAATTATATGATACTGCTATAAGTTTACCATTTTTATACGCTTTAACTTTTAAATATAAATCTCCCATTCTTCCATTTTTATTAAAATCACCGCAATAAAAAACCACTTTTTGTCCAGGTTTTAATTGCTCTGAATCAAATGTTGGCTCTTCTAATTGAGTCATGGGTTTTTCAGATGCACCTGCAACTGTATAATATAATGTAGCCCCATTAATCGCCTTCATTGTCACATACTCACCATCTGTATCAATATCAATATAATCATTTACATATCCAATAAGTGCATCACCTTTTAGTTCACCAAAGTTCATTAAATAATAATAATGTCCTTTCCCTAATGCAGTTTCTCCTTTAGATATCTCCTTTCCAGTTGCAAGATCTTTTTTTACTTGATCAAGATCAATTGCATCTTCTTTCCCTGGATATTTTTTTACATTGTTTTTCTTATTTTTTACCTTAATAGTTTTAGTTGTATATAATTTCCATTTCTTATTTTTCTTTCTGTATGCTTTTACGGTCAGCTTCTTACCTGCCTTCTGCTTTGGAATCGTGATCGTAAAGTTTCCTTTTTTGCTGGCTTTTTTCTTGTAAATTTTCTCTCCAATTTTTACCTTAACTAAGTATTTTTTCTTTGTTTTTCCTTTAATCTTTGTTGTCGTGTCATACACTGTGTTGACTTTTAATTTCTTACTCGCTGCATCGACATTTGTTTGAATCATGGTCATTGAAAAAAACAATGCCGTTGCAACTACTATACTTTTCTTAATCATTCTCATATTGTTTTCCCCCATTTCTTTTAATTTATTACTTATATTTTTTACAACTTTATTCTATCATATCAGGTGTCCTATGAAAAGTACTTTGAAAAGATATCACTACACTAAACATCCCATCACAAATATAAAAGTCATAATTGTTAATATAAGCATTATTTTCTCTACATCATATTGATTCGTCTTTGTTTCTATTCTAATCCAATGATATATTCTTTGTAGCACTTCTATTATTATAATCTTCATATAGAAACATGCTGACAAAAAATAACTATAATATAGAATCCAAATATTTCACCTCTTGCAACAGCCGTTATAAATGCTGATACATCAATAAATATTATAGCAATTAAACTAGCAATATTTATCGCTGAACTACGATCCCATTTAATAAAGAATGGTGCAGCTAATAATGAAAAAATGCTAACTGTTCCAATTATACCTTCTATAAAATTAGCCTTGAATACATAACTGTTTTCATTTAAAATAATCGAATGTAATTTCTTCGACAATGAAATTATATTCCATCTGCTCCACTCAACAAACAATATACTTAAAACACCAGCAATTCCAATTATTATGAACCATTTTCCAACCTTACGCATTATTATGTCTTGATTCTGTATTTTTCTTACCTCCCACATATAATTCTTTCTAATCTTGCTTTAATTTTTCTATTACTTTAATTATATTGTCTATTGTTCTGGTATCATTTCCTGCCAACCATACTAAAGTTTTTTCTTGATCTTTAGTCATATCAATATCTCCTAAAGTATCATTTAATTTTTTTAAATTATCTTGTACCATCCCATAGTATCCTGGCCTTCTTTTATACCATTCAATATCTTTTTGTGGAATATGTAACACATTAATCCTCCTTTCAATATCTTAACATTAATTTTTTCAAAATGGGCATTGCCAAAAAATAGATTGCTTATTCACATCTTTCCCATCAATAATTACAATATCCTTCTAAATAAGTCGGAACAGAAAAACAAGTTTTTTCATCGTATACAGGTATTCCATCCATTCCAAAACTGTATGTTTCACTGATCTTTACAAGCTTTTCATCATTTAACTGCTTACCCAGATTCCTTAAATGACTATTAATTTTACTTGAGTGAATTTGAAACGTCTGATCTTTTACTCCTAATAATAATTCTTCCATAGGAATCTCTCTTTCAAATTCTGTTAAATCTGCTTGTAAGTCTGCATAAAATTTTTGGATTATCTCTTGCTTCTTTGCAACTCGATCAGTCGTTTTATTTTGCTTTTTCTTACTTTTTTTATCTTCTTTGCAACTCCAGATTTCCCAGAATGGACCTCCTGCATCTGCTGATTTTGAATTTCCTATAATAAAAGAAAGCTCATATTTCTTCTGTGATCTGGATCTGCTTCCGACATCAGCAACTTCTACTTTCCCAGATTTATCTATTCCTAACAATGTAATGAAATGTCCTTTCTTTGTAAAATATCCTGATCCCATAAGTCCTACTATCATGTGGCCGGACTTTAAGGCTTTTTCTATCTGAATTTTATTTTTATATAATCCTTTACATTCAAGTCCCCAGTGATTTGCTATTGCTGGTATTGCACTGTGTAATGAACCCGAAGCAGAATAATATCCATTCTTTTCAGCCCATGAAGCTGTATCTACCGGTGTAACCCATTGATGTGTTAAGTTTGAAATACAGACTGCAACCGCTGTTGGACCGCAGCCTGAAGAATGCAATGACAAATTGTTATGATTCCACATAGCATCTGCTTGATTAAAATAGAAATAACTCCCCAAATATTCTTTTTGACCTTTCTGGTCTTTTGTAAATGAATTTTGGGAAATTATCTCTTCTTTTTTATATATTTTCTTTTTAGTTTCTGTCCTTTTTTTCTTTGATTGGACTTTCTTGTGTGAATTCTTTTTTTCTTTTCCTTCCTTCTTTTTAGTCTCTTTTCTTTTATTTGTCCCTGGTTTTTCTTTTGAATTGTCAGCTTTTGTCTCTGTCGTGTGTACTTGCTCTGTTGTTGTTACTTGAGTTTCCGTAGTTACTTCTACTTCTGTTATCGATTCCTGATCTGCAAATATCTCAACATCACTAAAAAGCATCATGGCTGCAAAAAATGCCGCCATAGTAACTGTCATTGCTCTTCTTCTCATTCTTTTAGTTTCCTTTCATTAGAAAAGATTCTCTATGATTCTTCCGCATTATCACTTCCATAATAGAGCTTTAATGCTTCATCAATTACCTTATCTATTTCTTTCTGATCCTGCTCTGGAATAAAGTATTTCTCCAAAACTTTTTTACTTACTTTTATTGCTTTCTTTTTTGACTTTGTTTTTTCAGTTTTTTCTTTATCATCTTCTTTTCCATTGATGATCTTAAGTATTGTATTTTCATCTAAAGCATTTCTCTCTGCTACTTTTTTCATCTTTTCAGACATCTTTTTGTCTATTTTCAAATCTTCATTATTAATCAAATCTGAAATAAATCTTTGACAATCTTCTGAAATAAATGATAAATCAACAGCAATCTTTACTCCAATCTTTCCATCATCCAGTTTTTGTTTTAATTCGTCTGACAGTTTATAGATTCTTAAATATCTTTGAATTGAACTCCTGCTTAAATGGAATTCTTCATCTACACTCTTTGTCTCATCATCTGGATTTAAATCAGTACGTCTTCCCTGTCTCTTTAATGCTTCATTTCTACGATAAATTAATTCTGCTTTCTCTGAATGAGACATCTTTTCAAATCCATGCTGTAAATTGGAATCCATAAATAACAACTCTGCTGTATCATCATCCAAATCATCATTGATCAAGCATGGTACTGTATTCAATCCTGCCAGTAATGCCGCATCTCTTCGATGGTGTCCCAGGATAATTTCATATTCATCATTTTCTTCAAGTGGACGAACAACTAAAGGCTGAATGATCCCATTTATTTTTACAGATTCTACAAGATCTTCTAAATCCTGTTTCGAATATCTGTTTTCTCCTAAATTTCCTTTATGATAATCTTTGAGGTGACTGATTTTTAATTCAGTCACCTTATCTTTTGTATCTTCATTAAAATCTTGCGGTAATCCAAACATTTCTCCTAATGGTTTTAATCTTTCTGTCATTTCTGTCATTTTGCTAATACCTCCTGAGCCAATTTCTTATATGCAATAGCTGCATCTGAATTTTTTTCAAACCCTGCAACCAACTCATGCTTACTGAGCGATTTTCCCACTGCAATTCTTTCTGGAATCTGACTATCAAATATATTTAAACTTTCATAAGCATCTCTAACCATCTTGATAATCTGTCCAGATAAGTTGTTTCTCTTATCTACTCTAGTAATCAAAATTCCATCTATTTTTAGACTAGGATTCAATTTTCGTTTCGTCATTGCTACTGATCTTAATAATAATTCCATACCTTTCGCAGACAAATATTCTGCTTCTACTGGAATAATCACACTATCCGCGGCAGTTAATGCATTAATTGTTAACATTCCAAGTGATGGTCCACAATCAATTAGAATATAATCATAGTCTTTCTTATATTTTGCTAATACAGTTTTTAAAATCTGTTCTCTACAAGTGGCGTTAATTAGAAAAAGCTCCGTAGAAGCCAACACAATACTTCCAGGGAGCAAATCCATTCCATATATATTAATCATAATATCTTCTTTATTTAGTAAGTCTCTATCCTCAATTTCTAACTGCATCAAATCTGCAATCGATGGAATATTTTCATCAAATTGCCCTAATGCAATAGTCAATGATGACTGCGGATCAAAATCAACTAGTAAAACCTTATTTCCTGCCTTTGCCAATTCTGCCCCCAGATTTAATGTTGTTGTTGTCTTTGCTACTCCACCTTTCTGATTAACAATTGCAATTACTTTTTCTTTCATAGTGTTTCTCCTTTTATGTTCGTATATCATCCCGCCGCAGCGGGTATTGACGGAATGGAGCGGCAATTATGCCTGAACCAGATGGAATGCAAAGCCGGCGATCTCGCCCTCCATGTAGCAGGCGACGGTCTTGCCGTTCTTGACGTTCTTGCTGTCGAGGTCGAACTTCACGCCGCGCTGAGACAGGTGGTAGATGGCGCGGTCCACGTTGTTGC
>ERZ779850.1110-NODE-1110-length-28126-cov-12.398490_pt1 | contig 28126 bp, 28 predicted proteins | sample MGYA00511249_ERZ779850 | MGnify/ENA primary metagenome ERZ779850 (study PRJEB29588, sample SAMEA2162475) | human gut metagenome | biome: human gut; feature: human-associated habitat; material: faeces | place: Denmark | collected 2008/2010 ...
CTATATTTCAATAATTTCAAAGAACTATTTATCCACTTTTACGGGACAGTAGTGACATATGTTATAACGAAAAGGTAACGATAGACCTCGTAGAAGGAGCATCTTACACAAGAAAAACAATATATGCGCAATAAGTTTCTTCATGTCGTTATATTTTTGTAACTTTGCATAGGATTCAAGAATGATTTCGCATTATGAACAAAAGAGAAATAAGCCGCCAGAAAATACTAAGAGAAGCATTCAGACTATTTGCTGCCAGACCTTATGACCGCGTGTCTTTCAGTGTCCTGGAGAAAGAAATAGGAATCAGCCGCGGATCCATGATATATTATTTCAAGAACAAGGAAGGTTTATTTAAAGAGATAATTAATACATTTGTATTTAACGCTTCATCCATAAAAGCCGTACCTGACGCTTATAAATTATCTCTTTGCTCGTTTTATAATTATTTCATTGAGACATTGAAGCGCGAGCAAGAACAGATGTTCGACATAGGCATTGTCAACATCAACGAGGCTTTGATGCGTATCGAGAATTCCGCCTTGACTTGCATACCGAATTTCAAGGAACGAACCACTCAATGGTATGAGGAAGAACTGCAAATCTGGAAATCCGTTATCGAAAACGCGATTTCCACTGGAGAAATAAGAAGTCAAATAGACCCCATTTCCATTAGTTATCTTTATGAGGATTGCTATTTGGGCAGAGCATTTGATGGGGTGTTTACCCCAAAAGGATACGACATAAACAGGTTAAAACAAACTTACGATTATCTTTATTCACTGCTCAAATGAGGGCTTGGCATAATTCATGCCGTTTTCCCATTTCTGTTTCTCTTGAAAATGCTCATTATTTCTTTAAGTATATGGAAATCATCAATTCACGCCCACGGAGTTTGCTTGAACGCTCATATTGGGACACAGTGCCGTATGAGGTATAGCTATATTCTTTCTTGTTGAGCAGGTTGGTGACTGAAGCAGAAAGCTCGATTCGTTTGCTGATGTTGAACGTCAGTTTGGTGTCGAGCATGAACATTTCCTTGTAGCGTCCTTCTTCTATCTGATTGCGGTAATATTCCCCTCCTGTCGTCCAGGTTATCAAAGAGCACGGCGTGAGCGTCACGCTTCCCGAATAGATGTAATTGTTGGAACTGCGACCCGGCATGTCTGAGATTTTCAGCCAGGATTTATCCCATGTAAACCGGAAATTCCAGTTCAGCCAGGTGGACAGGTTTCCGTTCAGGAAAGGAGACAGCGAGAACGAATCATTGCAGTAATCAGTGGAAATCCCTTGGGACAACAGACTGTTTTCCATCCTGCTGTAAATGCCTTTCACCCCGATGGCTCCGCGCATGAAGTCAAGGGTCTTGCTTGCGTTGAAAAAAGCCATCGCATTGCGCGAGTCTGAGGGTTGGGACTGATAGGAGTAGAATACATAATCACCGACCACATTCTGCACCGTCCCGAATTTTGATTTATTCCATCCATAACTGCCCATTGCCATCACGAATATTCCGCTTGGGGCATTCCTGTAGCTGTAGGAAGCGGAAAGGGATTGTCCGGACGAAGTGTAGTAGTCATCCACTCCGGAACTGAATGACCGGTAATCGGTAAGTATGGAAGAGTCATGGATATTGTGCAAGGATGCAGGAGAGCGTCGAGCACTTCCACGCAAGGTGAGCGACATTCGGGGCGTGATGCGGAACCTTGCCGCCAACGAAGGAGACAGGAAGAACTCCGTGCGGTTGTCTATGCCTCCGGAAAAGAAATAGGAATACAGGTTGACCGGAAGATTCAGAGTGAGTTCCAGTTTCTTATATTTCCACTCGAATTTCGGAGAGGCGAAAATGCGCAAATAGTCGGTAGTTAACGCTTCAGCGTCTGTTACATCCGTCCTGTCCACCCCAAACAGGTTTGTATCCAGATTCCTGAAATATCCGGACACGCCGGCTTCAAGAGACAGGAGCACCTTATTGAATACAAAACCCAATGAGGCTCTCTCATCCGTATAGAAAGAATATTGCTTTATCTTTTGTCCGTAATCCTGCCCTTCATGGTTGACGGTCAGCTTCTCGGGCAGGGAGTTCCATTCATTGCGGCTTGTGAAGGTGACCAGTTTGTTGTTGTTGAAACGCTTGATGACTTTCAACAGATTACTCACTGCATATTCCGGCATCCAGGCCGACTGGGTAGTAGGTAAAGAGCCTGTGGTATTCAGCGTCAAATCATTCCATGAAAAATCAGCCGACAAAGTGTTGTTGAGGAAATAGGTCTTTTCATTGACTTCGTAAGAAAACTTTCCGGTCAGGGCATTGCGGTGCGACAGGGAGTTCTTGTCCTCAAGAATAATCTTGTCGCCTGATTTCAGGAAATAGGTCGTCGTGCTTGTTCCTTGTGCAGAAACACGGTCATGGTTATAGTCAATCTGGGCTTTGAACTCACTTCCGTTTTTTGTTTTGAGGAGGTGGCTTGAAGATACCATCCACGAACGGTTGAAGTAGCTTCTGTTCTGTTGCAAGTTGGGGGTAGCCGGCGTGGACAAGGATATATATCCGTCCAATTCCTCATCCGATTTCTCGGAAGTGAAGTCCAAAAGCTCATCTGACAGATTCAGCCCGGTGTTGTTTCCTTTAAACGTAGTTATCATCTGGTACTTTCCTGTGACCATCATGGTGAAGATGTCCCCTTGCCAGAGCGCACCTTGCGGCTGTTCAGACCAGCCGCCACCCAATGTGCCGTGAACAAGAAAAGTCGCTTTTGCGCTGTTCTTCATCTTCAGATTAATAGCTGCCTGGTCTGAAAAACTCAGTCCACGTAACACCTGCATGGGCTGATGGTTTTCCATGACTTCCACGGCACCGATGTCATCGTAAGCTATGCCGTTTGTCGCGATGCCGTATTTTCCGCCCAAGAGGTCGTTGCCCTCAATGTAGAACTTATTGATGTCTATTCCTTGATATTGAATTTTCCCATTCTTTGCCACGTCAATGCCGGGCATACGTTTCAGCACATCACCTATGCTTCGGTCCTGTTTTTGGGCAAAGCTGCCCACATTATAGGTTATCGTGTCCCCGCTCTCCCGGATACGGTCGGCTTTGACGGTTACTTCCTGTAATTGGAAAGTCCCTTCTTCCATGCTTATTACGATAGGTTTACCATCAATCACCAAAGGAGCTGAATAGGTACGGTATCCCATTTTGGTGACATGAATGGTAAGATTTTCACTTGTCGAGGGCGGCATAATGGAGAACCGTCCATTGGCATCACTCACCCCATAGGCCAATAACTTCCCTTCGGCATTTTTTAAAAGGACATTGGCACCCGCTATTGGAGATTGGTCAGACACCTGGACGACAGTACCGGTAACTGGATTACCCGCAAAGCAGTCCAGCCATATTGTCATTGCTAATAGGATTGTTAATAGTAGCCTCATATCAAGATGCTTTGTTTTTATTCCCGTTTACTTATGCTGATAATCTCTTTCTTGCAAATCATATTGCGCCTTTGAAGGAACACTCTGTGTACCATTGCCATGCAAGGCACTCATTTTGAATGCGAAATCGCCTTGAATGTATTCCTTATACATTTTTTTGAGAAATTCTTGTCTGGACTTTAACCTATAAGGTTTGCCACTAATATACAGCCTTATACCCACAGGCTGCAGATTTTTGGTGTAAAGTCCGACTGCCTTGTAGGCATAATGTTTTTTACTATCCCATGCTTCCAAGACAAGACCGGGTAGGCCGAATAGTTTCCAAGGTCCTTCATTGATGGGGATGTCGGTTGAAAACCAGGCATACCATCTGCGCCCTCTAAAATCGCATGAGGCAAGCTGACAACTATACCCTAAGACTTCTTTCGTTTCCGACTGAATTTGCCATACCGGCATTTCTGTGGATTCCGTGTACGAATAATGCTCTCCTGCAATTACTCGGTAGATCATCGTCTCGCCATCGTTGATATTGCGAAACAGATATTCACGTTCCATACCTCCAAGCGGCTTGTACTCTGACTGTCCGAGTGGATTCATTTCCCGGTGGAGTTTCTCGTAAAGCGCATAATCCGTCTGTAATAGTGAATCTGCCCACATCATTTTAGTTGGGTAAAACATAGCTGAAGTTTTACCGATCCTCAAAGTCATAGGGTCGGTATAACTTCGATTTTCCAAAGTGTCCGCCACCCAAGTTTTAATATAGTGGACTTCTAAAATGGCGGGGTCCTTATCTTCTATGATTTGTGCACGAACACTCGATGTTACAAAAAGTAATAAAAACAATCCAAGGTATCTCATTGTCAACATTCTCTTTTTATTGTTTGAAATCAGGTTCTAATCCATCCAGATAGCGGGTGTCATTTTTATTTTCCGGAATGTTTGTTCCCATTTCTGCATTAAAAATTGAAGTGAGATTTTCCAGATATTTATATTTTTTCTTTAAGAAAGAAATCCTGTCTGTCTTTTTCCCGTTTCCCAGCCAGTCTTTTTTGGGCTCTTGATTGGACATTAATCCTACCAAGCGGAAAGAAAACAGATTATCCTTATCCTGCGCTTCAAGGATAAGACCAGGAAGTCCGCAGAATACCCACGGTCCATCGCTGAAGGGTATGTCGGACGAGAACCAGACCGTCCAATCTCTGCCATGATAACTGCAAATGGCTTTGTGTGCCTCAAAGCCATTGATTGTTTTTGTTGAATCGCATAGCTGCCAATGGAACTCATTTTTGGAGGCAATATATTCATAAACGTCGTTGTCAATCATATCTTTAATACATAGGGTGTCCAATGTATAACGTTTGGTCACCATAAATGTGCTGCGTTTATAAGGAAAAGAAGTAGCATTAGTTCCGTCTTTTGCGATAGCTGCGGAGAAAAGTTTCCTCCAAACAGCCCAACCGTTAGGCGTATTTGTCAGGGAATCGCTATAATAGGTATAATAGCTGAAGCAAAAGGAACTATTTTTAGATATTTCCAGATACAGAATGTCTTTTTCTATGATTGAATTGATACTGTCTTTAGTATATTCAAAATCATAGATGGCTCTATAGTCAGCCCCGTTGGCATTTTGTGTGAAGAATGCCATACTCATTAAGGTAATCAACAAAATTTTTGCTCTCATATTATTATGTATTAAAAGCATTTCTCCTACTTCTTATACGCTTTTCGGTTGCGCACCTTTACAGTTTGGTCTGTTGATGCTCTCAATATCGGTCTAGAGGCATCTATTATGAATCCACCTGCAAAGATAATGATTATTTTATAACGTATATTATATTTATAGAGATTCTTCCTCATTAATTAAGTTATTTAACAGAGCTGATATTTGTATTTTACAGTAATACTATATGTATATATTTGATTGTTAAGTATTTATACTATATTCAATAATATACATATTACATATATTATTTATAACATATGTTATATATTACCTACATTGCGTATGATTTGTTAGTCCGTATTTTTCTATCCTTGCTTCCTTGCATTCTCTCTAACAATGGAGATGTCTTCATAGATTTTATAATCTCAGCTTGCGTGCGTAACACTGTCATTGCCAAAGTGTAGAGACGTTATATTATTCCTATAAAGGTAGTGAAATTCATTATGAGCGTTCAGCTTTTACCTTGATATTTCTATAATGATAACACCAAGCAGTCAATACTACAAAAAATGTATATACACTTTTTGTATTGACGATTTGCATAATTAACGTGAGTTCGATGAATTTAGAATAAGGCAAGCTGTGTATCCAATGTGCGTTGTACATGGATGCAAGGCTTTTTAGGGAACACGCAATAAGCGGCAATTGCCCCAAGCATGTTTACTATGAAATTCTCAAAACTCCTGTGCCTTGAATGCTCCACTTGTGCGATGTTTTTCAATTCGTCATTCACGGTTTCAATTATAGCCCTCTTTCTGAGAAGAAGCTTGTCGGAGACACTCATCAACGCCCCTTTCATGTTGCTTTTCAATTTTGTGATAAGTTGCATGCCATCGACAAAGAGCCTTTGGAAGAGATTCTTTCCGATATAGCCTTTGTCACCGAAGAGCTTTCCGTAAATGAATTCAACAAAAGCCTTGTACTCAAGCGGTTTGCGGTCATCTACGTCACCTGGAGTTATCATGAAATTCAGGATCTCGCCCTTCTCGTTGCAAATCAAGTGCAGTTTGAAGCCAAAGAGCCATCCCATGGAACATTTGCCTCTTTGCGCAATGCCCTTGAATACTTTGTGGATATGTATCCTTTGGTTCCTACACACCCTCAACGGAGTGCTGTCGACAAAGCTTATGCCTGTACACTTACCCAGCAATACCTTCTTTATAAATAAGGCCAAGGGGACGGCAACCTGCTTTTCAAGTTCCACGAAGCGGTTGTAGGAGACAACCTTGGGGAAGAGGTGGCGAAGGTGCTTGCAGACTTTTTCTACATAAAAATGCTTTAGGCAACGATAACCAGAGTCATGAAACATTATCATAATAAGCATAATTTCAGACTTTGACATGCTTGAATCGCGGTGATAAGCACGCTTATTGTCAGATTTCAATGTGTATTTCTTCATCATAGCATCAAAAAAACTTGCAGAAATCGTCTGCCATACAAAATAATTCTGTAACTTTGTCCTCGGTGATCATAGCGATTATTGTTTGTAAGTCTTTGTATTTTAGCACTATAAAGTTACAGCAATTTTCGCTAATCACCAAATTTACAAACACTTACAATTCGTCGAACTCACGTTAATATAAGGCCTTCGGTCAAATTATGCAGTACGGTGTGTACAGACACATTGATAAGATTGGTCCGGTCATAAAATGGTACAATTTTTACATCTTTGGGTAGTTGTGTTTGTATATCTGCCAGCTTCTTTTTAAGCAACGGAATAACTGTACCAGGATCGTCTCCACGGTGCATTAATACCATACCTTCTACAACATCGTTCTTATCGCCGATGCCACACTGACCTAGTCGCGGCAGGCTCGACTCTTTCACCGTAGCTACATCTTTAACGAGGATAGGTGTTCCGTTTATGTTCTTCACCACAACATTTTCAAGATCCTTGATGTTGGATATCAGTCCGATACCGCGCACAACATATGCCTGGGCACCCTTGTTTACTATGTCGCCGCCCACATTAAGATTACATTTTTCTATAGCATCATATAGTTCAAGATTTGATATCCCGTAGCTGTTCAGTTGGTTAGGGTTTATTTGCACTTCAAATGTCTTTACCTCACCACCGAAGCTCACCACATCGGCTACACCAGGCACAGAGCGTAGTTGTCTGTCTAGTACCCAGTCCTGCAATGTTTTCAGTTCTCTTACCGAACGTTTGTTGCTCTGTAGAGTATATCTGTATATCTCACCCGTAGGTCCTGTTGCCGGCTGCACTTCCGGCGAAACGCCTTCAGGAAGGTCGGCACCTTTTATCAGGTTATATACTTGTTGACGTGCGAACGAGTCGTCCACATGGTCGTCAAAAAGAACATTGACAACAGACAGTCCAAATAGGGTGGTGCTGCGTACGATGGTTTTCTTCTGTACGGGATTCATAGCCAGTTCTATAGGTATTGTTACAAATTTCTCTACCTCTTCAGCACTTCTTCCCGGCCATTGTGTTATTATTGTTACGTTAGTGTTGGTTATGTCTGGAAATGCGTCCACAGGTGTTTTCTCAAAACAATAAATTCCAAATATAACCACCAGTAATGTAAGAAACAAGATAAAAAACTTGTTACGCAGTGAAAATGTTATTATGTTTTTAATAAAATTCTTCATAGTGAATCTTTTATTTTAGCGAGTTATACACAAGCAGGGCGTTGTGAACAATAATCTTGTCACCTGCCGTAAGGCCTGATGCCACATAATCTAACGTATTTGTTTCTTTTATCAGTTTTATCGTTCGATAGGATAGAACATTATTCTTGTCAACAACAACGACGTAATCTTTATCATCGTCAAATATCACAGCTTCAGATGGAACAGCTGGATAGCTACCTCGTCCGGCCGGAACAGAAACATATACGTTGGTATACATTCCGGGCTTTAGCATATAGCCTTTGTTGGTCATATTTATTTTCAGTTGTTCGGTCTTGCTTTCTGAGTCTAGAACTGGATATATCTTGTTTACAGTGCCATAGAACAGTTTTTCATCACCATAGGCTAAGGTCTTTATCACTGCACAAGCTCCGGTTTTTACCTTGCTTATATCGTTTTCGTATATGTCGGCAATAATCCATACATTGTCAAGTCCTGATATAGTAAAAAGCTCTTCGTCTTGATCAGGTCTTATCTGCATGTCCGGATTTATGTTTGCTTCGGTTATGAATCCAGATATTGGTGCCTTTATGATGTATGTTGACTTTCCTGTTATGTGATTTATGGAGTATATTTCGTGAAGGCGTTGCTTTTCGGCTTGTGCGTTTTTAAGTGTCTTGTCTGCCTGTAACAGGTCGCGATCTGAGGCCATACCGCCATTATACATGTCATGTATTGCTGATTTTTCGCGTTTGGCAGTTAGAATTTGTAGGTCTGCGTCGTTCATCTGTTTTTCATAATCAGCCACCTCTCCTGATCTTACCACAGCCAGAACTTGACCTTTACGTACATAGTCACCTACAGTAGCTCCCATTCGTATTACCGTTCCGCCGAACATAGGAAACACGTGAGCGACATTGTTCGGGTCACAATCAACGTGTCCATTGAGTACTAATTCATCGGCAAAAGTATGATTCTGCACGGTTTCAACCGTTACAACCTTACGCAGGGAGTCGGTAAGATAAGTTATCTGTATGTTGTTTATGCTCTTGTTTTTTGAGCACGACAACATTAATGAGGCCGCCATTACAGCCATAATAAAAATAATGTTGTATCTTTTCATATCTTATTATGTATTTTCAATTCAATATTTCACTACTTCACGCCCTGCGGCCATATTAAGGTCTTCTGCTGCTATGAATACTTTTTCTCTTACATTAGATATTTCAAGCATAGCTTCTTTATATGTCTTATAGAAATCGACAAATTCGAGTAGGCTAATGTTTCGCTTGCGGTAGTTTTCGTTTACGCTCTGAAATAGAGTAGTTATATTTTCTTTGTCAAAATTGTCTGATACACTCTTATCGAGCGATAATGAGCGTAGAAAATTATCTTTAGCCACAGCCACTTCGTTTTGTGCTTTTGCTATTGTTCCAGCATAGTCCTGTTCGCACTGAGCTATGCGTGCTTTTGCGCTGCGTATGTTACCTTGATTGCGGTTGAATAATGGCACTGATAGGCTAACACCTATGGCAAAATAGTTTGGAAAATATCCAGCATTGCGGTCATATTGACCTGTAATGTGTATTTCGGGCCATGCTTGAGACTTTCTTACGTCGAGCGTAGCTTTTGCCTGTTCTGTCTGATTGCGTGCCATAAGTACATCTGAACGTTGCATCAGACTGTCGGTAAGCAGTCTGTCACACTCTGATAAGTCAGGCATTGTAGATGTGTCCGGATTAAATACGACTGTGATATTGACAGTAGAAGGAAGGGCCAAGAGTATGCGTAAACGTCCTTGAAGAGCGGATGCATTCTCAATAAACTCGTTTTGTTCTCTTCTTACAGACAGAAGTAATGCTTGTATTCGTGCTGTTTCTATTTGAGAGATGTTGCCTTTCTTTTCTTGTGTAGTAAGTTGATCGAGCGTTGTGCGCAATGAAACAATCTCGTTTTGGTAAATCTTCATATTGCGCTGGGCAAAGTATAGTTTCACAAATGTTTTATGAAGTTCGGCGCGTAGGTTGCGCAGTAGTTCTTCAAAACGTGCCATGGCGACGTCGTGTTCGCTTCGTGCTTCTTTCACTACGTTTGAATGCTGTCCGGCTATATTTATAAGTTGGTCGATATTAACCATCTGTTCGCTGTTGCGGCCGAAGTCAAAATAACGCTTGTTTAGCCTGTTATAGACATTTTCCTCTAACGAAATTACCGGATTGTGGTATAATTTGGCTTGCGCAACTGCTGCGTCTGCCATGCTTATGTTGCATCGCTCAACAAGTAAGTCCATGTTACGTGCCAGAAATAGTGAGTCGGCCTCCTGCATTGTAAGGTCTATTGTCTGACAGGAACTTGTACAGGCACATAGAACCAATAATCCTGATAAAACAATCTTTTTACTTAATAACATCATATTTTCTGAACTTTAAAAACATGCACAAAGATATTTATTTGTCCCATCAAATAATTAGAATATCAATTAGACTAAATTAATATGATATTAGAAAAAATTAGAAAAGTATTCGTTGGTTGTTTTATCACTCCGTATTGTAGATTATATATAATATGTATAAGCAATAATGTCAGTAGTCAATACATTTATTTATATAAAGCGAGATAGCAGTGTGAATGGCTGAATGCAATTTACAATACAATATTAAGATAATTTCAATATATATTGACTAAACGATTTTAAGTATAAATTTAGCATCACAGTTTTACAATTTATAATTAAAAATGAAAAGGAGAATAGAAGGAAATATTTTATTTGATTCACCTTGCTCAATGTCTTGAACACAATTGTGAAGATGACATGATAAATTACTGCTTTCCGGTTAAAGTCCAAATGGAAACATTATTCATATTATAATAATGTAGCATATAACCTGTTTTAATTGTTAATGTCTATTAAAAACATCCAATATGGATATTTTATATAAAGTTTTATTGTTAACTTTGCAGCTGATTTAGTCCGTAGGGGCCAAAATAAGTATTGGTGTCTGCCAATCGCCTCGCGGAAAAAACCGTTTAATATAAATAAATTAATGTACGCAATTGTAGAAATTAACGGTCAGCAGTTTAAGGCAGAACAGGGCAAGAAACTGTTCGTGAACCACATCAAGGATGTGAAAGAAGGCCAGGCTGTTGAATTCGACAAGGTACTGCTTGTCGACAAAGATGGTTCAGTACAGGTTGGTGCACCTACCGTAGAAGGTGCAAAAGTTGTATGTGAAGTTGTAAATCCGCTTGTTAAAGGGGATAAGGTCATCGTTTTCAAGATGAAGCGTAGAAAAGACTACCGTAAGAAGAATGGCCACCGCACACATTTCACAGAGGTAACAATAAAAGAAGTAATCGCTTAAATTTTAGGAGGACACAGAAATGGCACATAAGAAAGGTGTAGGTAGTTCTAAGAACGGACGTGAGTCAGCTTCACAAAGATTAGGCGTTAAGATCTGGGGTGGACAGAAAGTTATTGCTGGAAATATTATTGTTCGTCAGCGTGGTACAAAGCACAATCCTGGCAAGAACGTTGGTATCGGTAAGGACGACACTCTGTATGCTCTGACCGATGGTATTGTGAACTTCCACAAGGGACGTCAGAACAGAAGTTACGTTTCAGTACTGCCAGAAACAGAGGCTTAAATAATTTTACAATAAACTATTCCAAACAACAGTAATCCCGACTTTCGATGAAAGTCGGGATTACTGCGTTTATGTCAATTTGCTAGTAATAGATGTAATTCTTGGACTCATTTTTTGCGGACAAATGTACGATCGTCTAAAAACAACTTAGGCTGTAACGTTTGATAAACAGTTCGTTACAGCCTAAATCAAATATTATCCTATATATATTGCTTATGCTTCCTCTATTGCAGCTTGGGCCACTGTAATATAAAACCTATTATCAATGTCTTATATACGTTTTGTATGTAATTTGTATGTGCTATCAATTAAGCAATACAATATCATTCCGCAAAAGAGAAACATTGAATCGCCATAAAAATTCCCGTGATGCCGCGTGATGATTTGACGATTGGTGATTTTATCTTTTGATATTACCTCCTTTCTTTTAATAGTTCTATGATGGCGTCCTTGTCCTTCAGATTGGAGTCCAGACGGATAATTTGTGCATTCAGGCTATCTATCTGCTCCTTCAATAGCTTGATAGTGCCGTTCAAATTTTCCACCTTGGCCTGTTCGGTGGCAAGCTGGGCGGCAAGTCCGCTGTCGCCAATGTTGTTATGGGCATCTCCCCCGTTCAACGCTACAGCCGCGAGGTATGCGGATATTTTGGGATTGACCGGGCAGAACAAGGCGAAAAAATTAAAGTCCAATGCCTTGCAAGCTTTGACAAGCCGCTTGGTCTCCATCGTCTCCCTTTCCAGAAGGCGGTTGATATGCTGTTGGGGGATGCCAAGCCTGCGTCCAAGTTCAGACTTAGAAAGGCCGAGTTCGTTGCGGCGTTGGTCAATAGCCTGTCCCACATGTACGTCTTTAATGTCTATATTCATGGGTCAAACCTTAAATTGCAATATTAAATCAACAATTATCAAACAAATATTTGGCTATATAAACCTTTTTATGTTATTTTGCCGATGATATAAATTGAATTATCGACTACAAAGTTAAACATTAATCATTAAACAAACAAATATTATGGCAGAAAACATGGAAAAAATCCGTCCTGCGCTTGTCGCACTCGAAGTTGGCGATGAAATCACCTTCCACATCTCCAGGCTGAAAAGCGTTCGAACCCAAGCCTCAGAGCTTGGTGCCATCTACAACCGTCAGTTCAAGACACGGACGGACAGGGAGAAACAGACCATAACCGTAATACGTACCTTGTAAATCCTGGATTTATGCAGTTCCTCCAGTTTTTAGACCGCCTAATCCCTTATGACACGTTCCTGAACGATCTTGCGGCAAGAATTGTCAAATACCTGAAATCCGACAATGCAGATCCGGAATTTGTCAGCCAGAGGAAGGCTTACGAGATGTTCGGCCGCCGGAATGTCGAAAGATGGAGACGGCAAGGGAAAGTGGTATGCTACAAGAGACCCGGCAAAGTGGAATACAGGACGGCTGACCTCCGCCTCCTGCAACGCACGGTTCAGGACTATTTCGGTAATACTTCTTCCGATATAAACAAAAATAGTTTAGATAAAAAGAAATAAGAAAACAATATCAGGATATGCCTATACTGTAATTCATGAGACATACGGAACAGGCATACGATAAAACATTACAGCGGATGAGAGAATTAGTGCCAACATGTGACCCTGAAGGGGTTTATTCGGTCAAGCGTACTTGCGCGGAACTGGGTATCAGTTACAAGACGCTTAGAAAATATAAGGAAAGCGGCTATATCAAGCCGCTTAATCCCGATAATGCCAGCCGTCCAAAATACTCCGGCCAGTCCATAATTGATTGCTGGAAACTCCTGACCACCTTATGATAAGCGAGTCAACAATCAACAAGGTCAGAGAGCTTTCCATCACGGATGTATTGGAGCCATATGTCAGGTTATCAAGAAAAGGCTCGACCCTGATGGGCATTTGTCCGTTCCATGAGGAGCGGACAGGCTCTTTTTCTGTCAGTCCAGGAAAGAACCTGTTCCACTGTTTCAGCTGCAACCGGGGTGGTGATGCCATCACATTCATCATGGAGAAAGAAAACCTTTCCTTCATGGAAGCCATCGAGTTCTTGGCCAGACGGCATAATATTCCCATTGAGCATGTAGAAAAACAAGACAAGGAGCAAGTCGCAAAGATTCAGCACAAGGAAACGCTTCTTGCCATACTCGGCCATGTACAGGACTTCTTTGTAGGCAGCCTGTTGATGCCTGACAGTGATGAAAGCCGCCTTGCCCGTGAATATGCTTATGGAAGATGGCCGGAAGAGTTCTGTTTGGTTGCTGGTATCGGGTACGCGCCGCGTGACGGAGGTGCGTTCATGGAGTTCTGCCGGACAAAAGGACTGGACGAGGATGTACTTTTCGAGCTGGGTCTGCTCCGGCGCAGAGATGACGGTCGTGTCTATGCCATGTTCAGACACAGGATAATGATTCCCATACGCAACAGGTGGGGACGCATCATCGCTTATACCGCCCGTTACATCGGAAACAATCCGAAAGCACCGAAATACATCAATTCACCAAACAGCGCGGTGTATGCCAAGGGGGAATGCCTGTTCGGTATAGACCGGGCGAGCCGGGAACGCAGTGCGGAATACTTTATCATCGTGGAGGGGGCGCCTGACGTGTTGCGTATGCAGTCCGTCGGCTACGACAATACCGTGGCCGCATTGGGTACAGCATGGACGGACAGCCAGTTTGAGCAACTGAAAAAGTACACCACTTCATTATGCTTCATCCCTGATTCCGATGTCAGTGAAGGCAAACCCTTCGGACCGGGATTCGAGGCAGTCATGGCAAACGGGACAGCCGCTGTCAGGAAAGGTTTCCATGTAACCGTAAGGGAACTGCCGTTTGCCGAAATCCCCGTCGGTAAAAACGGCTGGGATGTGAAACCTGGAAAGAACGATGCAGACAATTTCATTCATTGCCGGGAGGATTACACTTCACTGAAAGAAAGGCTGTTTATTGTCTGGCTGGCACAGAAACGCTTTCTTGTCGCGGACTCTTTGATGGAAGAACGGAAATGCGTGTCAGAGATAGCCGACCTGATGCGCTATGTGAAAGACCAGCTGATATTCAATCAGTGCATTGATGAATTGGCCAGAATCTACGGAAAAGCCAAACTGTGGCGTGATGCCGTAACGCAAGCCCGTGGAGAGGCACGGAAAAGGCAGGACAAACTCACACCGATGGATGAGAGGCAGCGTGAAGCGGAACTGCTTCGCCAGCATGGGCTGTTCATCCGGGAGAATTGTTATTACGCCACCGGGGATGACGACGAGGAGCCGTCAAGGATTTCCAACTTCATCATGGAACCGCTGTTCCACATTGAGGACGAGAACAACGGCACTCGCATCTTCCGTATGCGCAACACCTATAATATATGCCGTGTCATTGAACTGAGGGAGTCCGAATTGTGTTCGCTAAATAACTTTCAGCAAAAGGTCGGCTCCGTGGGCAACTATGTGTGGCTGGCCAAGATAGACAAGCTCAACCGTGTCAAGGAGTATCTGTACTCCAAGACCGACACGGCGGAACGTGTGCGCAAATTAGGATGGAACGCCGCAGAAGGCTTTTTCGCCTTTGGTAACGGACTTCTTGCTGATGGAAAATTTCAAGCTGTGGATGACCTCGGCATTGTCCGTGGTGTCAGCGGAAAGGCGTACTATATTCCTGCTATGTCCAAAATCTACATTCATAACCCGGAGATTTTCCAGTTTGAACGTCTGATGATACACGAGAACCGTAACGGCATAAAGCTATACAACTATGTGAAACAACTGATGGAAGTATTCGGCGAGAACGCTACCGTTGCTTTCTGTTATCTGCTGTCCACCCTGTTCCGGGATGTAATCTTCCGCCGCACAAGGCATTTCCCTATACTGAATCTTTTCGGTGAGAAGGGAACTGGAAAGACAACGCTTGCCACTTCATTGCAGGCGTTTTTCCTGCACGGCGTTGACCCTCCCAACCTTGGTGTCACTTCCGTACCGGCCATGAACGACCGAGTGTCGCAGGCTGTCAATACGCTCGTGGTGCTTGACGAGTACAAGAACGACCTTGACATCCGTAAGATAGCCTATCTGAAAGGACTTTGGGGTGGTGGCGGTCAGACAAAGAAAAACACGGGTACGGACGGCATGGCGGCACAGACCATCGTCAGTACAGGTGTGGTACTTTGTGGACAAGACAAGCCCACGCAGGACATGGCACTCTACACCCGTGTCCTGTTCCTCGCTTTTTCCAAGACCTCGTTTAGCCAGAAGGAAAAAAGCCGCTATGAAGATTTGGTAGCCTTGTGCAACTTGGGACTGACACATCTGACCATAGAGATACTGAATCACCGGGAGTTGTTCGAGAAGAACTTTTCGGACACCTATTCCATCGTGAAGCGGGAACTGGCCGCCAAGATGGAAGACGAGACGATACATGACCGTATTTTCGGCAACTGGGTGATTCCTTTGGCCACGTTCCGCACGTTGGAAACCGTGCTGGATGTGCCTTTCAGCTATACCGGCCTGTTCGATACCGCCGTCAAGGGAATGCGCGTCCAGAACGAGCTTGCCCAGGAAAGTTCCGAAGTTGCCGACTTCTGGAACATGCTGCAAGGCTTCCAGACGATGGGTAAGTGCGTAGAGAAAGCGCATTACCGTATCCGTTACCTGAAGAGTTTCCGTCCGTTGGCTGCCAAGGAAGAAATCGAGTTCATAGAAGCACGTCCCATTCTTTACTTGAATATGGCAGCCGTGGCCTCCCTGTTCAATAGCCGTAACCAAAATGCCACGGCCAACCGCTCCAACTGGTCAACCATCATGTCCTACCTCAAATCGCATCCGTCATTCCTTGGGCTGAAGCAGGACAGGTTCACCATACTCCTACCAAATGGTATGCCTGATTATACGATAGAAATGGTCGGCAACGAACAGGTCAAGAAAGTCAAGGTCAACCGCCCAAAAGCGTTATGCTTTGATTACCAGCAGTTGAAGGATATGTTCGGGCTTGACCTTGAAACGGAAGTGATAACGGATGCTCAAGAAGTGGGAGGAGAATACGATGATAATTCCATCTCAGATACTCACGTACAAAGTGATTTGCCTTTTTAATCGTGGTCTATACTTTTAACATCGCAAACAGTGGGAAAGTTCAAAATCTTATTTTATTGGCAAATTATTTCGATATTTGACAGAAATGATATACTTTTGCATAATCATAAAATGCGTGTTATGACGACGAGTGAAAAGATATTGAACTATGCTACCATGCAGGGTGGGACTTTCCGTAGGAAAGACCTTCTTTGTCATATTGTGGAAAAATATCCAAACATTAATGAAGGAGCTGTAGATTTACAAGTAAATCGTTTGGTGTCCTCCGGAGTGCTTAAACGCAGCGGTCGTGGCAGATATATTGTGACTGAAAACAGGTTGCCGGAGTTTATCTATCTTCCGTCAGAGCAGGAACAGGACATATTTTTGAGATTGAAGACCAAATTTCCGTTTCTGGATATGTGTGTATGGAGTCCTCGGGTGCTGGCTTCATATATGCTGCATATCCCCAATATAGCCTATTCGTTTGTGGATGTGGAGAAAGACGGGATGGAGAGTGTATTTCATGCGTTGCAGGACATGAGGCTTGGCAAGAACATACTTTTTTCACCATCAGCTGTTGATTGTGAGCGTTACTTGGCAGGAACAGATTCGATTGTCGTCCGACAGTTGATAGGTCAGTCGCCATTGACGGAAGTAAACGGCTGTAAAGTGCCACGCATAGAGAAGATCCTTGTTGACGCATTAGGTGATAATGAGCTGTCTTTTGCAGGCGGCTCGGAAATATACAATATATATGAATACGTCCATGAGAGGAACAATGTGAATCTGAGCAAATTGCTCAGATACGCATCGCGCCGTAACCGAAAAGATAAAGTAGAACATATTATAAATGCAATAAACAATGATAAATCCTAAAAGTAGAACAATAGAATGGATAACAGATGCGGCTGCGCGTCTGGGAATACGGGACTTTGCTTTGGCCGAAAAGACAATCAGGGCGTTTTCTTTGCTCGAAGCCTTGGCACGTTCCGGATGCCCGTTCGTATTCAAAGGCGGCAGTTCTCTTATGTTGCACCTGAATACAAGCAGGCGACTGTCGATTGACATAGACATTATCTGCCCTCCCGGAACGCAGATAGAGAATTATCTTATGCAGTATGCGCAAGAATACGGTTTTGGAAAGGTAGAGCTTGTCGAGAGGATTGCAAGAACCGATGTGCCCAAGCAGCACGCCAAATTCTATTACGAAGTAAGTTATCCGGGTAATGGTGGCCAGGACAAGATTCTTCTTGATGTATTGTTCGAGGACATCCATTACAGCAGCATTGTTTCCAAACCTATTCAAAGCCCCTTGCTTGTGACGGATGAGCCACTTGTCATGGTAAACCTGCCGAGTGCCGAGGACTTGCTCGGCGACAAGCTGACTGCGTTTGCCCCACATACGACAGGGATTCCATTCTTCAAGGGAGAAAAGAACTGTTCTATGGAAATCATCAAGCAACTCTACGATGTAGCCTCTCTCTTTGATATTGTTGACAACCTGTCCATCACTGAAAATACCTTCCGTAAGTTTGTTGCAATAGAACTACGCTACCGTCACTTGCAAGACGATTCCATACAACAAGTTTGTGATGACATCTATCAGACAGCTCTTAGCATCTGCCTAAGAGGGCTGCATAATCCTGACGAGTATAAGTTACTGATAGGTGGCATCAATCGTATCAGCAACTTCATCTACAGCGAAAAATACACTCTTGATTCTGCAATCATAAATGCTTCGAAGGCTGCCTACCTGAGCAAACTAATCAGTAAGAGCATTACTGGCATCCGCCACTTCTCTCCTGACAATCAGAACGAACTGATTTCAAAATCATTGCAGGAGCCACTGCCTACAAAGCTCAACAAATTGAAGAAAACGCACATAGAAGCATTTTTCTATTGGTGTCAAATCCAAGATATTGGGTAATGATTTGGCAATAACCTCCACAAAGTATTGCTAAGCATATCCCGTCCCGCCATATGTTCCGAGCGGAAATCTACTGTCGCCAAAAGCCCTGTCGGATTACACGATAGAGAGTCAGGCGGCGAGTAGGTCAAGGTAGTCAAGGTCAACCGCCCGAAAGCTTTGTGTTTTGACTATCAGCAGTTGAAGGATATGTTTTGGCTTGACTTTGAAATGGAAATTATCACGTATCAAAAGGGTATAAAAGATTATAGAATGAAGTATTTATGCAGACTAACAATTAGCCATAAGATAGGGATTGCGAAGAAATTATAAGAAAAAGTAATGAAGGATTTGGCAGTATCAAGTATTATCCGTATCTTTGCACTACAAGAACCCGCCAAGCCTCTTCACAATGCTTAAATCGGCGGGTCGTTTTATTTTTATATGAAATATACCAAACATTATTCTTCTCCAACCGAACTTCTGGCCATTCTTCAAGACAGAGGTTTAGACTGCTCAGATATAGTCAGATATAGATGATGCCGAAAGCGTATTGCGGTCGGTAGGTTATTATCGCTTGTCCGGGTATTTGTACCCCTTCCTTAAAGTACCCAAATCCGAACACAGATACAAAAGCGGAAGCACCTTAGGCAGTGCCATAAGTCTATATGAGTTTGACAGGGAATTCCGCCAGCTTGTCTTTGACCAGATTGAGCGGATAGAGGTAGCAGTCCGAAGTACAATTACAAACATCGTATGCGCCGAGACGGGTGATGTGTTTTGGATGACCAACCCCTCACGCTTCGCCCATGCAGACAAGTTTAGCAAGACATTGGCTCTAATCGACAAGGAGATGCAAACCAGCCGTGAGGATTTCATAGTTCATTTCAAGCAGTCCTACGAAGACCCGTACCCTCCTTCATGGATGATTGCCGAGATTATCCCTTTGGGCACTCTGACCCGACTGTATGAAAACATAGCAAGTAACCAGATACGCAAAAAGGTTGCACGGTATTTTGGTCTGACCGTCCCTGTATTCGTTTCATGGATGACCATTGTCACGCTGACCCGGAACTCATGTTGCCACCATGCAAGATTGTGGAACCGTTCACTTTCATTGCGAGCACTGACCATGACAAGGCCGTTGCGCCCTTGGGTTGATAACAACGTACAACAAGGACGTGTGTTTTTTACCCTCTGTATCTTGAAACACTTTGTAGACATTATCCGTCCAAATAATACATTCAAGCAGCGTCTTGTTGCCTTATTGTCAAAATATCCCATGGTAGATACTTCGGCCATGGGATTTGTTAGGAATTGGCAAAACCAACCGCTTTGGAGTGAATAAAATCACAAGGCATAAACTGAAAGGTCATCTTCTGATGGTCTTTTTTATTAAGCATATTCCGAAATATAATCTGCACACATTTCAGGATTGACGTTGTTGACAAGATACAAGTTGCATCGTATCAGTTACTTGCATCAAAAACGATGCGTTGACAAACGTTGACAAGCGTTGACGCTTTTGAAAATCCTATGAATTTTGTAGCCAAAGGTTGACAAAAACACACGTATCTATATTTATATTTATTTTTATAAGAAAAAGATAAAGTATTGTATAACAGCAGCTTTTTAGCGGCTGTTTAATGCGGTTTGCACATTGGCTTTCTTGTCAACCTTGTCAACGCTAAAATATATATACCTATCTGTTTTTAGAATCTTCCAGTTCCGCTATCAACTCGTGTGCAGATTATACTTCCGAACAGACGGACACATATTCCCTAAAAATCCAATGAACTACGTGGTATTCCCATATTTAACCTGTTCCATTTTGATTTTCGGCATTGTATCTTTAACGCCAAAACAAGGTGGATATGGATATATGCAAACAATTTTCAGAGATTAGGCCGGAACAATTATATTCGGTAAGTGAAGCGGCGCGTTACCTCGGCATACATAGGTGTACCATCTATGATTACATTACTCATACGGAAAGGCCGTTGCCGTTTTTCCGGATGCAGGACAATCTGAGAATACAGTTCCGTGGTGATGACCTGATTGCCTACAAGACTGCCGGCCTCCCCAAAAAAGGGCGTAAACGGAGATAGAATGAAAATTTCATAGCCTGCCACACCAATGGAGATATAGCAGGCCATGTTCGTTTTTATGTTTAACTTGTTAAGCCCTTGACCGCATCAAGCAGCTTACAGACCATATCCTCCGCCGCTTCCATGTCGGCCAGTACATCTTTCATATGGTACGGTGCACCGTTTTTGCCGTGTCCGTTGCCGTCCAGCCACAGATAGGCTTCCGAGTCTGCGTCAAAGCCCTCGTAATACTCTTCCATATCGCTTACCAGACTTTCAAGGCTATGTTCTTGCATCGTAGCCGAAAAGAAGAAGTCCTGTCCAGCAGGAGTGAATTGTGAAAACTCAAAGATGACGGTATTCTTGTCCTGCTGTTTTTCTGCATCCACATGCCATCCGTTTGCCTCTGCACATTGGATGACTTCCTTTATTATCTTGTTTTTCGTTCGCATGGTTACTGATGTTTGTGTCAGCCGTGGCGTTTGATTGCACCACGGTTGACGGGTTATTTTAATCTTCAAATCTGGCTAAGAACTGCTGCAGGCGGAAGTCCTGCAAGTTTTTTAACGGCGTAGGAGTGAAATTCTCCTGCTGCCTTACTTGTAGCTTACCCAAGCCTTGTGACGTAAGGTCAAGCTCCACTTCCGACAGCTCGTTAAGCGATATGTAGCCGTATTCGTCCTCCGCAAGTCCTACCACGATACCATAAAGGATAGTGTCATTTCCGTCTTTCTCACCTTCAAGGATGAACCAGCGTACCGCTCCAAGAGCGAAGATGGCACGACAAACAGCCTCTTTTCCCTTGCCGTCCTGGGAATAAAGGGGATAGCCTTCCAAGGCTTCCGCCAATCGGGGTGTCATCAGTCTGCACATATCAGTCAAATTCTATCTCGTCGTCATACACTTCTATTTCCGCTCCGCTGCTGAACTGCACGATAAAGCCTTTGGCAGTCCTGCCTACAATGGTTCCGCGATGATAACCGCGCCACGGCGTGACCAGTTCGCATTGTTGTCCGTATTCGGGAAAATCTGTCTCATACATAATTAAAAAGTATTAGATGGTTGCTTGATAGTAAATTCTCGGCTCAGCGGAAACATTATAGATGTAGCTGCCACAACGTACCAACAGGCAGTCCTTGCCGTAGTACAGCCGTTTCATGCCCCTGACGCTTCCGTTCTTGTGGAAATTGGGAAAGCGGTCTATGCCCACTCTCCGGCCTTGCTCGATAGTCATTCTTCTTGTCCGCATAATTTCTTGTGTTTTAAGAGTTGGTGAAATCTGATATTTTTCCCTTTTGTGAAGCTCCTTTGAGCTTCTTGGTCGGGAAGACCGTTTTACGTGCAAACAGCCACTGCGGACACAAGGGGGAATAAGGCAAGTATGAGGCCGGAGAGTGCGGACGGAATACCCCAATTTTGGAGGGACGAGAAAATTTGCGGAAGGCTTCCGTCAATCCCTCCAGCCGAAAGCCCATGGCGGTGCTTGACATTTCTCCCGTCCGCAGTAGTTTTGCACGGTAAAATGTACCCGGCCTAGATGCCCAAAGGTGGCTAAGAAATGTTCCATAAAGCAAGTCCTATTGGATAGCATCCAAGCATCTGTTTTCCAAAGACCGTTGCCATTGTGAGAACCTACAAAATGGAGTGTAGCGGAGTCTTGCAGGCTCTCTCTATGGCAACACGGATTGGAGCTACTCTAACCAATAGTAAAGTACTTTCATTTGTAACTAATTTGATGTCGCAGACATGGAGTTAGACAAATGGCATAATTGTCGTTACATATTTTTAGAAAATAATTGAATCGCAAAGTAATACATTCTAATTCTCTAAAAACAGAAAATTCATATAAGATTGCCTGTACATCTCAAGATGTGTTAAATATCAGATATTAAACATGTTAATTCAATAAAAATGATTATCTTAGCAAATTAAAATGGCGTGACAGCGTCTAAACATATACTATAAGTATGAATAAAAATGGGACTTAATCGTAGTTGAGATGAGGATATAATATACTTTCAAGTGACTACATTAGGACAATTTATAAGAATATATTTATAAATTTCGAAGTATTATGGCGGATTGGACTAAGATTTCAAGACCGATAGATGACGGAACCATCGTTTCGATGCAGGCTCCTTTAATTATTTCTGCAAGTAGGAGTACAGACATTCCTGCATTTTATGCTGATTGGTTCTTCTACAGGTTGAAAAAAGGATATTCTGCATGGACGAATCCCTTTAACGGTGTTAAATCATATATTTCGTATGACAAGGTACGTTTTGTTGTTTTTTGGTCAAAGAATCCACGTCCGTTGTTGCAGCATCTTCATATTTTGAAGGAACGGAATATTAAGTGCTATGTTCAATACACTCTGAATGATTATGAAGATGAAAAACTTGAGAAAGTACCTTCACTTGCAAACCGAATTGAAACATTCAAGTTGCTTATCGAGCAACTTGGCAAAGGTTGTGTTATATGGCGGTTTGACCCAATGTTTTTGACTGATAACATATCGATAGATGATTTGTTACGGAAGATACAAAATATTGGCGACCAATTGAAGGATTATACTGAGAAGTTGGTATTTAGTTATGCAGACATTGCCATATATAAAAAAGTAAAGCGCAATCTTGAAGCCAGTGGAATCCCATTCCATGAATGGAATATAGTACAAATGGAAGAATTTGCAGATAAACTTTCAGCCATGAATCGTGACAGGGAATGGAATTTTCAAATAGCGACTTGTGGAGAGAAAATAGATATTAGAAAATACGGTATAATCCATAATCGTTGCATAGATGGAGACCTAATTGTTCGTCTCGCATGGAATGACAAAGAATTGATGGATTTTATGAAGGTAAAGATAGAAGAAATGCCAGCTCCAACACTGTTTGACCAACCAGAATTGCCAGATGGCGCAATTCTTTTGCCTCATAATCGATATTTTATTAGCACACATAAGAAGGATCCAGGTCAACGGCAGTTCTGTGAGTGTATGGCATCCAAGGATATTGGTGAGTATAATACCTGTCCTCATCTTTGTGAATACTGCTATGCCAATACGACTAAGCGGATTGCATTGGAGAATTGGGAAAGGCATCAAGCTAATAAATTTGCAGATACTATAACAGGAAAGTAAGAATGTCAAACTTTGTACAGATATTTAAAGAACGTAGAAACATCTCATTCGTTGGAATGAGAGATACTGCCATATCGTTGCTTCCAATAGACAGAACCAGACGTAATAAGCTCTATGATGATTTAGAACGTGGAAAAGGCATCTTGGATGACGACGACCATCAGAATATGTATCTATACAGCTTTGGTAAAATGCACAAAGCAAAGTTGGACATGGCGTTCAACAGTATACCTGTAGCTGATGTTTTTTGTAAAGAGGTTGAAGTTTTTGATTGGGGATGTGGACAGGGGATTGCAACAATCTGTTTGCTTGATTTCTTGAATGAAAAACACATAGCAACAAACATAAAACAGATATATTTGGTTGAACCGTCTTCTGCCGCTACAAAAAGAGCATCGGACGTAATAAAATGCTATAATCCTTCATATAATGTCAGTGCTATAATAAAGGATTTTGATAGTCTTGAAGCGAGTGATTTCAAAAGAACCGACACAAGAAAAGTACATCTGTTTAGTAATATTCTTGATGTCGAAGCATTCGATCTGGCAAAATTCATACATTTATTCCAGCAATTATTTGGGAATGACAACTATTTCATTTGTGTTGGCCCTTATTACAGTAATAACAGGCGCGTTGATGAATTTGTCGCAGCTACGGCACCTGATGTCATGTATGCTACGCTCAATAAAGAGCGTGGCACCTGGCAAGGTGATTGGACTATTTCTATGCGCATTTTCTATAAGAAATTTGACCGAATTGAAACTGTCGAGAATATCAGAAAACGTATTGAAGACTCACATAAGAAAGAGCAGTTCTTTGCAGGATTTATACTTGATTCTGTTTCTGAGGAGTACACTAAATCAGATAGGGCAAAAGAGACGGAAGGACTTTATAATGCGCTTTCTGTATTTGATGTCAAGTCGAACATTCCTCTTGGCTATAATATAGTCAATGATTCAAAACTTGCAGTTCTTGCCAATATCATTTCTCGTGGTTTGCCTACTAAAGCACCTCTGTTTTTAGAAAACTTTTTTTCAGATACATACAATATTTCAATTAAGCCTGATAAAGATGCTCTTGTTGAATATAAATCCACCCACAAACTGAGTGTTCAAGAAATCTATGAGGCTTTACATGTCATAGATCCACGCTTTAATGCAGACTTCTACAATGGGGATATGCTTGAAAGTTCTTTTGAAAAGGGATTTATTGATCGGTATCTCAGAGGGACACAAAGTGAATATCTTATTCAGGTGTTTGAGCCACAAAGACCTTTGTCTTCTATTGTTGACATTCCAAACAGGCAATTCAGTAAAGACCAAAGAGTTGATTTTGCTTTAGAAATCCCTTATGATGACGCTCGAACTGGTTTCATCCTTGAAATGGATGGCAGACGCTACCATTCCAATATTTTTTCCCGCCTGAATGACGAACGCCGTGACAAGATGGCTTTACAAGGAGGATGGGACACCTATCGCATCGAACAGCTTAACAATATGGCTTTCATGAATAATTGGGAAACGGACGCTGCTTCTATAAAATATCTTGCAACTCTCAAAGGGAACTACGGGAAAAAATTGTCTGGTTCTTGGCTCGATGCATTACAAATCGTTCTTGCTCCACTTGCCATTGCGCGTGTAGAACGAATGATGATCGAGGCAATGATGGCTGGAGTTCTTAAAACAGATGCCAAAGAGTGGAACATCACTATTATAGAACGCGATGTCCCTTGTGCAGCAATGGCCATTACAGACCTAAAGGAAAAATATAAGCAGATATGTTCGTTGGCAGGATGCGAAGAATCATTCCCACCAATCAATTTGTGTATAGTCTCTACAGAAGAGTTTAAGAATTCTCCCTTACATTTAGGGTATACAGTGTCGACAAATATGCCAGAGACGCATTTCGACCTTTGTATGGACATTTCCATACTTTTGCGCGATAACATTGATGCTCTGCCTCTAAATGTTGATGCCGATACTGTTTATTTGATTCGTTCTTCTCATTACAGAAAACGTGAACGAATGGTTTACACGGCAGAGAATATTCAATATCCTCCACTTGTTCAAAAAGATGGAACGGGTTCCTATATGGTCATTAAAAAACGCGAGGAAATCCTAACATATTTTCTTCGCGACATTTTTCGCAAACCATCATTCCGTCCAGGACAGTTGCCAATACTCAGCCATACGTTGGCAGATAAGACAACCATAGGATTGTTGCCGACAGGTGGAGGTAAATCTTTGACATATCAACTTTCTTGTATTTTACAGCCAGGAGTTTCCATTATTGTTGACCCTCTGGTGTCACTTATGGTTGACCAAGTACGAGGTCTGCGCAAAGCTCGTATTGATATCTGCGACTGTGTTAATAGTGGAATGGATGGCAAAGAAAAAGCGAGAAGACTGAATTTGCTTCAAAATGGTTCCGTTTTGTTCATGTTTCTATCGCCGGAACGGTTTATGATGGAAAACTTCCGTACGAGTTTATTAACGATGACGGAAAAGAATCATGTGTATTTTTCATATGGCATTATTGATGAGGTTCATTGTGTCTCAGAATGGGGACATGATTTCCGTACTTCATACTTACATCTTGGGAGAAATATGATTAACTTCATGCATACTAAATCACAACGTCCACTTTCAATCATAGGACTTACTGCTACAGCCTCTTTTGATGTGCTTGCTGATGTAGAGCGAGAGTTGACTCTTGGAGGTAATCTTACAATTGATAGTGAGACGATAGTTAGACCAGAATCAGATGCTCGCCCAGAGCTAACTTATCGAATTGTAGAGGTGCGGTCTAACTTTGATAAGCTACGAGAGCCATTAGAACAGTATGTGCTAATGGCTAAGTCTGATTGGGAGCTAAAGGACATTGTTGCAACAGAAAAGAAAAACAGGATGTATTCTCTTCTTCATGAGATACCATCGGATATTGCGCTGCTTAACCAAAATGAGACAACGGAAACGCAGATTGCACATATTCCTGGTTTCGAATCGGATTGCTTCTTTGCTTCAGATAGTACCCAACACTATCCCAATGCCGGAATAATATTCTGTCCTCATGCTCATGGAACATTCGGAGTTGAGGATAATGTTTGGGGAACTCGTACAGGTATATCTACAGAATTGCGGGTCAATGAGCAAGAATTGGTAATTGGAACTTTTATCGGAGGCGATCATCCATCTGGAGACATGAAATTATTTAATGAGAATGAGCAAAGCGTGATGGTTGCTACCAAAGCATTTGGTATGGGTATTGACAAACCCAATATCCGATATACAATCCATGTCAATCATCCTTCGTCTATCGAAAGCTATGTTCAGGAAGCAGGACGTGGTGGTCGTGACAAAAAGCACGCGATTTCCTATGTCCTTTTTGACCCAACAGAATATATAGAATTAACAATTGATAAAGTCAATGATATCCGTTATTTGATGGGACAGGATGATCCTGTGTGGCTTGAACGCTATATCAATAAGTTTATTCTTGCTGATGACATACGAGATTTATGCCAGCATAATGGAGCGACAGAAGAACAGATAAACAGGATTATTGATATTATTCGTAAACAAGGTTTTCTTGAAAATATAGATAAGGACATCAATTTGTGGTTTCATAACAATTCTTTCAGAGGATTGTTCAAGGAAAAGGTTATTCTTGTTGAATTGACCGACCGCATAATGAATGCAAAGCCAACACGTTTGATTGAGGTACAAGGCAAACTGAGAGATTTAACTGGCAATGAAGATGTATGCTTAAAAGTTTCTGCGCAGAAAAAGAGTATTACTATTTTTTCAGAAGAGGACAACAATAAACAATATGGGTATATATTCCTAGACACATTAACTCCAACTTATAGGTACACAGATTTTGATAACAATCTATGTTCATATATCTCAGGCTCACTTATCAACATTCTCAGTAGTTATCCAGAACAAACACCGGCCTATCTGCTTAAACCACTTGAAGGTGAAGATAACATTGTTGAAGGTATTTATCAAGCGATGGCAAATGCAGATGAAGATGGCAATGCTAGTGTTGTGGTTTCATGGGAGAATAATATAAAACAAGACCCGGAAGGATTTGAGAAGTCTATTAAGAACGAAATCTCCAAAATATCCCAGGCTAAGGGATGGGCTGACATCAATGAAGACCGATATGACAAACTGGATTTAAAGAAAATTAATGATTTTGAACAGCTTATCTCAAAAATCGCAAAATGCTCAGGGGACAGTGCGTGGTTAAGACACCATGCAGACAGAGATGTGTATCGCAAATTGAGAATGGCTTTCTGTAAGAAGCGAGATAAGGATGATACAGACAAGGCAATATATCGCTTATGTTGTATAGGTCTTGTTGATGATGTCACTATTGATTATCTATCACAGACTTATGAACTTAAAATACACAAGCGTACAAATGAAGAGTTCAAACAGAATATGCTTGAATTCTTCTGTAACCTTAATTCCGCAACACTATTATAAATATAACTTTTTAAGTACCTGAGCAAC
>ERZ779850.1132-NODE-1132-length-27851-cov-20.621996_pt1 | contig 27851 bp, 18 predicted proteins | sample MGYA00511249_ERZ779850 | MGnify/ENA primary metagenome ERZ779850 (study PRJEB29588, sample SAMEA2162475) | human gut metagenome | biome: human gut; feature: human-associated habitat; material: faeces | place: Denmark | collected 2008/2010 ...
GCCGCAAAAAATGCAACTCTTCCAAAAAATCATACAAAATGGATCCGAATTTGATGGAAAAAAGAATTTAGAAGCTTTGCGGCTTTGTGCATTGCACCAAAAAAACATTGCCTTTCAGTAAATTCTTTGGAAATACGTTGACAAATGCCAAACAGATGCGTATAATAAAAGATAGTTTCGTGACAAATTGATAACAAAAATCTTCCATTTATGAAAGAGCGGTTACGAAACGAATCGAATTGTTGATCGAAAACGGATTCAGAAAGGACGTGATTCCAATGGCACATATATGGCACAAGGGTTTGAAATGGATCCTTGCAGGATGTGGAGTGGTAACAGCTCTTACAATCGGTTCCATACATGGCTTTGCAGAAGAATCCAGCATCTTGTTCCCCATCGAGATCACAGAAGACGGCTCTCGGATCATCACAGATACCGCAGCAGAGCTTCCGGTTACACAGGCTGGCTGGTATGCCGCCGACAACGGAAACCTCTACTATTATTTTGAAGACGGCACCTATGCACAATCCCAGCTGACCTTAGAGGACGGCACCCAGTACCTGTTTGCACCGGACGGCACCTTAAAAACCGGCTGGCAGACGCTGGATGGTTCCCGCTACTTCTACGATACCAAAACCGGTCAGCAGCAGAACGGTTGGATCTCTTACCGAAACAACCTTTATTATGTGGATCAGGAAAACGGCAAGTACGTAGGAGAATGGAACATTGACGGCATTACCTATGCGTTCGATGATTACGGCGTATTGGAAACCGGGCTTCTGACGCTCTCGGATGGCACCATTCACCGCTTTGCAGACGATGGCACCCCCTTCTTAGGCTGGTGCACCATGGACGGTACCACTTACTACTTTGACAAGGCACAGTCCGGCGCAGCTGTCACCGGCGTGCAGACCATCGATCAAACCCTGTACTGTTTCGATGAAAACGGTGCCCTGCGCACCGATACATGGACAACCTTGCCGGACGGCGGACGCTGCTACAGCGATGTCAACGGCGAACTGCTCACCGGGTTCCAGACCATCGGCAACCATCGGTATGCCTTTGATGCATCCGGCATGCTGTGCACCGGCTGGGTAACGGATAACGGCAAGCTTTGCTACTTCCAGGAAAATGGAACGGCTGTGACCGGCTGGCAGACCATTGCCGGCAAGGTGTACTACTTTGACAGCAGCTATCATGCATTGACTGGATTTGCAACCATTGACGGCAAAACATATTCCTTTGGAACAGACGGTGCGATGAACACCGGCTGGATCACCACACAGGGCAATACGTACTACTTCAACAATGCCGGCATGATGCTGACCGGCTTCCAGACCATTGACGGCGAGATCTACTATTTTCAGAAAAACGGTGCCATGAGCACGGGGCTCCAGACCATTGATCAGGAAACCTACTACTTTGCAGAAGACGGCACGTTGTGCACAGGTTGGCAGACCATCAACGGCAAGCAGTATTACTGCACGAAAACCGGCGCTTTGACCGGCTGGCAGACCATCAGCGGTTCCACCTATTACTTTGATGCGACGGGTGCTGCAAAGACTGGTTTGCTCAGTCTGGACGACGAATGGTATTTCTTCCAGGAAACCGGTGCTTTGCAAAAAGGCTGGATCACCACAGGCGGGCACACCTATTATGCGGGAGAATCCGGTACCTTAACCATTGGCTTCCAGACCATTGCCAGCAAGCACTATTATTTTGATGCATTCGGCATCATGCAAACCGGCATGATCAAAGTAAAGGGCACCCTGTACTGCTTCGATCAGAACGGTGTCATGCTGACCGGCTGGATTACAACGGACGGCAACCATTACTACTTTACGGAAACCGGTGCATTGACTGGCTTGCAGGAACTGGACGGCGAGACCTATTATTTTGATGCAAACGGTATCCGGCAAACCGGCGAATTTGAGCTGGACGGCAAGATCATGGTCTTTGGCAAGGATGGCAAGCTGACCGAAATTCGGGAACCAAGCGCAGCCATTCAGCTGAATGTACCGGATTACAAGCAGTTTGGCGAAAGCTGGAGCAACACCAAAATCAACTACCAGACAATCGGACAAGTTGGCTGTTTGGTCACTTGTCTCTCCATGAAATATTCCTACCAGACCGGAACAGAGACCCATCCGGATGACATGCTTTCCAAGCTGACCTTCAGCGGCGATGATCTGATGTGGGTTTCCTTCACCAATCTGGGTTACACCATGGCAGAACCGGGCAGCGCTTCGAATTGCTATCGAACCATTTACGAAAAGCTGCTGGAAAACAAGCCGGTAATCATTGGAGCAACCAAATCCAATGGCAGCCAGCACTGGGTGGTGGTAACCGGATACACCGGAGACGGGAAGAGCTTCCAGGCATCTGACTTTGTGATCAATGATCCGGGATCTTCCTACCGAAAGGTTCTTTCGGAATATTTAGACCTCTTCCCCAACTTATACAAGATCGTATACTAAGCAATCAAAAAGCACGCAGACAGCGGAAATCATTCCCTATCTGCGTGCTTTTTTATTCCGCCTTCCTAGTACGAATGATCGTACTAATTATACGAGAAAAAGGATTAAAAGCCAAGCGGATTTTCGTATATAATATACGAAAAGGGTGATGACATGACTGTACTAGAGCGAATTCTCCAATTAAAAAAGGAACGAGGATGGACAGAATACCGATTATCATTGGAATCCGGCATTGCGCAAACCACGATTTCTTCCTGGTTCCGAAAAAATATTACACCATCCGTTGCATCCCTGCAACGCATTTGTGATGCATTCGGCATTACCATGTCTCAATTTTTTGCATGGGATCAAAATGCTGTAATGGATCTCACGCCGCAGCAGCGCCAATTGCTACAGCAATGGAGCATACTAACACCAAATCAGCAGGAATTGCTGCTCGCATTTTTGCAAACAATATCATAACGCTCTGCCGGCATTCTACAAGAAAAATTAAAGTACAAAAGCTTTTGTACCAATGCTCCGCCGGCTTTTGCTTTGGCATGCTTTTGTAAGGGTTTCTAAAAATACTTGACAAACTCGAAAAATTGTAGTAAAGTAAAATGGGGAAAGAAGGCAATTTCCTGCCTTCCCAGAAAGAAATGTTTTCTCAAGCTGAAACAGAAAGGATGGATCCTATGTTGATCAAAAAATGGATTGCCGCTGCATCTGCTGCCGTTCTGACCACGGTCGGCGCTGCACAGCCGCTTTCCGGTGTTGTCTCTGCGGATACAGAGTCAACAGGAACAAGTGCCAACTCGTCCTATAACTATGGCGAAGCACTGCAAAAATCGATGTTCTTCTATCAGGTACAGCAGTCCGGCGTGCTCCCGGATTGGAATGAAGTCTCCTGGCGTGCCGACAGCATGACCAATGACTATGTACCCGGCGGCTGGTATGATGCCGGCGACCACCTGAAATTTACCCTCACCAATGCCTACTCTGCAACCATGCTGGGTTGGGGGTTGCTCCAATATCCGGACGGCGTAAAGGATTGCGGCGAACTCACAGAGTACCGCAACAACCTCCAGTTTGTTTTGGATTATCTGGTCAAGTGTGACCTGGGCGACAAAATTGTCTATATGATCGGCGACGGCAGCTTCGACCACGTATGGTGGGGCGCTGCGGAGATGTATATGGCAAAATATGAACTGATGAAGGGCGAAACAGAACGGCCATACTTCACCTGCAACGACAGCTGTATTGAAGCACAGATGGCAGCTGCCCTCTGCACCGGTTACCTTTGCTTTAAGGATTCCGATCCGGATAAGGCACAAGAATATCTGGATCATGCAACCGCTTGCTTTGAACGTGCCGATAAGAATCGTTCCATCGGAGACGACCCAGCAGAACGGTCGTATTATGAAATTACCACGTTCTATGACGATTTGTTCTTCGCTGCCAACTGGATGTACATGGCAACCGGAGAACAGAAATACCTGGATTTGTGTAAAACCGACTATATTCCAAACCTGGGCAAGGAATCCCAGTCCGATGAATATAAATTCACTTGGGGCCATTGTTGGGATGACACCCAGCAGGGCGGTACCTTGCTGTATGCCATCAACACCGGCGATGCAACCTGGAAGGAACAGTTCCGCAAGCATCTGGAATACTGGACAACCGGATACGGCGGCAAGCAGATTACCCATACACCGGATGGTCTGGCATGGCTGTTCCAGTGGGGCTCTCTGCGGCATGCAACCACAACTGCTTTCCTGGCATATGTGGCAGTCGATGAACTGTTTGCAGATGATGCAGCACTTTCTACAAAATACACCAAATTCGCAGATGATACGATGAATTATTGCTTTGGGGACAACTCCAAGAACTTCAGCTATGTCGTTGGCATGGGCGATGAATATCCCCAGGCATGGCACCACAGAACTTCCAGCGGTGCTTGGAACGACAAGTGGAGCAATATCGGACAAACGGAAGGCGAAGACGCAAAGCCGCATGCACACATTCTCTACGGTGCATTGGTTGGCGGCCCAGATCAGCAGGATGGCTACTCTGACAAGATCGGTGACTACCAGTATACAGAAGTTGCCATCGACTACAATGCAGGCTATACCGCTGCCCTGTGTGCCATGGTACAAAAGTACGGCGGCACCACAGACCCGGATTTCCCGCCGACTGAAACTCCGAAGTGGGATGAATTCCTGGTGAAAGCTTCTATCAACCAATCTGCCGGCAGCTATACGGAATTGAAAGTATTTGCCATGAACCACTCTGCATGGCCGGCAAGAACCGTCAAGAACCTTTCCTACAACTATTACTTTGACATTTCAGAGCTGGTTGATGCCGGCTACTCCATCAATGATGTTTCCGTTCGGGTTGGCTATGACCAGCACGCAAGTGATAAGGGCGCCATTTCCATTTCAGATCCAATCCAGTACAGCGGCAATATCTACTATGTAAAGCTTTCCTTCGCAGACGGCAGCGTTGTCATGCCGACCGGACAGTCGGAGCATCGTTCCGAGTGTCAGTTCCGCATCTCTATCCCGGACAACATCCAGGGCGTATGGGATCCGACCAACGACTATTCGTATCAAGGTCTTACACAGGGCGGCGAAGATGCCATGGTAGAAACCCCGTACATCACCATGTATGACGGCGATACCCCTGATCTGGGGCGTAGAACCGGACGGCACCAAGCCGGATCCGACCGTTACAACCACCAAGCCGAATGTTACGACTACGACCACGACAACCACCACAACAACTACTACAACAGCAACCGAACCGGTTACCACAACGGAACAGCCGGATACCACCACCGCTGCACCGGACACCACCACTGCTACGAATTCCGGCACCACCAAGCAGCCGAATCCAAACGCACTGTACGGAGACGTAAACCTGGATGGCAGCGTTACGCTGGCAGACCTGGTAACTTTCCAGAAGCAGCAGCGTGGTGCACTGGACTTCAATGCACAGCAGGAAGCCAATGCGGACTGTGAGCAGACTGAAACCGCTGGCAGTGTGGATGCACTGGATCTGCGTGCATTGCTGGATTTCCTGATCGGAAAGAGCAATCAGCTTCCAGTCTAACTGATCAAAACAACCTACAAACAAAAATGCCTCCGCTTTTGCGAAGGCATTTTTCTTTTTTGCAATGCATCAAGAATCAAACTTCCGAATACGAAGCGGAATGTCCAGCTTGGCAGCCAATTCTTTGGCAGCTTCCAATTCCGATTCCGGCAGAACATCCACCACGCTAAACATCACCTTTGGCACATACTGCTTACAGGCAACGGCAAATTGCTGCATAGCTGGAAACGCAGCTGCACCAAATTTCGGACGGGTTACCGCTTCATATTCCGCAGCTGTTCCGGCATTCAGGCTAACCGATACAACATCCACATAGCCTTGCAAAGCGTGTGCCATTGGCTTTCCATAAATGAGATCTGCCAACCCGTTGGTATTCAGACGAATACAGGAAACGCCGTGTGCTTTCAGGTAAGCCGCAACCTGCTGAAGCAACTCCATACGTTCCGTTGGCTCTCCGAAGCCGCAGAAAACGACCTCCTGATAGCTGGAAAGGTCTCTTTGCTGCAAGTCTGCACAGACTTCTTCATAGGATGGTTCATGCTCCAACCAAAGCGGATCAGAACCATAGGCGCCATCTCCAAAGCTGCGAATACAGAATGTACAGGCACAAGGACAGCGATTGGTCAGATTCAGATATAAATTCTTGCCGACTGCATAACTAATCGTCATTGCTTTTTTCATAAGGATTCCTTCTTTCCAATAAAATCATTGCCTATTAAAAGAAAACAAAAAAGAAGCTTTTTGATGCAGCAAGTTCTCGAACATGCTGCTATTTGTGATAGGGCGTTCCGCCTAAAATCTGATAGCTGCGATAAATTTGCTCCAGCAGCATCACCCGTGCCAATTGGTGCGGAAAAGTCATCGGAGACATCGACAATCGAAAATCTGCCGCCTGCTTGACTGCCGGAGACAAACCGTAAGAGCTCCCAATCCAGAAGGTCACTGCCTGCGCACCGCCAACAGCCGCCTGCTGCAATTGCCGTGCCAATGCTGGGCTGTCAATCTGCTTCCCCTCGATGCAAAGCGCAATGGTCCAGCCCTTCCGATATTTCAAAAGTGCCTGCCCCTCCTTCTCCAATGCCTGTGCAATTGCCTTTTCAGACGGCTTCTCCGGCAAAGCAATGGGTTCCAGTTCCACACACTGAAATTTACAAAACCGGGACAGCCGCTTTTCATATTCTGCGCAGGCATCCCGCAAATACCGCTCTTTTAATTTTCCATATGCTACAATTTGAATCTGCTGCATTAAAAAATCACCGCCCGTTCCAATCCTTCCGGTTTTGCAACCTCTAGTAAGTAATCCCGATCCCGTTCAAAGGCCGTCAGTCCGTCCAGTACGGTCTGTTCTGCACACTGCGGCGTATTGTTGTTCTGGCTCAAATGCCCCAGCACCAGCCGTGTGGTTCCATGCGCCAGCAGATATGCCGCCTCTTCTGCACTTGCCGCATTCGATAAGTGCCCCTGGCTGCTGCAAATGCGTGCTTTCAGCATTGGTGGATAACAGCCGTTTTGCAGCATGCTGCCGTCATAGTTGGCCTCCAGCAGTACCATGTCGCAGCCCGTCACAGCTTCCTGCACCGCATCTGTCACACAACCCAGGTCGGTACAAACCGCACAAGTACGGTCATCTGCTGTATGAATGCGATAGCCGCAGCTGCCCACTGCATCGTGAGACGTCGGGAAGGCAGAAAACGCCATGTCAGCGACACAAACGGATGCGCCTTCCGGAAGGGCAATGCCCTGCGATTCTGTCAGATACTGTGCTTCCCGCAAAGATGCGACTGTCTCTGCTGTTGCATAAACCGGAACGGCAAGCTGCTTGAGCAGCACACGCAGTCCCTTGATATGATCGCTGTGCGTATGGGTGATAAAAATAGCCTGCACTGCTGTCGGCGGAATGTCCCGTGCTTCCAGCGCCTTGAGGATGCGCCGACAGGAAACCCCGGCATCCACCAAAACGCCGCCTTTCGGCGTTCCCACAAAGGAGGCATTTCCCTTACTAGAGCTAAACAATGGATAAAACCGTGCCATATGTACTGTGTTTCTTCCTCTCTATTCCCATAAAAAAAGCTGCCGCACAGCGCCCGCTCTGCGGATTTCTGTACAGCAACTTGATTGGCTTTTCTTCTGCCCAGCTGAAAGCAGACCGCGCTTACAACGCTTCTTTCATACTGGAAACGGAACCAGACTCTCGATAAATATCGGCTCCCAGCTTCTGGAGCTTCTCCACCAAATTGGAATATCCACGCTCAATGTGATAGATATCCTCAATCTCGGTAATGCCGTGCGCTGCCAGTCCGGCAATAATCAGCGCAGCACCAGCTCGTAAATCACAGGCTTTCACCGGTGCACCGGTCAGCTTTCCAGTTCCTTCTACAACGGCAACTTTTCCGTCCACCGAAATATCAGCCCCCATCCGGCGCAGCTCGTCCACATAACGGAACCTCTGTTCCCAGACACCCTCTGTAATGATGCTGGTGCCCTCTGCCAGTGTCAGCAGCGTGGTAATCTGCGGCTGCATATCGGTCGGAAAACCGGGGTGCGGCATGGTTTTTACATTGGTGCGAACCAACGGTCCATCCACCCAAACACGCACGCTGTCATCGAATTCTTCCACATTGACGCCAATTTTCCGCAACTTGGACGTGATTGGTTCCAAGTGCTTCGGAATGACGTTTTTCACCAGCACATCACCGCCGGTTGCGGCAGCTGCAATCATAAACGTACCGGCTTCAATCTGATCCGGAATAACGGAATACGTTGCACCGTGCAGGGTTTCTACGCCACGGATTTTAATCACATCGGTTCCGGCGCCCATGATATCGGCACCCATCGAATTGAGGAAATTTGCCAAGTCTACAATATGCGGTTCTTTTGCTGCATTTTCAATCACAGTCAGACCCTTTGCCCGAACCGCTGCCAGCATGGCATTCATCGTTGCGCCGACAGAGACCACATCTAAGTAAATCTGGCTGCCTGTTAATTCTTCCGCATAGAGATCGACCATGCCATGTTCAATGCTACATCTTGCACCAAGTGCAGAAAATGCCTTCAAGTGCTGATCGATGGGGCGATCGCCCAAAGGACATCCGCCGGGCATGGAAACTCTTGCCTTTCCAAAACGGCCAAGCAGTGCACCCAAGAAATAATAGGAAGCACGCATTCTTCTTGCACTTTCATACGGCACGCAAAAATTTTTCAGTCCATTTGCATGAATCCGAACAGTAGTCGGATCGAGGTATTCCACACTGGCACCCATTTCATACAAAATATGGAGACTAATGGAAACATCACTGATATCCGGTACATTCTCCAGAATACAAGGTTCGTCACACAGCAGGACAGCCGGAATCAGTGCAACTGCTGCATTTTTTGCGCCGCTAATTTCTACTTCTCCGGTCAGACGCCGTCCGCCGTGAATCACATACTTATCCAATTGATTCTCTCCTTTGTTTTGCGAGGTCCTTTGTAAATTATCCGGCAGACCTCTTCTGATTTTCCGACAAAAGTACCGGTGTTCCAAAGGAAACACACGGAACCATTGGAATTCAGAAAACAATTTCATGCGATTGCTCGCAGGGATTGAAAAAACGGCATTCTGTTTCCCAACCGGTCAGCAGGAAAACCGTTTTTTTCCATTTTGTTTTGTCCTCTACACACAAATTATTTTGTATGCTAACCCTTATATTATACACTATTTTTTTTGCTTTGTAAAGCAAAAATTTCACGCAAATACAAGGTTTTGTATGTTTTACCGTTATTTTCATCAATTCAAAATTGACTTTTGTATGAATTCTATGCCGAGCACAGTCTATTTGACACATTTTTGTAAAAAATGTGTTTCATTTTGTAAAAACTCTGCATTCCGGTACAAGCCGATATTGGTTGCAACTTTTTCAAAAATATGCTATGATGAAAACACAAAAAGGAGGCGCATCATTTCATGACTGCAACAGAAACGGCACTGTTCCAGCCCATCGGCACACTAAAGGGCGTGGGACAAAAACGAAGCGCTGCTTACGAAAAACTAGGCATCCAAACACCTTATGATCTGCTCTATCACATTCCCCGGCAATATCTGGACTACAGCCACCCGATTCCGGTTACAGAGACACCGCTGCAAGCGGTCAGCCCCATCTGCGTCACCATTCAAAAAAAGATGGCACCGCAATTTCTGCGAAAAGGACTGACCGTCTATAAAGCCATTGCAGCAGACGACTCCGGAACGATTACCATTGTCATTTACAATAACAATTACGCCTTTGAAGCTCTCCACATCGGGCAGACATACTGCATGTCCGGAAAAATCACCGGCAATTTTCTGCGCCGGGAAATCAGTTCGCCGCACTGCATTCCGGCAGGCAGCACACACCTGATCCGCCCCATCTATCCGCTGACCAGCGGCTTGACCGGTGCCATGATCGAAACCAACATGCAGCAGGCGCTTGCCCTGTTTCAGGCGCTGCCTGCCGACTGGATGCCGGACGATCTGCGCACGGCACATCAACTGCTTCCGCTTCCGGATGCATTGACGCAGATTCATTTTCCCAAGGACACGCAGCAGATGGAACAGGCTCGCCGCCGGCTGGCATTCGATGAACTGCTGCAATTACAGCTCGGCATGTGCATGATGAAAACCCAAACCCGTCAGGAAACACCTTATCCCATGCACGCCGTCGATCTAATGCCTTTTCAGCAAGCGCTTCCCTTTTCCCTGACGGAAGGACAGCAGCACGCCATTGCAGAGATTCAGGAAAGCTTAAACGGTTCTGTCCCCATGAACCGCCTGTTGCAGGGCGATGTGGGCAGCGGCAAAACGCTGGTAGCTGCTGCCGCCATCTGGGCGTGCATCCGGGCGGGATATCAGGCCGCGCTGCTGGCTCCTACCGAAATTCTGGCCGCACAGCACGCTGAGGGGCTGAACCGGCTGCTTGCCCCCTTCGGGATGCGGGTCGCCCTGCTGACCGGCGGCATGAAAGCCGCTGCCCGCCGCACCACACTGGCCGCTATCCGCAATGACGAAGCCGACCTTGTGGTGGGCACCCACGCTCTGATGAGCGAAGGGGTGGAGTTTGCCCGGCTGGGTCTGGCGGTCATTGACGAGCAGCACCGCTTTGGGGTGCGTCAGCGCGGCGCGCTGGCCGAAAAGGCCGCAAACCCGCACCTGCTGGTCATGAGCGCCACCCCCATCCCCCGCACGCTGGGATTGCTGATTTACGGCGATCTGGATATTTCCATTCTGGACGAGCTGCCCCCCGGACGCACCCCGGTCAAGACCCGGTGCATCACCGGCAAGCGGCGGCAGGACTTGTACCGCTTTCTGGACAGCGAGATCGACAAAGGGCGGCAGGTGTATCTGGTCTGCCCCGCCATCGAGGATGTGCCGGACGGCGGGCTGAACGCCGTCAAGACCTACTACGAGGACATTGCCAAGGCGTTGCTGCCCGACCGCCGGGTGGGGCTGATGCACGGCAAGCTGAAACCCAAGGAAAAAGCCGCCGTCATGGAGGATTTCAAGGCCGGGCGGTTGGACGCACTGGTGTCCACCACCGTCATTGAGGTGGGCGTGGACGTGCCCAACGCCAGCGTGATGGTGATCGAAAACGCCGAGCGCTACGGTCTGAGTGCCCTGCACCAGCTGCGTGGGCGGGTGGGACGCGGCGCTGCCGAGAGCTGGTGTTTCCTTGTCAGCGACAACACCAGCGAGGCCGTGCAGAAGCGGCTGAAATTCCTCTGCTCCACCACCGACGGCTTTGCCGTGGCGCAGTACGACCTGGAGACCCGCGGCCCCGGCGACTTTTTCGGCAGCCGCCAGCACGGCCTGCCCACCTTACAGATCGCCGATTTGATGAACGACACCCGCACCCTGCACGCCGCCCAGAGCGAAGCCGCTGCATTGCTTGCCGCTGACCCGCTGCTGGAAAGCCCTGCGCACGCTTTGCTGGCTGCACAGGTGCAGCAGATGTTCGACAAGGCCGGGCCGATGAACTGAAAAAGCGCTGTCACACGAAAAATTCGTGCGACAGCGCTTTTCTTTACACTTCTTTGCTCCCAACAATGTTTTGCAGGATGCGGGCGGTCAGGGCGTCCAGCTTTGTTTCCAGTGCGGGTAGGTGCAGCAGGCGGTAGAGCCGCTGATACACGGCATCCACTGCGTAGCCCGCTACGGCGATCAGCAGCACCGCACCGGTCAGGTAAGCCAGCGAGGGCAGCAGCGCCCCGCCGAACCGGGGCAGGTCGACCAGCTGCCACAGCAGCGCCCGGGTAAAATCGCTGTCGTGCAGCAGGTATACCCCGAAGGACAGCGGTGCCAGCCGAAAGACCCAGCGCCGCCAGTAGTCTGAACGAATGCGGATATTCTGGAACAGCAAAAACATCGCTGCCGAAGCGATAACCGTAGCCAGTGCCTGATAGCCGTTGACGGTATTCACAAAACCATTCAGGTGCAAAGCGTTTTCCACCCGCAGTGCCAGCACCCGGTTGAAAAGCCCCGCCGCCGAAGCCGCCAGATACGCCAGCAGGCACAGCCCGCTGGGCACGGTCACCCGGTATTTGCGGAAATAGGCAGCCATAAAATACAAGGTATAGAACCAGATAAAGCTGTATCCGTTACTCACAAAGGTCACATCCGTTGCCCAGTAGAACAGCGTGCCCCACACGCTTTGCAGCAGCAGTGCCACCAGCAGCAGCGTTTTGTACTGCCGCCGGTCAAGGCTTTGCACCACCGTGTTCAGCACCGGCACCGAGAGGTACATCAGAAAATAGGCCGAGGCGAACCAGTAGCCGTTGGAGGTAAGGGGTAAAAGTGCCCGGAGCAGCGAAATGGCTGAAAGCGGGACTGCACCCGCCTTGACCGCAACGCAGAAGGTGAGCATGGAATAAAACCACACCTGTGCCCCGATGCGGAACAGCCGCCCGGCATGAACAGGTCCCTTGCGCTCCGACAGGTAATAGCCGGAAAGCATTACAAAACAGTTGGTGGATACACGCGCCAGAATAAACAGCAGCCAGTATATCCAGAATGCCGCTGTCCCCTGCGGTGCCGCACTGCCCAGCCCGCCATGCCCGATGCCGTGCATCAGCACGATCATCACCATACTGAGGATACGCATCGTCTCAAAGCCACTGTGCCGCTTTTGTTCTTCCATACCCCGTTTTCCCCCTTATCTCTCCCCTGTTTCCAGCTGCCGCAAGGCCTGCCGCACCTGCTGCTCCGGCCGCAGCCATGCTTGATAGTACGCCGCATTGTGCTGTGCCATGGCTAAGATCGCCGCCGGGTCTGCCAGCAGCTGCCGCAGCTGCGTCTCACACTCCGCCGGGGACGTATACGTTTTATAGTTTTTCCCTTCTTCAAAGCCGCCCGGCAGGGTGTACCGCAGCGGCTCGGTGACGATCGCGCGCCCCGCCGCCACATACTCGGCCAACTTCCAGCCGGTAGAGCCGTGCAGTCCGGTAGAAGCCACGCAAATCTCCGTGTGCTGCATCCGGTGCAGATACGCCCGCTTGCCGGTCAGCTTGTCCGGCACGATCAGCTCCGGGCACAGCTGCCGGGCACAGGCGTTGTCGGATACGCCGCCGGTGAACTGCTCCGGGAAGGCGCTTTGCAGCCGGTGCAGCAGCTCAATGCGGTCGGCGTTCACCTGCCGCCACTCTGCCTGCAGTTCCGGGTATTGCCGCACCGTCGGCTCATCCGGATCCCACAGACGGGTCAGAAAGAGGATGCGCGGCTTTTTGCGCACCCGGGTCAGGCAAGCTTCAAAGTCCTGCGGGTAGCAGCGGGTGGAAAGCGCCCACTGCTTCAGGCGGCTCTTTGCGCTGCGCTCCGCTTCCAGCGGCGAGCCCGGGCAGGTAACGTAGTAGTTCAGCCCCAATGGCCGCAGCTTTGCAGAAATATCGCCCGGGAACTGCCGGTTCTTCTCCACCGAAAAGCTGCGCTTGAACACCACCTCTGCACGGCTGAACAGCGCCAGCACCGCCGCAGGGTCGTTGTAGAAGTAGCCGTCCATCAGGTCAAACACCACCGTGCGGCCGTCAATTTCCGTTTCCAGCAGCGCCTCCCGGGCAATGGGACTGCCCTGCCGCTCGTCCTGCACCCGCAAAGTCAGCTCCCCGCGCTTTGCCAGCAGGGTAAAGCCCGCCAGAATGCCGCTGACGTGCGCCGCGCCTTCCCGGGTGGCGAGTTTTATTGTGACCTGCATATTCCCTCCTATCGGTGGAACAGCCCGGTGCGCCGCTCGCCCATGGGGATGACATCACAGAACACACACCGGCTCTTGGTGGAAAGCTGCACATCCTTGTGGTAGCAGCCGAAAAACCATTTTTCGTAGGTCAGCTTGAGCAAGATCTCATCCAGAAACAGGTGCAGACGGTTGCTCTCGCCAAGGGCAAGGGCGGTAAAATCCAAAAATCTGCTTGGTGCATCGTGGGTCAGCACATAATCTACCTTGTAGTCTACTGTCTCTAAGTTGCGGCGGCAGGTGTCGTACTCCTCGTCACTGGGCATCTCCTGCTTCCACCAGTTCACGCCCGGCTCCCGGTCGTCCTTATCCTGACTTTCCGCGCCGCCGAAGCAGAGATAGGTCTTGCCCTCCAGCTCCAGCACACTGCCCCGGCGCACATGGTACACGTTGCCGCCAAGGCTCTGCACCCTGCCGCCGAACAGCTCGGTCTCCGGGTACTGTGCCAGCAGGTCGTAGTTTTCGTGGCTGCCGTCCAGAAACAGCACCGTGTAAGGGCGCTTGCGCAGCCAGTCCAGCCGCTTGCGCTCTGCGGCGCTGCCGTCCCATACAAAGCCAAAATCCCCCAGCACCACCACGGTGTCCTTTTTGCCCAGCCAGCGCAGCTTGCCCTGCTTGAAGCGCTGGATATCGCCGTGGGTATCCCCTGTAAGATATACCATTCCTGCCCTCCCTGCCGGAGCGAAAGAACGGTGTAAAACACCGCAAGGCTCTTGTAACACCCCGGCAAACCTGTTATTATTATAGAACACAGCACTTTTGCTGCAAAATTGATCCTCCGGCGCGCTGTACCGCGCAGCCTTATTTAGTATATTTTATCGCTTTTTAAAGGAATTGTCCACATGAAACGTATTTTTGCACTGGTTCTTTCGCTTGTATTTCTGCTCAGCTGCCTTGTGCTGCCCGCCGGAGCCATGTTCGACCCCAGCCCGGTGTATCAGGTGCAGGCTGCAAGCGCCTATATCGTCAACACGGATACCAACATCATCGTCTACGATAAAGACAGCACGAAGCAGGTGTCTGCCGGCGGTCTGACCAAATATATGACCCTTGCCGTGCTGCTGACCAACTACGCCGACCAGCTGGACAACACCTTCCAGATGCCCTTTGCCATCTCGGACTATGTTTATAATACCAATAACGCAGATATGCGCTCCAACGAGACTTTCACCTACCGCGAAGCCATGTACGCCATGCTCACCCGCAACGCCAACGAGGCAGCCATGGGTGTGGCATACACCCTTTCTGGCGGCGATCTGGACGGCTGGGTGGCGCAGATGAACACCTTATCCAAGCGCATCGGCACCACCGCCAGCAACTGGACGGACGCCTGCGGCATCGACAGCGGCAACACCACCTGCGCCGTGGATATGTACCTGATCCTGCGCTACCTGATGAGCTTTGACGCCTTTGTAGAGGTGTCCGGTGCGCCCAGCTTTACCATGCCCGCCAAGGAGAAGCACCGCTCCTCCTCGGTGCTGGTCAGCCAGAACGCCGCACTGAGCAAAGCCAGCGGCGGCAGCTACTACCGCAGCGCCATGCAGGGCGGTATGTGCAATGTGACCGCCTTTAAAAATGATACCGGCACCCAAAGCTATGTTTCGTGGGGCAATAAGGACGGTGCCACCTATATCTTCTGCGTGATGGAAAGTCCCGACAGCTGCGATACCCTTGGCTACGCCAACCGCCGTCCCGCCCTGTTTGAGACAGTCAAACTGATGGACTGGGTGTTCGACAGCTTTTCCATTCAGGCTGCGCTGGACACCGACCTGACCATTGCAGAGATCCCGGTAAAGTATTCTTCCGACACCGACACCTTGCAGCTGTACCCCAACGACAGCATGATGACCCTGCTGCCCTCCACCAGCGACGGCACCGTCACCCAGAAATACTTCCACCTGCCGGACTACGTCTGCGCGCCCATCCAACAGGGCGATGTGGTAGGCACAGTGGAGCTGAAGCTGGCAGGCGAGACCATCGGCGTGGTGGATCTGATCGCCGGGCAGGACATAGCCCGCAACCCGCTGCTGTTCGGGGTGGACAAGGTGAAGGAGTTCTTCACCAGCCTGTACCTGAAGGTGGTGCTGGTGCTCAGCCTGATTGCCGCCCTGATCTACGGGCTGTGGCTGCTGTGCGCCAACTGGAACCGCCGCAAACCCACTAAAAAGATCCACCGCCGCTATTGAACAGACGCAAAAATGCCCCGGCAGCCGCAAAGGCCGCCGGGGCATTCTGGTTGCGCCAGCAGGAGTCGAACCTACGATGGGGGAGTCAAAGTCCCCTGCCTTACCGCTTGGCGATGGCGCATCGTGCAGCTAAGTATAGCATATTTTCTGCCGTTCCACAAGAGGGACACTGCATTTTTGCAGCCTTTTCCCCGCAGCACTTAGAGCGTTTGCGGCGTTTTTTGTCATTTTTTGGGCTTTTAGACGCTGTTTTTATGCTTTCCATTTCCTGCCATGTTTTTACGAAAGACAAGTTTTAAAGGATGCGATTTTCAAAAAATGCGGTCTATCGGGGCATAAAATTCATCTTGCAAGGGCAAAAATCGTTTTTTCATAATTTTTATTATTTTTTCAGCCAAAAGCTGTATTTTTTGTTGCGGTTCTGGTACACTGGATGTGATAAATATAGATTGAAGAAACTTCTCCGCTGTCCGGGCTGCGCCCGGGTGGGGCAGGGTCTCCATCTTTGTGAAGGAAAGCGAGGGATCTCATGAAAAAATTCCTGAAAACGCTGGTGGTCGGGATCTGCCTGTTCACCCTGCTGTGCTGTGCGCTGCCGGCTGCGTTTGCTGCCGGCAACACTTCAGGGAGCAAAAAGGAACAGAACGTGTTCGCCATTGGTATGGATGCCCAAGGCGGCATCTGCTCTACTGTGGTAACCTACACGAACCTGTCCGGCAAACTGGAGAGCACGCCCGAGCAGCCTACCATGACGGGCTACACCTTTGACGGCTGGTACACCGAGCCGGTGGGCGGCAGCAAGGTGACCACTTCCACCGTGTTCACCTCTGATGCTACCATCTACGCACACTGGATCGCCAAGGCCGGTGCTTCCACCGTGCCGCAGCCCGCCACCCAGCCCGCCGCGATTCAGTGGCAGAAGTATGTAGGGCCCGCACTGGTAGCCGGTGCCCTGCTTACCACCCTGCTGGTCTCCACCATGTTCTGAACAACGCTGTAAAACGCATTGATACCAATGAAGAAAGGGATCTTACCATGACTACTTCTACCATGAAACTGCCCGCCAGCTACGCCGTGATCGATGCCGAGGAGATGACCTATCTGGACGGCGGTGCAAGCAGCGCCTACCAGTCCTTCCTGGACGTTGGCAAGGTGTTCAACTACATCGCCCGCATCTTCTCCGGTGCAAGCTCCATCATCAACAACGTCAACGTCATCTACCAGTCCTTTGTCTCGCTGAACAGCCTGCTGACCAGCTTTGGCAAGTAAAAGGCTGACCCCAAAGTTTGCATACGGGAGCCGCGCTTTTTTCGAAAAAGTGCGGCTCCCGTTTTTTCGTGCGCGCAGTAGTTCAGTACAGTAGTGCGCAAAACTTCACATCTCAAAATTATGAACAAACTTTTTAAGTTTTTGGGGTCTTGCAGTCGTTTTTGGGGAAAAATACACACAAAATATAAAAAAATGCGATATTTTTTCGGCGTTATCTCTTGATTTTGTGTCTGTTTTGTTATATTGTTGTTACATGGGATGTGGTAAAATAAGGTAGCTTGTAAAGGAGCGCTTCCGCACCCTTTACACCCCGCAAATCCTGTGGCGGCAAGCGCATTTTAAGCCGTTTTTGTTAAGTATTTTCGTAGTTTACGAAAACCTTTTCGCTGGCTTGTACTTTATAGTTTGGGAGTTTGGACATACATGGCAGATCGTGAACTGCGGCGGATGCACCGCGCTGAACTGATAGAGATTATTTATGCATTGAAGCAGAGCGAGGATCAGCTCAAGGCGCAGAACGCCGCGCTTACCGCGCAGCTGCAGGACCGGCAGCTCCGGCTGGAAAAGGCCGGCTCCATCGCGCAGGCTGCGCTGGAGCTGAACAACGTGTTCGCCGCCGCGCAGGCCGCCGCCGATGACTATCTGCACTCGGTGCAGGCCAACCTTGCAGACACCGACGCCGCCGCTGCCAACACCCTTTCGCAGGCGCGCAGCGAGGCCAAACGCATTCTGGAGCAGGCACAGGCAGACGCCGACAGCCTGAAGGCGCAGACCCGGCAGGAATGCAGCGCCATGGTAGAGCAGGCCGAGCAGGAGGTGCAGCAGCGCTGGCAGACATTTGACCGCAAGGCCAACGCGCTGCTGGACCAGTACCGCAGCGCCGACAGCCAGCCTTCGGAGGAAACATGAAAAAACGCGATATCCGGTTTGCTTCCATCCCCTCCACCGAGGAAGTAGCCGCAGAACGTGAACGTCTTGCGTACCAGAACCGCTACCAGCGGGTGCTGCGCAGTACGGTCTATATATTGGTGGTGGTGGCCGCAGCGGCCGTGCTGCTGGCTACGCTGTTTTTACCGGTGCTTCAGGTCTCTGGCGACAGCATGAACCCTACGTTGAACGACAAGGACATTATCCTGCTGGTAAAATCCAATCACATTGAAAACGGTGAGTTATGCGGGTTTTACTGGCAGAACAAGCTTTTGCTCAAGCGCATCATCGGGCAGCCCGGTGATGTGATCGATATGGACGTGAACGGCGTGGTCTCGGTAAACGGCGAGGTGCTGGACGAGCCCTATGTGGACGCGCTGACCGTGGGCGAATGCGACATCCGGTTCCCCTATCAGGTGCCGGAAAACCGCTACTTCGTGCTGGGCGACCACCGCTCCACATCCATCGACAGCCGCAGCAGCGTGATAGGCTGCGTGGAAAAAAGTCAGATCATTGGCAGGGTGTTTTTAAGGGTATGGCCCCTGTCCAGTTTCTCGTTGATCCATTGAGCCCGGGAGGAGGTACTCTAAGTTATGAACGACATCCTTAAAACCTACAAGGAGCAGTTCCGCGAAAACCGGCACACGCTGCGGCGCTACACCGCATTTGTGCTGGCGCTTGCCATGATCACCACCCTGTTCGTCAACTGGCAGCTGCACGGCGTTGGCATCTCTATGACCGCGCAGTACCAGTGCGGCGAGGTGGAGCACGCCCACACGGCGGATTGCTACGACAAGGTGCTGATCTGCGGCTACACGGAAGGCCAGCTTGAAAATGCGGACGAAGTTGCCGCTGCCGAAGCTGCCGCCGCCAGTGCTGCCCAGAGCAGCGCCGAGGAAGAGATCATGCCGCTGGAGCTGGAGCCGCAGATCGAGTTTGTGCCCCACGAGCACACCGATGACTGCTATACCGAAGTGCAGACCCTGACCTGCATGGAGGAAGAGCACGTCCACGATGATGACTGCTACGACCCCGAGGACGGCACCCTGATCTGTGAAAAATTTGAGCATACCCACGATGAAAGCTGCTACACCACCGAGTACGAGCTGACCTGCGGCCTGGAAGAGGGCGAGCTTGTGGAGCAGGTGGTAGAGCCCACCCAGAGCGCCGAGCTGGTGGCCATGGCGGTGGCAGAGCCTGTGGCGCTGGAGCCGGTGGTGGACACTGTGGAGCCCATCTACCACCACCACACCGACGCCTGCTACGAGGAAGTGCTGGTGTGCCCCCTGCCGGAGCATCACCACACCGTAAGCTGCCTGAGCGATACCTCTGCCGACCTTGAGACCCCCGAGGAGTGGCAGGCCGCCAACGCCGATGCCGTGATCACCGGCGAGTGGAACGAGGATCTGCTCAGCGTGGCAAAGACCCAGTTGGGCTACGAGCAGAGCGAGAAAAACTTCGAGATCGACCCGGCGGACGGCGTGACCCTGCGCTACTACTCCCGCTACGGTCAGTCCTACGGCAATGCCTACGGCGAGTGGGACGTGATGTTCCTTGCCTACTGCCTGAAGTACGCCGAGATTCCCCAAAGCGCCATCCCGCAGGAGGCCAGCGTACTTGCCTTGCGCAGCTCCATGAGCGGCATGGACTGGCTGCTGGAAGAGGACGGCAGCGCCGCCCAGCCCGGCGACATCGTTATTTATAATAAGTACGTCACCCGCACCGTGGCTGTGGACAGCAGCGCCGACAGTGCAGAGCCGGATCTGGACGACCTGTTCAGCGTGGATACAGAGTTTGAAAACAGCGCAGACCTTGAGGACTCCGGCGTTTCTGCGCAGGATGCAGCCCCCAGTGCTGACGACAGCACCGGCGCACAGGATACCGCAGCCACCTCCGGCACGCAGGACACTGTGCTTACCCCCGAGCCCGTTGACCCGCAGCCGGAGCAGCCCGCCGAAAAGCCGGTGGACAGCGCTGACACCGCTGCACCCAGCACCGTGACCTCCGTGTCCGGCGCGGACACCCTTGCCCCCAGCGTGGTATCCCCCGCTGCTGAGCCGCAGACCACCACCGTGACCGACGCTTTGCCCGTGGAGACCGTGGGCATCGTGAGCAGTGTTGACAAGGATGCCGACACGCTGACCGTTATTTCCGGCGACGTGGACGGCAAGGTGGCTGAGGTAACACTGTTCAACACCGAGGTCGTGGGTGTGGTGGATGTTGCCGCCGCTCAATACGCCGACACATACGGCGGCCAGCTGCCTAGCCGCCCGAACCGTGCGCCCACGGCGTCGACGGCGGGAGCAACAACTCCGGTGGAAACCTCAGATTTCCACGATTTTACAAATGATATCACCTCTGCAAAATTGCAGTACCGCGGAAGCCAGTGGGAAAATTGGAGCGATATCACAGCAGACTCCTACATTGATGAGTATGCCGAAATCAATGCTCTTCTGGATTATACACTCCCCGCCGGAACACTGTCCGATACGAAAAATACCATCAAATATACTTTACCTGATGCTTTAAAGAATTTTAAAGAGGCCGGCTATGTACGCGATACCAGTAGTGGCAAGACTATTGGTGTTGGCAAAATAGAAAACGGTGTCGTTTCCATTACGTTCTACGATGCGTATGTAGAGATGAATGCCAAGGGTTCTCCGATTTATGGTTCCGTGGCTTTCGATGGTAAGGCTTCCGAGATGGAAATAACTTACGATCAGGAAACAACCATCAAGTTCAACGAAAGCCACTCCAGCACGATCATCATTAAGAAAGATTCCAAGACATACGGCGATCTTCACACCCAAAAGTCTATCATCGACTCTGACCTTGCAAATGGTACTGTAAAGTATACCGTAAAAGTATGGAGTACCTATGGTACAGCTGGTCATCCTGTTACGTTAGATGACATTATGACCAATATTCAGCTGGATACGACAAAGGGCATCACGGTCACAAAAAACACTTATACTTCTGTTGATAGCTCTAGTCTCACCTATACGCTTGGCAACAAGGGCTTTACCGGCACGTTGCCCGCGCTTGGCGAGGATGAGTATTACGAGCTGACCTATTGGGGTATGCTTCCTTCGGATTTGAAGGGCGGCAACGTTACCACGACCAATCAGATCCATGTTGAATCGACAAACTCTAAGGGCGAAAAGATCGACAGCGACTCCTCGGTAAACTTCAACTTTAACACCGTGAAAAAGACGGGCGTCAAAAATGATGATGGCACCATCTCTTGGACGGTTACGCTGAACGAAAACCACGCCGAGATGAAGGGCTGGACGCTGAGTGATGAACTGAACGGTAGCGACTATAAAGGCACTGTTCACTTTGTAACCTCAACGGGTGCTTCGTTTGACGATGCGCTGCCTTACAAATTTGGCACTAACTCCGCTGATACGGACACCACCGCAAGCTACACCATCACCTATAAAACCCCGGGCGACCACGACTATAACACTTCACAGGTCAAGAACAAGGTCACCCTGAAAGACGACCACGACAACGAAAAGGGTTCTTCCGAATACGATGTTGAGGTTGGCAGCAAGGATGCCTATTTCAAGGACGGTAAGGGTGTTATAGAAAATACTGACGGTACTTTGACCCTTAACTGGCATATCAAGTTGATCATCGACAAGGATTATGCTGCCGGGTGGAAATGGTACGATCAGGCATCCTGTTACAACGCGCAGTATTTCACGCCCAAGCAGCGTCAGAATCTGTATGCCAAACTCGATCGTGTTCTCAACGGTCATTATTATGAGGTCAGCGACGCTTATGGAAACAAAAAAACTGACAACTATACCGGAACCTGGGATACGATTGGTATCATTGGAACAAAGCCGCTGACCAAAGGCACTGTTTTAGAGTTTGATTTTTCCACCACGATCAAACGGCCTGATAAAAAAACGGATTTCAAGAACCAGTGCTACTTCAACAGTACAGCCTTTGACGGCACGAATACCTACCGCCCCAACGGCAATGCAATTGTAAAGAAGTACGACAAAGCTACCGGTAGTGCTGACAATAGCAGCCATGATTACCATGACATCAGCGGTAAGCTGCAATGGACAATTGAAGTGACCCTGACCGAAGCTTTCAAGAATGCTGAAAAAGCCGGGCTGACGCATATCAATATTACCGATACGCTCCCCGCCGGTGTCACGCTTGATGATATCGATATTAGCGGCGAAGGTCATTGGGGTAAAAACGGTAATATCACCAAGACGAGCAATAGTTGGACGTTTCCTACTTGGGTTCACAATCCCGGAAACCGTCAAGGTCCTGATCTCACTGCTACGCTCTCCACGCTTTCTGACGGTAAACAGAGCGTTGACATTGAGGTACCGGTAGAGCTTCTTAGCGTGATGGAGCAGGATCAAAAAATCTTAGTTTATATCTATGCCAACATCACAGAAAATCCAGAACTATGGAAGAGCTCGCAAAAGAACTTTACCAACGAGGTCAAGGTGACCGACAGCACCTCGAAGGATTGGGGTTCGGCCTCGCAGACGCAGGAGATCACTTACAACAACCTGCACGATGCCGTGCAAAAGAGCGGTGTACAGGTTGATGAGAGTGACGCCCAAAATACGATCGAGTATTCGGTCATTGTCAATCCCGATGGTAAAGTAATTCTGAATAACCCCAATATCAAGCTGACGCTTATTGATGAACTCACATACGGTTATAACCCTTGGCATGATAAGCAGGTCACATCGTTGGTGCCTTCCAGCGTTGCTGTGTATGCATACGATGCAACTGCTTCTAACAAGCGTGGGCAGCCGTTGTCCGTTTCGGAGTATTCGTATTTGTACGAAACCATTGGGTATGATAGCAATCAGCAAGGAAGCCGTACCAACCGGCTGACCTTCACCCTGCCAAACGCTACGCCGCTTGTAGTGGTTTATCGCTACAACACATCTGTTACAACGGGCAACAGCATTGAGCTTAGCAACACCGCCACCTTGAAGGCCGAAGACACAAAGATCACCTCCGTTACCGATAAGACGACCGTTAAGATTTCCAGTTCCTCGTTTAACGCAAATGTTAAAGGTATCCTTGCTTACAAGGTGGATAAAGACAATAACGCTGTGTATCTGCCCGGTGCTGAGTTCAGCCTTTATGCATGGCAAAGTAACGATACTTGGACGCTGGTGAGCGGTGATATCATCACGAATGCAAATGGTGAACTGGTTGACAGTCAGGGGAGAAACTTGTCTCTTATCATGACCGATAAGAATAAGAACGTTCAAGTGCACAATCAGGCATTCAAGCTTGTGGAAACGCAGGCTCCTTCCGGTTATATCTTTGACCCCAACAATGCCTACTACTTCTATATCCCGGATACGGATGAGAAACTTTATCCGAAGAATCTTCCCACTGACCTGAGTGCTTATCATATAGTAACTGCCGGAGGATACCTCTATCTTACCAATGAGAAAACTCAGGTCTACGAACTTCCCTCTACCGGCGGGTCCGGTACACTCCCGTACACAGCCGTGGGCGGCACAATGATGCTGTCTGCGCTGGCATACAGCTTTATCCACCGCAAGCGCAGACATGAAGGGAGGGCAGATGACTAAACTGCACTTCCCTGCCGGACGCCCGGAGCTTAAACCCCGCCCGCCCAGCGCAAAGTTTACGCGATAGTCCGAACAAAAACGACACCCCTACCCCCCCCCTGTGCAAAATGCAGGGGGCGGCAAGGGGCAGAAAAAAGAAAGGGGCTTTTTCCATGAAAAAAGCAATGAAGAAACTCATGGCTGCGCTGCTGGCAGTTGCTATGGTTTGCGCCATGGCGATCCCGGCGTTTGCAGATGGCAGCAGCTCTACCAGCACTGCTCCTGTTACCACCCTGTACACGATCGCCGCACCTCATAACGGTCATACCTACGAGATCTACCAGATCTTTACCGGTGATTATGATGCACTCCAACCGTCCATGCTCACCAACATCAAGTGGGGCGAAAACGGCACTGGTACGGTTGGCGCAGCTGTTGGCCAGACTATTCTGAACGAACTTTCCGCTGTTGCTTCCAGCGCAAGCGACAAGGCTAAGCTTGACGTTATCGAAAAATATGTCACCCTGACCAATCCTGTAAAGACCATTGTAAACGGCGGTTCTGTTGAAGTTGTTGGCGGTTACTACCTGATCAAGGACCAGGATGGCTCTCTGTCTGGCTCTGAGCCTTATACCACTTACCTCGTTTCCGTTGTTGGCACTGTTACCATCTCTCCGAAGAGCAATGATGTTCCCGAATTTGAGAAAAAACTGAAGGACACCAACGATTCTACCGGCGATACTACCGGCTGGCAGGATTCTGCCGACTATGATATCGGCGATTATATCCCCTTCCGCCTGCAGGGCACTGTTCCCGAAGACTATGATTCCTATACGACGTATTACTACGCTTTCCACGATGTGGAAGAAAAGGGTCTGACCTTTGACCCCAGCTCTGTGGAAGTCCATCTCGGCGATGAAAACGGTGCGATAATCTCTGCTACCGATTATAAGGTCCTTACCAAAAAAGACGGTACTACGTCTGACACTGAATGCACCTTTGAGATCGTATTTGATGATCTGAAAAAAGTTTCCGGTGTTGCTGCTAATTCTACCATTACCGTTACCTACAGGTCCAAGCTGAACGATAACGCTGTTCTGGGCGCACAGGGCAACGTCAACAAGGCAAAGCTGGAGTACTCCAACAACCCGCGCGGTAATGGCACGGGCACAACCCCTTGGGATAACGTCATCGTCTTTACCTACAAGGTGGTCGTGAACAAGGTCGATCAGAACCGTCAACCTCTGGAAGGTGCAGAGTTCACTCTGACCAAAAAGCTCAAGGACGGCACGGAAAATGTCATTCCTATGAAAATTGACACGTCCAACAAGGCTCTGTTTACGCTGTCCGGTCTGGATGACGGCGTGTACACACTGACCGAGACTGTAACCCCCGCCCACTACAACACCATCAGCCCCATCACCTTTACTGTCAACGCTGATCATACTATCACTTGGGAAACCGAGCGTCGTGAAGATATCCTGACCTCTTTGAGCGGCGACACGGCGAGCGGTGAAATCACCTTTACTTCTAACAAAACCGACGGAACTCTGACTACAAATGTCATCAATAATATCGGCACTACCCTGCCCGGCACCGGCGGCATCGGCACCACCATCTTCTATGTGATCGGCGGCGGCCTGATGGTTGCAGCAGCCATCCTGCTCATTACCAAAAAGCGCATGGAGAACCGCTAACTTCTCCTTTTCCCCAGCACAGAGCGGGGCTGCAAAGCCCCCTGCTCTGGTCCTGAAACTATAACGTTAGGGAGTAGCCCATGAAAAAGAACAAAAGCACCATTATACTGATCCTCGTCTTTTTCGTGGGTCTATCCGTGATGTTATACCCCACCATCAGCGATTACGTCAACCAGCGCAACCAGTCCCGCGCGGTGGCAAGCTACGCGCAGGACGTGGACAACATGACCGATGCGGATTACAGCGGATACTTTGACGCCGCCGATGCCTTTAACGCACAGGTAGCCGCCAACGAGTACGCGCTCTACCGCCCGGATCAGCTTACCGGCTACGCCGACACGCTGGATATTACCGGCACGGGCATTATGGGCTACATCACCATCGCCAAAATAGGCGTGGAGCTGCCCATCTACCACGGCACCAGCGACAGCGTATTGCAGATCGCCGCAGGCCATTTGGAGGGCACCAGCCTGCCGGTGGGCGGCGCGTCCACCCACGCGGTCATCTCGGCGCACCGCGGCCTGCCCAGCGCAAAGCTGTTTACCAACCTTGACCAGCTGGAAGTGGGCGATACCTTTACCATCACCGTGCTGGATCGGGTGCTCACCTACGAGGTGGACAAAATTTCCATCGTGCTGCCCACCGAGACCGACGAGCTGAAGATCGCCGAAGGCAAGGATTACGTCACCCTGATGACCTGCACCCCCTACGGCATCAACACCCACCGCCTGCTGGTACGCGGCCACCGCGTGGAGACCCCGGATCAGTACAAGCACATCCGTGTTACTGCCGAAGCGCTCAAGATAGAGCCTATCATCGTTGCGCCCGTCATGGCGCTGCCCATGCTGCTGATCCTGCTGATCGGTATGCTGCTTTCCACACGCAAACGCAAGAAAACAAGAGGTGAAGAACATGAAAAGCATTGATCTGCGTCATCGTCTGGCAGCTGTGCTGCTGGCTGTGTGCCTTGTGGTATGCTGCGCCCTGCCGGCGTTTGCCACCAGTGCCAGCCTTGTGTCCGGGCGGCTGGGCTCGCTCCACGTCCGTCTGTACGACACCCACAACGATGTGCCCCTGCGCGGCGGCGAGCTGACCTTGTATCAGGTTGCCGCCGTCAAGCGCACCGGCGGCAACCTGTCCTACGCCTATACCGGCGATTTTACGGGCTGCGGCGTGCCGCTGGGCGATCTTTCCGACAGCACGCTGGCTGACCAGCTGGCAAAGTATCTGCCCACCGTGCCCACCGTTGCCGCCCAGCAGAACGTTGACGAGGAAGGCTACGCCGACTTTACCAAGCTGCCGCAGGGGCTGTATCTGGTCATGCAGACCGAGGCTTCCCACGGCTACGAAGCCATCAAGCCCTTCCTTGTGTCCATTCCCCTGCCGGATGGCGACAGCTGGATCTACGATGTGGACGCCACTCCCAAGGTAGGCGCTACCATCCCGGATACGCCGGAGACCCCGCCGGACACCCCCGAAACGCCCCCAGACACCCCTGACACTCCCCCGGATACGCCGGACACGCCGCCGGACACCCCCGATCTTCCGGAGCAGCCGGACACCCCGGATACGCCGGTGAGCCCCGGCACACCGGATAACCCGGTAAGTCCCGGCAACCCGGACAATCCCGTAAGCCCCGAGAACCCGGATAACCCGGTCTCCCCTTCTAACCCGGATAAGCCCGTTCTGCCCCAGACCGGTCAGCTGAACTGGCCTGTGCCGGTGCTGGCCTGCAGCGGTGTGCTGCTGTTTGCCGTCGGCTGGGTGCTGAACCGTCAGGGCAAAAAGGAACACTGAACCCTACTCCCTTCCAGCACGGCGCGCCGTGCCCTCTCCCCCGCAAGGGGGAGTTTTTTTGTGGAGTGAATCCTCTCAGGCACCGCCCAAAAACTCCCCCAGTCGCCTACGGCGACAGCCCCCTCTGAGATGGGGCCTTTGGCATAGCGGCAGACATTCTGACTTAAATGCAAAGTATCCGGTTTCGCCAGAGGCTCCCTCCCCGAGGGAGCTGGCAAACCCGCAGGGTTTGACTGAGGGAGTTCTCCACGCAAAAAAGCCGCTGTACATTCTGTACAGCGGCTTTTATTTTATGCAGTCCGTATTATGTTTTACTGCTGCTGAGCAGCCTTTTTGGCTTCCAGTGCCAGAATGGCATCGCGGCGGCTCAGGTTGATGCGGCCCTGCTGGTCGATGTCGGTCACCTTGACCACGATGGCATCGCCCACGGCAACCACGTCCTCTACCCGCTCCACGCGCTTGGTGTCCAGCTTGGAGATGTGCACAAGGCCTTCCTTGCCCGGAGCGATCTCCACAAAGGCACCAAAGTTCATCAGGCGGGTCACCTTGCCCTTGTAGATGGCACCGATCTCGGGGTCCTCCACAATGGTCTTGATGG
>ERZ779850.1134-NODE-1134-length-27800-cov-3.880159_pt1 | contig 27800 bp, 25 predicted proteins | sample MGYA00511249_ERZ779850 | MGnify/ENA primary metagenome ERZ779850 (study PRJEB29588, sample SAMEA2162475) | human gut metagenome | biome: human gut; feature: human-associated habitat; material: faeces | place: Denmark | collected 2008/2010 ...
ACGGATCATGACGACAGCGCGAAGGTCCTCATCGGTTTACGTCGATGAGGACCTTCGCGCGCATTAGGGGAGTCTGTTGCGGGCTGCGCTACGCGGGTCATGCTGCGCGGGCGTGCTATGCGAACAAACTACGCGAACAAGTCGTTCAGTGCCTCGGCAATCGTCGGATGCGTGAACACCATATCGCGCAACGTGCTGGCCGGCGCGTCAAGATCCATCGCCAACTTGACGATATTGATCACCTCGTGCGACTCGACGGAAAGCAGCATCGCACCCAGAATGCGGCCAGTATTGCGTTCCACAATCGCCTTCATCAGACCATCCGGTCGCCGCATTACCTGGGCCTTCGGCACAGCGGCCACCGGCAATCGCTTGACCACATAATCCAATCCAGCCGCCTTCGCCTCGCGCTCATTCAATCCCACGCGCGAGTAAGGCGTGGCGAGGAATGTGCTCGACGGCACATGCTTGCGGTCCTTCACCGTGTACGGACGGTCGGAACCATTGAGCTGCGACCACACCACGCGATAGTCATCCAGCGAAATGTACGTGTGCTGCGGGCCGCCGTTCACATCGCCCAGAGCCCAAATGTCGGCTGCTGTGGTGCGCAGAAGCTCGTCGACTTTCACGGCACCGCGTTCGGTGAGCTCCACGCCAGCTGCCTCAAGATGCAGTCCCTCGACGTTCGGCGTACGTCCGGTGGCCACCAGTACCGCGTCGGTGGTCAGGCAGAATCGGGCTTCAGCCGGCTCGGCGAACCGCGGCTCGCCATCGTCTGATGGTTTCGTTTGAACGTGTGACATCGTGGCGTGATCGGTCGGGTTGCTAGTGGGGCTGGTGGTTGTTGTAGTGTCGGTGGCGCCGGTGATATCGGTATGAGCGTTCCCGGTGCCGGCGGGGGTGGAATCGCAAGCTTGCGATGCGCCGCGAGTCATACCCTTCACCGCAACGGACAACCTGACGCCGCCGTCAGCAGCAGGCGCGATGGCCTTGGTATCCGCGTTGAACAGGAACTTGACGCCCTGCGCTTCCAACTGTGCGCGAATCGCGGCCGCCACATCCGCATCCTCGCGCGGCAGGAACTCGGCATTGTGCTGCAGCACGGTAACCGCCGTGCCGAAATCGGCAAACATCGAGGCAAACTCAAGTCCAATGAATCCTGAACCGATAATCACCAGTCGCTGCGGCATATCGTCGAGATCCATCAGTCCAGTGCTGGTGTAGACGCCGGGCGTAGTGTGGATACCGGGAATATCCGGAATGCGCGGCGTGGCACCGGTATTGATGAAGATCTTGCTGGCGGTCACGGCGACCGGGCCCTCAGCGGTGGCGATTTCCACGCTATGAGGGCCGGTGAAGTGAGCGCGGCCGGTGATTACGGTGATGTTGTCTTGGTCGGCGAGCTTGTGATAGTTCTTGTCGCGCAGCATCGAAGTGACGCGGCGCTTCTCCTTGATAGCAGCCTCGAACGCTGCTTCGCGGGTTTCGGGAGTACTGTTCGCGCCATCCCGCCGCGCCTGTTCGGCGGACAAAATCAGTGACTTGGACGGCAAGCATCCGATATTGATGCAGGTGCCGCCGTACATGTCGGCGCTTGCCTCGGCGACGACGACCTTGCGGCCGGCTGCACTGAGCTTGGCAGCCAAGGTTTTGCCGCCCTTGCCGAATCCAATGATCAGGGCGTCGGTGGTGATAGTGGGGGAGGTGCTGGGTGTGCTGATGGCATTGGGTGTGCTGATGGACATGGTTACTTCCTTACGTATTCGAGTGATAAGAGTGCGTTGTGCTGATGTGTTGTGTGCCGTGCGGCGTCTGTTTTCTTCTTTGACTGCCGAAGCGTTATCGACTGATGCTGGCTAGGGGAAACGCGCGGGATTATTAGCCTTTGCGCTCGCTGAATATCTGTTCGGTGATGTCGTGGATGGTGGTGTGTTCGAGTTGTTCGAGGCAAGTGCGGTTGAGCCCGGCATAGATGTCGTTCATCACTGCGCCCATTGAAGATGACACCAGACAGTCCTCGTGTACGTCGCCCGGTGTCCAGTTCACTTTCACAAAAGTGGTGCCGGTGGCTTCCGCTACCGCGCGCAAAGTGATTTCGGCGGCGGGCCGGGCCAGAGCGTACCCGCCTTCAGCACCCTCTTTAGTGGCGATGAGTCCGGCTGAGGCGAGCGGTCGCATTACTTTGCGCACGCGCGCCGCATTGGTACATATGTTCTCGGCCAGGATCTGACTGGGCAGGTGTGTGGCGCGATGGTCAAGGTAGACCAATGCGTGCACTGCCAGTGAATGGTCGCCGTTCATGAAACGACCTCCTTACCGAGTCGATACTGTAACTATGATGTGTACAGTTATGATACTGTAATCATATCAGATACAGTTAGTGTGTCAAATCGGGGTTGAAGAGGTGGGTGACTATGTGTATAAGTGAGGTGTCCACATGGTTATCCACAATGAATGTGCGTAAGTGAAGCTAGGACCACATACCTCGGATCGGCTTCCGTTTCCGCACCCACTACCCATATGGTGGTGTCATGAACAGGATGACCGACGGCATCACCAACTATGGAGCTCTGCCAGGCTCTATATACGATCCGCCTCCGGAAGAATCGGAGACAGTTTTTGTTCCGCCCGAATTTGCGGGGGCATTTTCTGCTGACTCGAAATACCCGACTTTTCGCGACTCGTCATCGCCGAACAGTGGTGCACATGATTCTGCAGCGACACCGACCATGAGCGAAAGCCTCGCCCAGCGCAGACGCGACATGGTCGCACGCTGCACTGAGGAAGCGAAACGGGCGGGCAAGAAGCTGCTTTTCGGCATGACCACTTCCCTCGCTCTGCAATCCGTACCGATTCCCGCCGATTGCGACCTCGACTCGGCCAAGCTGCACACTGTATCCAGCGTTAAGAGCAAGCGGTTTCGTACACGCCATGCACCACTGCAAACGCATATTTGGAAACATGCGGCTAAAGCCGCCAATGTGGAAATGAACCAACACGTGTTTGCGCTGGACCTGTTTCACGTATGGGCCCAACTTGCCCCGTATGTTTCTTTTGAGTCCCTGATTGTGCTCGGGGATGCCGTCATCGCTGCTACGAGCAAACAGCCAGTATTGGCCAAGGATCGTGATGCTGCTGCAATCTATCAGGATCTGGTGAGGTTCGTGGAGCAATTTACCCGATTCAGAGGGCGCCCGTCCTGCGTTCGAGCATTGCCTCTGATATCACCTGGTGCTGATTCGCCCAAAGAATCAGAAGAACGACTCTCTCTGGTAGCGCATGGGATTCCACGGCCGGTTGCGAACTATGTGGTGCCGGACGCGGCTTTTGCATCTGGAGCTCCCATAACGTTGGACTTAGCGTGGCCGGAGTTCAAGGTCGCTGTTGAATATGATGGCGATCATCATCGTACGAGTAAGACTCAATGGCGCCGTGACCAAGAGAAAAGGGGTGTGCTGGTCGGGCGGAGATGGCTGGTCTTCGTCGCCACGGCGGCAAGTATCGCTAACGAGGACGCTCGTGCTGAATTCGCTTTCAATGTGGCGAGGGCGCTTGCTTCGCGCGGTGCCGTATTCGAGTTTCATGTAGTTGCCATGTCTCTTGAAGAGTTGTCGCAGAGCCTGCTGTGACCATAATGTCCGAAACGGACTGATGTAAAGGCAATATTTGTACGACCTGTTGTTGTGGTGTGTGCTTGATATTGCATGCCGTTCGATTGCGATGCCTCGTAGTGATGGATTTCGTGAATGACTAGTGTTCGATTGTGGAGGGAAATGTGTGGCAGATTCTAGTGGTGGTTGCAACACCTGAGGTTTGAGCGGCCTTCCATGGTCACGTTGTCGGTTGTTGAGGTTATCACGCGGCGTCGAGCAGTTCGATGATCTTCTCGCTTGGTTTCATGAACCCGAGGGTTTTGCGTGGCCGGTCGTTGAGTTCCTCGGCGACCGCGTCGAGGTAGTCCTCCGGGTAGACGGATAGGTCGGTGCCTTTGGGGAAGTACTGGCGCAGGAGCCCGTTGGTGTTCTCGTTGGTGCCGCGCTGCCACGGGGAGTGCGGGTCGCAGAAGTAGACGGCCATGTCCAGCGAGGCGCCGATCCGTTTGTGCAGGGCGAGTTCCGCTCCCTGGTCCCAGGTCAGGCTGTTGCGCAGGAGTTTGGGCAGGTGCTGCATCTTGTCGATGATGGCCTGCTGGACGTGTTCGGCGTCGTGCCCGTCGGGCAGGTGCAGCAGGATCGTGAACCTGGTGGTGCGCTCGACGAGCGTGCCGATGGCGCTTTTGTTGCGGCTGCCGGTGATGAGATCGCCCTCCCAGTGGCCCGGGACCGCCCGGTCCTCGATCTCCGGGGGTCGCTCCGAGATCATGGCCATGGGTTCGCGGAAACGGGGTTTGCGGCCTTGGCCGCCTTGGGGTCTGCGGGCGGTTCGCCCCTGCCTCATGGCGCGTTTCAGCTCCTGCTTGAGTTCGCCCCTGGCCTGCAGGTAGATGGCCTGGTAGATCGTCTCGACGCTCGCGTGCATATCCCCATTATCCGGGAAGTCCAGCCTCAGCCGGTTGGCTATCTGCTCCGGGCTCCAATGCCTGCGCAACCCGGCGGCGATCTCGTCCCACAGTCGCGTGCCCTCGGCCGCCTTGCGCGGTTTGGGGCGTTTGAGCCGGTCCGCGGCCTTCTGCTGGGCGCGGCAGGGCTCGTAACCGCCGGACTCGGGATTCCTGTTGCGCTCGACCTCGCGGCTGACCGTGCCGGGGTCGCGGCCCAGCAGGCGGGCGATGGCGCGGATCGAATCGCCCAGACGCAGACGGTCCGCGATCTGGATGCGCTCCTCCTGGCTCAGGTAGCGCGGATGGAGGGTCTTGGGTTTGTCCATGGTGGAACGATACCAGTCCACCAGGGGTTTCTCGTTCCTTCCCGTGGCGCGCGTCCTGCCGTTGCGCCACGCCTTGCCGGTGCGTTTCGAGACGCCGACCGCGTGCGCGGCCTGGGTGAAGTTCATGCCTTCCTCGTCCAGCAGGCGCACGTACTCGGCGCGTCTCGCCTCGCACATCAGCTTCCTCGTCGGATATTCGACGCCGTTGAACGTCCAACGGTGTTCCCCGCCACGGTCTTCGTTTCGGTGGCTTCTGGTCACCTGACCCTCCTTGCGGTAGGTCAGGTGTTGCAACGATCACTAGAACCCGCCTTTTTATGCTGAGAATATTGGGGGGGGTCAGTGGCGCTCAGTGTGGTTATCCAAGTCTCTCCTGGAATCCCCTGGCCCTTGGGATCACATCCCGCTGGAGACGTGCAGGAGTGTATGGGCACTCGTAAATGTTCGTATTTAGCCCCGAGAGATAAGGTCACGTTGCTAGCGGCCGGTAGAGGCGAGTTTGATGCAATTGTCTTTGATCAAAAGACACCCATACAGTCCGTGTCATTTAGTTATTCTGATGCTGATGGCTATAGCTACGAGGAACATTACGATATTGATTTAAAAGATATCGCTTATGTATCCGAGATAAAAGTAGACAGATAACAGAGTGCATTTTTTCTATTATCTTATATTTATATCTTTATCTTCTTTTCAACCTTGTAATCAAATAATCTGCTGTTGCCACTATGTATACAATTGCTACTTCATATTCTTGATTCTGGCGTCGTAGATGTGCTTCTCAAGAAGTCGAATTTGCCGGATCATGGCGCAATGGAGACGCTGTACGTAGCTGAGCTTGCCGAGAAGCTCGTTGAGTTCATCCTGATCGGCCTTATGCTGCTGCTCATTTAGGGCATCGCTAAAATCAGGTGCGGTAGTCTCCTCGTGGAGGGCTCCGACGAGTGTGTAGTAGCTGCGGCCAGGACGTACGCCTTGCTCCAAACAGAGTCGGAAGTTTGCGGCTCCTGCGGCGAAATTGTCGTGGTAAAAGCCGAAGCTACGTTCCTGATGAGTCACTGAGCCTGCTGATTGCAGCCAGTTGTACAGGTTCACGCCGAGATCAGCCACTTTGCGCATGCGGATGTACAGGTCACCGGCCACCATCACATCTTGCGCATACATGCCTTCTGGGAATCGAATCCCGTCCCACAGCTCGCGCTTGTACAAGCGGCACCAGTTGGCCTCGTTGAAGTAGCGGGCTTCGGTGCTGCGGCCAAGTTTATCTCCAATGATGCGCAGGCTCTTGCAGAATACGGTCTGATAGGCGGCAAGCGGATGCTCAAACACGGTGATTTTGCTTGGAGTTTCTGCGCCGGTTGCGGCTTCTTGAGCGACTTCATCTAGTTGGGAGACTCCGAACTGACGCCAGCGGGCTTTACTCATGTCCGCACCGGTGTTTTGCAACGCGTGCAGGAGATATTCGATGTTGTGGCGGTCCAGGATGTCGTCGTTGTCGGCAAACGCGATGTATTCACCATGCGCGGCATCAAGCCCGGTGTTCTGGGCCTTGGCGATGCCGCCATTCTCCTGATGAATCACAGTGACACGGTTATCTTGCGCCGCAAACTCATCGCAAATCTGTGGGCTGGAGTCTTTGGCCCCGTCATCTACAAGAATCACCTCAAGATTCGCGTACGACTGCTGCAGAATCGAATCCACGCAATAACGTAGATAATCCTCGGCGTTATACACCGGTACAATGATTGAGACGAGGGGGGTGGAGTTCGGCAAGGCTTGGGCGCTTCCTCTTTATCTTTTATGTGGACATATTCAGTATGACAGGCATTTTGACGAAATCACCATTTCGGCCATCAATATAGCCCCTACGGTTTATATGTTATTACATATTCTCGTATGACGAGAGCTGTGAGAGGAAGCTGGGTTTATGCGTACGAAGCGTGTTCAGCGGCTTGCGGGGAGTATGGCGGCCGTTGCATTAAGTGTAATAGCGATTATGCCTTCACCGGCCATCGCCGATGACAACGTTCAGCCAAACGGTGCGGAAACAACGCAGCCTAATGGGGAGCGAGTCTGCAACTCCGGGCTTGCAAAATGATGGTGCCGGAGATACAGGCAGCGCAAATGGTCAGAATACGCAAACACCGTCTGGTTCCGGCCAAACTAATGACCAGCAAGGTGGCGCTGCCAAAGATGATGCCACAACGACGCAGCAGGATTCCCGAGATACCGCTAAAGAGTCTCAGCCAGGATCAACGGATGCTAAGAAATCCGATGCTACAGCTGCTGCATCTGAGTCCATGGATGCTTTTGCTGCGGCGAATAAGGATGTGCTGACGGATGGCAGTACACATTTGCTTATGCACTATCTGGACACTGGCTCATTGATATTGAGAACGGCTCGGTGAACAAAGATGCTCGAGTCCAGACATATGCTGATAATTTCGCCCTCGCACAACGTTGGAATATAACGCATGATGCAAAAGGCTACCTAGTTATTACGGGTGCGCAATCTGGTAAAGCACTTGATATCGCATCTGGTAATAAGAAGCCCGGCGGCAAAGTGCAACAATGGGACTCGAACGGTTCTCTTGCTCAACGGTGGATTGCGGTAAACGATGGCGATGGCATTGCACTGCATTCGGCGCTTGATAAAAACCTTGTGCTTGATATTCCCGGTAGCAGCAATAGAAATAAGGTGTTCCTCCAAACGCGGACCGCAAATGGCACCGCGGCTCGACGTTGGGCCTCCACCAATGAAACAACCGAGATGAATGATTTCGCTGCTGCTAATCGAGGCGCTTTGAAGGACGGTGAGTGTGGCCTCGCCAGTGCCCTGAACGGTAACAAACTGTTAGATGTTGCTAACGGGTCCGTAGCTGCTGGTGCCAACGTACAGCTCTATAGTAATAACCGTTCATCGGCGCAGCGTTGGAAAGTGACTCATGATGCCAATGGATTCGTTACCTTCACCAGTGTGAAGTCGGGGAAGGCACTTGATGTCTACTCTGGTACTAGAGGAAACGGTGTCAACGTGCAACAATGGAGCTCCAACGGTTCTATGGCACAGAAGTGGATTGCGACTCCCACAAAGGACGCCAACGGGTATGTCATTCATTCCGCAATGAATAAAAATGGCTCTTCGGGTGTTTGTGTGGGTGGGGATTGCTGGTTGTCCCTACTGGTTATTGGCGTCCGGGGAGTCGGAGGTCGAGTCCGCCGCATTTGAGCATGACCAGGGCGATAAGGTTGCCGAGGTTCCTGTAGCCGTAGCCGATCTTGATGGTGGTCTTGATCTTGTTGTTGACTGCCTCCAGGCGAGCGTTGGATAGTCCGGACCGGATGGTGCGCAGGATGTCGGAGTGGCGTCGATAAGGCTACTGACGTATACCGTTACGTCGGATGGAAACAAATGGGGTATCGCAGGTGTGTGGGCACACGGCGGTTTTCGTGCGGTCGCGGTTTCTGACGGTACTTTGAAAAGCAGTACATATATTGGTCTTTGGTCTGATGTTTTCAAGACCAACCTTGGCTGGATGCACGTCAAATCTCCCAGCGTGATTGCTTCCATGAACAATCAGTGGATTGTATGGGGTTCCGGCTCCCAGACCGACAATGATGGAATGTATGCTTTCAACTGGTCTCGCTCAGAAGTGAAATATCTGGGTGCGTGTGAAGGTTATGCGCGTCCGACTATTGCCTCTGACTCCAATGTGGTGAGGGTGCCCACCGACAATGATTCAGGTCCAGCCGTGCGCTTCAACGTGGGATCTTTGGACTAGAATAATAAGCTAACTATATGGACGATTTGGCGCATGCGACAAATATATGACCGAGCACTGTTGATTTAGTGTCACTGAGACAGAGATTATCTCTGTCTCAGATTTTCGAAATCGAGACAGAGATGGCCATTCGTTTACTGCGCAAAAGGAAACACCGTTTCCGAAAAAAGCAAATGGTCCGTTCAATCTCGTGATTGAAGAAACTGCATTATCTTTCCATACCGTGTTCGGTTATATTCCGCGTAATGATGCGAAATCACCGATGCGGGAGAACCGGCTATAGTGACCTCTGATTCCTCTGAACTCTTCAGTACCAGTGCGTTTGCTCCTATAACCGTTCGATCGGCGACATGTATGCCACCAAGAACCGTAGCATTTAAACAGATTTCACAAGCATCGCCGATGATTGGGGCATGCTCTTTTGCCTGACCGATACAGCATCCCGCGCTGATGGAACATCCGGTTCCGATGATGGCCTGATCGTTGATAATGATAGATCCTTGAGCGAAATGCCAGATTCGGAATCCAGGGCCGATGACATTCACCGGAATGGAGCAGGAGTATTGGTGCTGCCAACGAACATATCGATATCCAGCGAGAAAGTACACGAGCTTATGGAATGGTGACTTATTCCGATTGTTGAATCGGTATTCAAGTCGTCGATTTTTCTTTAAAAACCACAGACCAAGATTCTGATGACGAGCGAGGCAAAGAAGGATTCGTCTGATTGTGGATAGTTTATGACCAGTGAATGCAATTTCATCGCAAATGAGATACGTGTTGAGATCTTTCTTGCTGTGGATACGGTTCTTCATTGTGATAATCCTTTAGCTAGCATAAAAGAGATATGATTATCGCTGTTGTTAACGATTTGGTCACCGATTGCTGAAATGCGGAATATGTATGATTTTACACAATAGAAGCATGGCTACATATCCTGCATATGATATGACATATACGAGTGCAAGAACGATAAGATTCGCTGGAATCAGTCGAGCAATTATAACGTTAACGAGACAGTAGACAATATTGAGAGCGAAGGCGTAAACCGTTTTCGGTAGGATTACTTGCCCAATCTTGGTCAGGATGCGCCAATAGGATACGGCAGCACCGGTGAATGTACATACCATGCTTGTTGCGGCAAGTGCAGTGATGCCACCGGTCTTTGCTGCGATGATAAATGCCGGCACCACGATAATTAATGAAATAATCGACAGAGCATCGGAGAAATGAGTATTTTCATATGCGGAAAGTACCATATTGAATAGTACTATTAATCCCATGAAAAAATTAGATAACGATAGCATGGATAACGCTGGAGCAGCCGCAGCATATTCTGGTTTGTAGAATGCTGACAATAACGGAGCACTGGTGGCAGATATAGCTAAAGTTATTGGCAGGATAAAAGCGACAGCAAGAAGCAAATTCTCTTGAATTTTGCTCAACGCACCTGACATGTCTTTTTCACCAATCCGCTGTGATACTACTGGAAGAATAATGGTAGCAAAAGCCGACATCAGACTGTATGAGAGCTTACCGAAGTTTACCGCGCCTGTGTAAAAGCCGGCATAAGATGCCGGTGCTATAGTTGCCTTGACGATCAAAGTATCGACGCTAAGCACGAGAGAAACAATGATGAAAAAGAACGAAAAGCTCAATGTATGCTTTGCTACCACACGGAACGGGATTGTCTCGGTGACATGGTTTTGGTCGATTTGCGGCCTGCGCTGAGTGAGCAGAAGAACGGCTCCAACCCCTGTAGTTGAAAGCAATGCAAGAAGAAAACCAATTTCCACACCAAGCACAGGATTATCGCGAAATACAAATATAATAAGGGGGATGGCGGATAGCTTGGCGATGGGATAGATTCCCCCAAGCAATGCACTAGTACCGAAACGTTGCAATCCGTCATTAATGCCAAGCAACATAACATAGATGCCGTTGGCGGGAACAAGGAAAGCCGCCACACGGAAATAAAATGTCAGCGAATCATCATTAAGCACATGACCAAAAACAGGCGCACCAAAGAAATTCACACAGAAAAAGAATCCGATAAGAATAGCCTGAAAAGCAAATGTTTTGAGGATGAGATCTTTGATATCGTACCGTTTCGAGGAAATCTCACGAGCAGCGGATTGTCTGGCACCGTTGCTAAGGAACATATACTCGAAATCTAAGACAGTGATAATGCTGCCAACGATACCATACTCCGCAGGGGACATACTGCTTCCGAGGAAAAAGTGTAACGCATAGCCGCTGGCAAAGAATATGACATTACTAATAAGGTTGTAGAGAAGCCCTTTGCGCATGAAAAAGTACCTCTGTGTTGTCTATTTGTTTAACTTGCCAAGGATATTAAGCAACCAGAATTGACGATATTTGATTAGCGTGGCGAGTATGGATTGCTTCCATTCAAATTTGGTTGTAGGAACATTACGTATTGCATTGGCAAACAAAGGGTCATTGACAAGTTCAAGGAACTGTCGACGACGAATACTATATGATGCAGAATTCTGGACATGGATAGGTCCCAAGGCCACGCAATACAGCAACTCCCATAATATGCGATATTGATAAAGTTCTTGCATATCACTTCGGTTTGGATAGCACGAACTTAATATTTCTTGATACGCTGCAAGTGCTTTCTGGACATTATCAATAACGCGTGGATTATATTTATGGCTAATCGAATGAATAGACCACCGATAATAATACATAACAAAATCTATATGCGCTGCTTTTCTGCAGAAAGAGAGAGCTGTAAGGTTGAAGAGCACATCCTCTTCGATTTGCAGCCCGCAGCGGAAATGAAGATTATGGTTTTCTATAAAAGAACGGCGGTAGATTTTTCCCCATGGCGTTGGTTGCACGGTATGGGGGATAATAGGATGATTGGTCGCAAGACGATTAATGCAATCACCCTGAAGTTTAAGTATATCTTTTCCCTCAATAAATATTCTATCGCATGTGCCAGTATTAGTCATTAATGGCTTGTCCGTGAACTGTTGATAGTTAAAATAGATGATATCGCAGGACGAATCAGCTTTCTCTTGGATTACACGAACGGTGTCATTAGAAATGATGTCATCACTATCGATAAAACACAACCACATACCGTTTGCATGGTCCATTGCTAAGTTTCGTGCTGCCGCAGCTCCTCGGTTTTCCTGATGAATGGCATGGAAGAAGGAGTACTTCTGTTCGTAACGGCTGAGTATGTCACCACTACTATCGGAGGACCCATCGTCAACGCAGATAATCTCAATATGCCCATTATCCTGTTTTACAATACTATCCAGCGTCGCAGGCAACTTATCTTCTGCGTCATAGACAGGAATAAGAAAACTGACGAGAATATCCTGTTCCAATTTTGGAAAGGAATCTGTGGAAAACCGATTCGTAGGCATGGGTAACATTGTACATAGCCTGTCCCCTAATAGGACGAGCGTACTTACAAACTGCTACACTGAGTGCGTTTATATAGAACTTGCAGTCCGAGAAAAATGACTGTCAGGAGGTCATGCAGTGCGGATAGTGGTACTAGGCGGAATGGGGTTTCTTGGTAGAAACCTGGTGAACCGTCTTGTGGAAACCGGGAAACATGAGATTACCGTGTTCGACCGGACAATACCGCAGCGTGACACTGATTGTCCCTCTAATGTCAGCTACGCACAGGGCTCATTCAGGTCCGGCTACGATTTTGAAGAGTTGGTTTCAGGCGCCGATTTGGTTATTCACTTGGTCAGTACCTCTGTCCCCGGTAATGAGAAAGGTACCCTTGACGAGATCTACGGCAATGTAATTCCCTCGGTTGAGTTGTTTGATGCTTGCGCAGCACAGCATGTCGGCAGAGTTGTATTCATGTCGAGTGGCGGCACAGTATATGGCTCGTCGTCTCGCCCAAACAAAGAAACTGATTTGCCCAACCCCATTAATACCTACGGTCTACAGAAGGTAATGATCGAGCAGGCGTTACGCTATGCATCCCGTAGCTCCGACCTCGAATATCAGGTCATTCGTCTCTCGAACCCATATGGTCCAGGGCAGAATCCACATGGCACACTTGGTCTCATCACTAAGCTCGTTTATCAGGCACTGAATCATGAAACCATCAATATCTTTGGAGACGGCTCAGTGGTGCGTGACTTTATCTTTATCGATGACGCCATACAGGCTGTTCTCGATGTCATCAAAAGTGGTGAGACCAACGCCACCTATAATGTCGGTCGTGGTATCGGCACATCGGTCGCCGACGTGGTCAGAACAATCAGTACGACCCTCCCTGAGAATATCCACCTCGAACATAAGCCGGGGCGTAAGGTCGATGTGCCTTATTCAGTGCTTGATATTGAAAAATACAAGAGCATTGCGTCGATACATGACTTTGTATCATTGGATGAAGGCATCATACGCACGTACCAATACTTCAAGGAATACCGCCAATGAAAAAGAAACTGCTGGTGACTGCTTCGACCTTCCCTCGATGGGCGAATGATACGGAGCCTAAGTTCATTTACGACTTGTGCATGCAGCTCAAGAAATACTATGACGTAACGGCACTTGTGCCGGCCGCTCCAAATGCGAAGTCCGTGGAACAAATGGAAGGAATCACCGTCAAGCGATTCCAGTATTTCCCAATCCCCTCGCTGCAGACTCTTGCATATCCCGGCGCCATAGTCCCACGTATCAAAGAGAAAAAGGCACGAGGCCTGTTGGTGCCTTTCTTCTTCATCGCCCAGTACTTTGCCACACGTCGCGAACTGAAGCATTGCGATGCGGTTCTGGTCAACTGGTTCGTGCCGCAGGGCGTCACTCAGTCGTTCATGAGGAAGAAGCGTCCCTATATCATTTCTGGACTGGGTGGAGATGTCACTTCGCTCAATGGTTTCCCGGTCAAACAACTCAAGCAGCGCGTTATTGATTCAGCCGGTGCCATCACCGTTGTTTCCGATGATTTGAAGAAGGTTCTCCAGTCGAAATACTCCCATACTGGAGACATTCATGTCATCCCCATGGGAGTGGATCTTACGTTCTTTGGTCCGGAACATCGTGACGAAAGCCTGCGCAAGCATGCCGGCAAGCCAATTGTGCTGTTCGTAGCCCGACTTGTGGAAAAGAAGGGTGCTCGCTATCTGTTCGAAGCCATGAAGGGCATTGACGCGAAGCTCCTCGTGGTGGGAAACGGGCCTGAAATGGACATGCTGCAAGACAAAGCCAAAGCACTTGGCTTGGATTGCGATTTTCTTGGGCCCAAGAACAAGGAAGAGCTCAAATCCCTGTACGCATCCTGTGACGTGTTCGCGGCTCCATCGGTTATTGCCGCAGATGGCGATAAAGATGGGCTTCCTGTTGCCATTTTGGAAGCTATGGCTTCCGGTGCCCCGATCGTCGCTTCGGATGTTGCAGGTATTGCCGAAGCCGTGGTGGAAGGTCAGAATGGTCATTTGACTGTTCCGAAAGATGTGAATGGCATTCATGACGCCATCATGGACGTATTGGGCAACGCGGATAAGCGTGCACAGTATTCTGAAAATTCCGTCCGGCTGGCCAAGCGGTTCGACTTCGCTACTATCGGCGATGAATACCGTGAGCTTATCGACAAACTGTTCTGATACTGCAGTTGATTCGGCTATACATATGATGATGGGCTTGAACCCCTGAAGGTTCAAGCCCATCATCATAAGCGCGGTCAAAGAATTTTCACTTAATGCCTGTGGGCTTACCCGTGTAGCCACCCCACTCATCCTGCTCGCCCCAAATCTTCTGGTACGGCGTGGAGTACAGAATCTCCTTGGTGCGCTCCAGCTCATCTTCCACGAGCTTGCGCTGGATACGCTGCACTTCGGAAATAATCTGCAACGAAAGGCACATGACGCCGATCATCAGCAATGCCACGCCCAGAAGGAGGGACTGGAGGTGGCCGGCGCTGATACCCATACACGCAAGCACCAGGAATCGGATGATCGGAATCAAGCCGGCAATACTGAATACGATTGCCGCCCACTTGAAGATCACGTTCGACTTGAACATCAGGAAGCTGCGGATAATCGCGCCTCCCGACTTGGCCATGTGCTCGAAGATGTTCGAGAACAGACGGGATTCGCGGGTCTTCGGGTTGGTGGTGATGGCGTACGACGTGATCGGAATACGCTTGTTGCCGGCCTGAATGATGGTTTCCATGCAGTAGCTGAACTCGGTGACGATGTTGAGCTTGAGCAGGGAGTTCTTTGAATATGCCCGGAAACCACTGGCGGCATCCGGGATATGCGTGCCGGCGGCCTGATTCACCACCCAGGAGCCGAATGCCTGCATACGCTTCTTGAACCAGGAGAACTCGGCGATTTTCGCGGTCTGGCGGTCGCCGACCACGATATCCGCCTCATGACGGACGATGGGCTGCACCAGCTCGCCGATGGCCGAGCTCGGGTACTGGTTGTCGCCATCGGTGTTCACCACGATGTCGGCACCATGCTTGAGCGCGTAATCCACGCCATCGCGGAACGCCCGGGCCAAGCCCATCGGCTTGGCATGGTGGACCACGTGCTGCACACCAAGGGATCGTGCCACCTCCACGGTGTTGTCTGAGCAGCCGTCATCGATGATGAGCAGCTGGATGTCGTCGATACCGGGAATCTCTTTGGGCATGTGCTCAAGCACCAAGGGTAGGGTTTTCTCCTCATTGAGGCATGGAATTTGTATGAAGAGACGCATTGGCAGGACTTCCCCGTTCATGGTTATCGTTAGGATTATTCAGTTACTGTGACCATAATAGTAGAGATTGAGATTTCTGCATCGCTGATAGGAGTGCAAATGAAAGGCATCATTCTTGCGGGCGGTTCAGGCACAAGACTGTATCCATTGACCACGGTCACCTCTAAGCAGCTGTTGCCGGTATATGACAAACCAATGATTTACTATCCGCTCAGCGTGTTGATGATGGCTGGCATCCGCGACATCCTCATTATCTCCACCCCGCATGATTTGCCCAATTTCGAACGTCTTTTAGGAGACGGCACCCAATATGGCGTGAACTTCAGCTATAAGATGCAGCCCTCTCCTGATGGCTTGGCCCAGGCATTCATTCTGGGCCAAGAATTTATCGGCGGTGAGCCATGCGCCTTGGTACTGGGCGATAATATCTTCTATGGCAATGGATTGGGCAAGACCTTACGTCGAGCCGCAGCCGTTGAACATGGTGCTACCGTATTTGGTTATTATGTGGATGATCCCGAACGATACGGTGTGGTCGAGTTTGACAACAATAAAAGGGCCATTTCTATTGTTGAGAAGCCGGAGCATCCCGCCAGTAATTATGCTGTGACCGGATTGTACTTCTATGATGAACGCGTGACTGAGTTCGCCAAGCAAGTCAAACCTTCTGCACGTGGAGAGCTGGAAATCACGGATCTCAACAAGATGTATTTGACTGATGGCACTCTTAATGTGCAGACACTCGGTCGTGGCTATGCATGGTTGGATACTGGCACGATGGATTCCTTGTACGAGGCAGGTGAATTCGTGCGCACTGTTCAGCGCGCTCAAGGACTTCCAATTGCCGTCGCTGAAGAAATCGCCTTTGAAAATGGCTGGATCACCCGTGACGAATTAATGGAAGCCGCTGTCAAGTATGGCAAGTCACCTTATGGCAGACACTTGAAAGATGTGGCGGACGATAAAATTATCGTCAAGTCCAAAGATGTCTGATTCGATATCGATATAAATTATCTATATATCATTGGCAGTCATTGAACTATTGCGATGAAGGCAGTTCACTCACTCATTAGCTAGATGCGGAGGAATTTTTTGCATACACTAGAAGCCATCAAAACATCAAAGCCCACCAGACTCGGTATTTACTGTTTTTATGACAAGAACGGCAGAGCAGCCAAATTTATCGATGTGTTTCTGGCTGAACTCAGTAAATATGTGACTGATTTAGTTGTTGTAGCAAACGGTGCATGTAGTAGTCAAGCAAAAACTATGTTTTCGCAATACACTGACCATATCATCGTGCGCGAAAATGTTGGACTCGATGCCGCGGCGTATAAACAGGCAATGCTGGAACTCGGATGGAAGAAACTACAGGAATATGACGAGGTCATTTGCCTGAATGACACCGTGATGGGACCGGTATATCCATTTTCTGAGATGTTTAGCAAGATGGATGCCAAGCCATTAGATTTCTGGGGCATCACCGCTTACGAAGGAGGTACATTCGCCGATGAAGAAGTACCTACACATTTACAAGCCTATTGGCATGCTTATCGTCGCAGTTTGGTAAGTTCCAAAGAATTCCAGCATTACTGGGAGGAAATGCCAATCATGACTAATTATGCCGAGGTCACTCATAAACATGAAATGTATTTCACCCCACATTTTGAAGAGCTCGGCTTTACCTGGTCTTCATACATAGATTCACGGGACTATGCAGATTTGACCTCGTACGCCTTATTGTACGATCCCAAGACTTTGATTGAACAGGCACGTTGTCCCATCTTCAAACGACGTTCCTTCTTCGTTGATTATGACGCATATTTTGACCAGACAGCTGGACAGCCAGCACTGGAACTGTATGACTGCATCAACAAACATACAGCTTATGATGCTGATCTCATTTGGGATGCATTACTGCCTTCATATAATGTCGCTGATTTGCGCAAAGCAATGCACTTAGATTATGTACTGCCATACGCGGCACGTAACGCACGCAAAAACAATATGTTGAAGTCCGCATTTATTTTCCATATTTATTTCATGGATATGTTGGACTCTACTTTTGCCTATATTCGTAATCTTCCTGACTCAACTGATCTGTATATCACAACCACTCAGGACAAAATTCGGATATTACGCAACTATCTCGATAGTCATAACATCACTAGGCAAGTCACATTCATACCGGTTCAAAACCGAGGAAGAGATGTTTCTGCGTTACTCGTTGGGGCGAGAAATGTGGTGCTCGATGGAGATTACGATGTCATTGGTTTTGCTCATGATAAAAAGTCAAAGCAAAACCAAGAAAACGGTCATAACGGTAGTGAAACGCAAGGCTTCACATACAAACTACTGCAAAATACATTAGGCAGCACCGACTATGTCGAGAATATTCTCACCTTGTTTGCGGACAATCCTCGCTTGGGACTGGCTTGTCCACCTCCGCCCTATCATGCGCTGTACTTCGCGCACACAATCCCCACGGATTGGGGACCGAATTTCCAAATTACCAAAGAGCTATTGGAGCAGCGGCTGCATATTCATGTTCCGCTCGACTCAAAAAAACCCACAATGTCAGCAATGGGCTCATGCTATTGGTTCCGAACTAAAGCATTAAAACCACTTTTCGCTTATGGCTGGAAGTATGAAGATTTCCTGCCAGAGGGTCAGATGGGTGCTGACGGCTCCATTTCTCATGCTATTGAACGCGCCAATGGATATGTGGCGCAATCCCAAGGGTTCTATCCCGCATGGGTGTTGTCCGACAAGTACGCACGTATCGAAGTGAATTCGCTGTTATACACAACTAATTCGCTACTTACGGCGATGGGCAATCGTCGTGATGGTGAAACACTGTTAGCGACCTGCCAAGCATTGCGTGGGCAACTCAGTCGAGGACGAATATTCCGTTTGATTCGCCGAGTTCTGCATCTATCGTTAAAACAGTTTGCGAGAATTGTCATTCAACCACTTCCCGAGAAGCCCCGCACTTTAATTTACAAAGCCGCTTGGGCACCGATTAACGCTGTACGCAAGAGTAAGGCGATAATAACAGAGCTGATTTATGACACAGTTCGAGCTTTGCAAAAAAGATTGCTCTCAAAAAAGAACCGTTACTGATAGAATTTGGTGATTATGGGTATTGTCAAACGACTGTCTGAGCGCTACCGATATTCATGGGTTGTGCTGAAGGAAATGGTGAAGACCGATTTCCAGCTACGTTACCAGGGTTCGTTTTTGGGCATTGCATGGTCGATCCTCAAACCATTGATGTTGTTCTGCGTGATGTACATGGTTTTCGTCCGGTTCTTGAAGTTCTCCGACGGAACTCCGACGTTCCCTCTAGTGCTGCTACTTGGCATTAGCTTGTGGAATTTCTTCTCTGAAGCAACAAGCATGGGACTGAATTCCATCACGGGTCGCGGTGATGTGCTGCGTAAAGTAGATTTCCCTAAAATTATCATCGTCATATCTGCGACTATCGGGTCACTAATTGGCTTGGCTATCAATATGTGCGTCGTATTGCTATTTTGCTTATTGTCTGGTCAAGTCCACTTCACGTGGAGGGTATTATTACTACCCATTAATTTCATTGAGTTCTATATATTGGCACTTGGATGCGCACTGCTACTGGCGACTATGAATGTATATTTCCGCGATATCCAACATATATGGGATGTATTGCAACAGACATTGTTCTATGCCACTCCTATTATTTATCCGCTTTCAATGGTGGAGCAGCGCCTCGGCGAACAATATGGCCCTTTAATCGAGAAAATAATGCTACTCAACCCGGTGGCTCAAATTATCCAAGATATTCGCCATAATCTAATTGCTCCCGACACTACTCCGACCATCTGGAACTTGTGCCATCAATGGTGGATTCAACTTATTCCAATAGCAATCGTACTGTTGTGCGTCGTATTGGGACTGCACGTATTCAAGAAGCATGATTGGCAGTTTGCTGAGGTGTTGTGATATGAGCATAAATAATATGTCTTTTGATATGGCATCTACTGTCAAAACCAGCACGGACGTAGTGCTAAAAGTTGAACATGTTGCCAAATCCTTCCGTTTACCTACGGAGCAGGCGAGTGGCCTTAAACAGGCGATTATCAATTGGGCTCGCGGTATCAAAGGTTACCGCGAGCAACAGGTGCTACGTGACATTAATTTCGAGGTCCATCGTGGAGATTTCTTCGGGATTGTCGGTAGAAATGGTTCAGGCAAATCAACATTATTGAAGCTTATTTCCAAGATCTACCGTCCCGAATCTGGCAAGATCACAGTGAACGGTAAATTAGTGCCATTCATTGAACTAGGCGTTGGCTTTAATCCTGAACTGACAGGACGTGAAAACGTCTATCTTAATGGTGCGCTACTGGGTTTCAGTCGCGAAGAGATCGATGCCATGTACGACGATATTGTCGAATTCGCCGAACTTGAAGAATTCATGGATCAGAAGTTGAAAAATTATTCTTCGGGCATGCAGGTTCGGTTGGCTTTTTCTGTAGCCATCAAGGCACAAGGCGATATCCTCGTCCTCGACGAAGTACTCGCAGTGGGTGACGAAGCATTCCAGCGTAAGTGCAATACTTTCTTTGAGGATATTAAGCGAGACCCTAGCAAAACCGTCATTCTAGTAACTCATGATATGGGTGCCGTGAAGAGATACTGCAATAAAGCTATTCTCATCAAAGACGGTGAAATCATTGTCTCCGGTAGCAAGACCGAAGTCGCCGATCGATACACCGTAGAAAATCTCAAACAGGAAAAAGCTGCTCGCAAAGAGACTGAAGACAGCAATGCCACGAATGAGTATGCCACAGGTCTTTCCGCTGAGGTGCCTCTATTAGTTGTTAAACCAACTAACAATCTTATGGGTGAGGCCGGTCGCGACTATGCGTTTGAAGTGGAATACGACCACGCTGAAGATAGAACAATCTATATGAATCTAACCCTTCTGGATCAAGGTCGTGGAGGCGTAGTGTTCGGCGAGCGCTTTAACTTAAGGAAAAACGGACACCAAGTCATACCCTTCACTATCCCGACGGCATTGTTTACTAATAGCAACTTCCGGCTTATGGCTTCCCTCCACGTTTCCAAGGACAAGAACAGTACCGAGAACGATGAAATGATTGCTTTCACCAATGAAAACAATTGCTGTGATTTTATTATTCGCGGTAACTATGGAGAAGATAATTATGCTTTGGTAAATAATCAAGTCATGAGTTGTACTTGCCTTCAGCCGGAATTAGCAACTCCAAAGAAATAGGACCATGCAATCGTATAAGCTCTCAATATTTCTTCTGAATTAAAATTCTGTGGTGGCACCCCTAATCTGCTGGGTTCCACCACAGAAATAATCCTATTTTTCCGTGAATGTTCTATGTCAATGGCTTTCTCGCATCAGTGTTGTGGAAACACTATCTTCACCGTTTACAATGTGTTGGAGACTGCTTTCACTGATGTTTCTAGATACGTAGCCATCTCACGCTTGTGCCGGCTGTGCTTCGTATCCCGTATCGTCACTCGTTTTATTTAACGTGAAATAATGTTCCCATGCATTTGGATCGTTGATACCATTAGGTCTCATCGAGTATGCTGGTAATTCACCCGGTGACACTTCCTCCGGTATTACGAAAAACACAATATTCGCAGCGGAATTGATATCCTCATATTCCCATTCTTTAATAGGGACTCCTTCTTTGGTTATTGGGGGATCAGATAAATATAACGAGAGTATTATTTACATGGGCAATCCGGGTAATCTATATCTTTAGAATAAGCTAAATGGGAGACCTATTTATAAGCGGTATGCTCAATGGATTATGGAGCGGACGACGAACCCTAAATGTTCAGTACGTCCCGGTTGCTTTCTAGTTTCACGCCGATTGCGCTGTAGTGCGCGGTTGAAGATGTGGATGTCAAAGACATCTTGACTATGACCGACAAATATAGCCGCGTACATGGGGCCCAGGAGACGGATTGACCGCTTGTTCGATTGTGTCCTAACCAAGCCAACGTCTCGGCCGCTAATGTGGCTTTATTGTGCTGATACGCGTTGTAGGCATGCGAATCTGTTGGAGTTAACCACAAATGACTTGCGGTCATTCTTGGCAATGACGTCAAGCATGATGCCCGTAATAATCAACAGCAAGCCCGCAATAACAAGCATGACTGCACCGATAAGTGTCGGGAAACGCAACACAACACCAGTCTTCATAAAATCAACGGTCACGGTACAGCACAATATAAATCCGACAAGACCAAGGATGAAACCCACGCCCCCGAAAAACGGCAAAGGCTTATACTCCCGAATCATACGAAAGATAGTGCTCAGTACCTTGATGCCATCGCCCACAGTGTCAAGCTTGCTCACAGAGCCCTCTGGTCTATCGCGGTACTGAATGGGCATCTCATATAGACGCAGATTGTTGTTCAGCGAGTGAATGGTCATCTCCGTTTCGACCTCAAAGCCACGTGATAACACTGGGTATGTCTTCACGAAAGTGAAGTTGAATGCACGGTACCCAGTCATGATATCAGTGACATGAGCCCCAAACAGGCCATTAATGGAACTGCGGACTAGACGATTACCGAAGTTGTGAAATGGGCGCTTGTTCTCCTGAAAATATGTGGAACTCAAACGATCGCCTATGACCATGTCGTAGCCCTCAAGTACCTATGGCCACCATAGCAGGAGCAGCATCAGCCGGATAGGTATCGTCTCCATCGGCCATCACATACACGTCGGCGTCAATGTCTTCGAACATGGCGCGTATTACGTTACCCTTGCCCTGACGCGGCTCTTTACGCACTGTTGCGCCAGCCGCCGTCGCGATTTCAACGGTACGGTCAGTGGAATTATTGTCGTACACGTACACAGTTGCAGTAGGCAGTGCGATTTTGAAGTCATGCACTACTTTGCCGATAGTGACTTCCTCGTTATAACAAGGGAGGAGCACTGCAATGCGCGGACTGTTCTCTCCAAACATACAGTCCACTATACGCTGTGATTCTTTTTCTTCCGTCGCCTCGCATGATCTCAGTACCCTGAAACATGACTTTCAACACCGTCTCACACTTCAATTTCTCGAGTATCGGCCCGTGTCATGGCTGGGGTTCATCCGGCACGAGCTTATCGATTCGCTCGGCCAATGCATCCTTACTCGGATAGTCCGTCTGGCGTGCAACTCGCGCGTGCTGGCCATTCATCAGGGAATGATTCGCATTCGCCTGCTTCTGTTCCATCGTGTAGTGCGACGAGATCGGTTCTTCCTCGGATTATTGTCCGACAAAACGGCTCCATCGCCGACTCGTGGACGGTATATCTATTATGAAGGTTCTTTCGTAAAAACGGCGATGGCTTGAGACGTCACCCATTTTGTCCGGAAGCCGTTGTCTGTCCTCACCCCTCCCTCCATCAGAACATCGAATACGGTCAAATAGAATTACTATGGTCATGATTCTTCTGGGTATCAGCTACCATATATATATACGTTAAGAACGCATGCAGGTAAAAAATAGAACGCCGAAAGGTCGGAGTGTGGAAAAACAAGGAAAGAATTATTTACAACTGTTGCGTAAACATATTGTCATAACTATCACTATTATCGCCATTATCTGCGCGGCTTTTATTGGTTTTGCTGAATTCCAGCCAATCAATCTTTATTATAGTTTTACATTCGAAAAATCGCCGAAAGAAAATAGTCAAGTGATTTTCGCTTTTGACTCTAATAAAGATTTTCCTTCGTCGTCATTGCAAAAAACTAAAGTAACTGGCTCACAAGCGACGATTCACGTAGATCCACTTAACAATGATTCAAAAAAACTTCAATTAATTATACCTGAGACCGGTGTCGCGATTAAATCATTCATTGCGCATACCAATGTACGGGGACAACATGATCATGTGATTTACACGATTGACGGCTCAGAGCTTAGCAGAACCGAAAAAAACGGAGAGACGGTTTTCTCCCTACAGGAAAAACAACTATCGGATATTGAGAAGCAATCACAGTTACGTTCTCCGTTGAAGCTAGTTCTGCTGATGCTCCTATTCTCGATATATGTCATTCTCGTATTAAAGAATACCTGCTTTAAAGCGGTACCTCTTCCGCTTTATGCATTCGGCGCTGTTGGGGCTATAGCGGTCGAACTATTCCTTTGTAATCTCTGGGTCACGCGAATAGGTTTGGGTGTGGGGCGATACCACTACCGTCGTGTGATTACTTTGTTGCTTTTTGTTTTCTTCATCTTGATAATCGCCAATTATGTTATCGGCTCACGATGTAATCAACTTGCAAAGCGTGCTGTGGCCATAATTGACTATGGAGCAGTACTCATATACGCAATTTTCCAATTTCCCCTATTTACTCGATATCTGGGTGGCTTCCCTGATGAGCAGGCGCATATTTCATATATAGCATTTCTGAAATATTACGGTGGCGTTATCCCGAACTTTGCTGATATGCATATATACAACAATGATTCCGCTGGCATATTGATGAATCAACCCAATCAGTTTAATTACTTAGGACATCCGCCTCTGTATTATCAAATAATGAAGCTTTTTGGCGGATTGAATATCATCGGGGACTCAGTCACATATAATCTTACGTATCTGAGATTGCTTTCCTTCTGCATCGGACTGTTGGGAATAGCTATCATTTTTTATATTGGATTCACTCGGATCTCTCCCATACCGCTCTTACACCTATTGTTTGCAGTTGTTGTGATAGCTCCTGCAAATTTGATATACGGACTATGTGGTATTTCGAATGACTCGTTGGCATTATTGACGGTCAGTGTGTTTACTTTAGGTATTGTGCGTTTTTACGAGAAGAAATATAACATATGGACATATCTACTTATCGCAGTTGGAATCAGTACGACTCTGCTAACTAAACTAACGGCAGGCCTAATCGTTGTAGTGATGAGCGTACTAGTTGTAGGATACACTCTTCTGGTAGATAAAAAAGCGTCAACGATTCTATGCAAACCATTTTTTGCAACCGCGCCTATATATCTTATTCCAGCAGGGTATTTCGCAGCACTATATATGAAATTCCACACTATTCAACCAGGGTACCCCGAATTCGCGTACAAAGAATACATAAATAGTCATATGTATGTACCGAACGATGATCGACAAGTAATGGCTATCACAGAATATGTGCAGTATTTCTTTACGAGATTCCTTGGAACTTGGTATTCTATATCAGGACACGTTGAAGTTCCTCGTAATGGGATAAAGCCGTTCGATATCAGTACTATCGGCATGTTGCTTATCCTTCTTGTTCCGTTAACGGTGTTTCTCTATGCGAGGAGCAAAGCGCAAAGGTTTCTGTCTATGGGGACATGCTCGGTACTTGTTGTCATACTCTATCAATTCAACAGCGCGTCAAAGGGTTTTTATAACAATGGCTATCTGGGAGGAATTCAGAGCCGATACTATCTGTGCGCAATTGGATTTTTCGCACTGGCTCTTATCTGGATGGTATCTCATCTTGTAGTACATAATTCAGCGGGTGATCTTTGCTATAAGAACCCACAGATTGAGAACGCAGATATACCTCGACTCAGCAGTATTGGTACATTAGTTTGTATTTCTTTGTCCACCTTACTGCTGTGCGAAAATTTGGCTTCATTCTTATATCAAGCTGACGCTATTAGCGGGTTTATTCAATAGATGAAACCAGTCCTTTTGGTTTCTCCTCGAACGAGGAGAAACCAAAAAAATGTTATACAGAAAGTAAAGATTTACGTGACAAAGATAACGAAAGCCATATTTCCAGTAATTGGGGTTTTATTTTCTCTACTCTGAATTCTTCTGGGGCTTTATATGCCTTTGACGGCTGATTTTGCAGTACATCAACGGCTTGATGATTTTCGATTCAATACTCGATTCTTGGAAATCATTTTCATCCCTCATCGGGATCAGAAATGTTATGGGCACTGGCAAAACCAATGTCATTCTCCTACTTTCTTGCTGCGATTCGTGCTCTTGGTATTCCGTACAACATTGCATTGTCCCTATTGTGGGTTCTTTCTGCTATTGTTGCGGTTCTAGGATTGAAAAAACTTTATAGTCAATTATTTCCAGCTGAGAAAATAACCACTCTGAAAAAAATTTTATGGATGGTTGTTTATATTTTTCTACTATTTTGTCCTTCTGGTTTTGATGAAGCAACAGGCTCGCGTATTTATCGAGAGACCATTCTTCCTCCAACTGTTCTCATGCTGATTGGCTTAATGACATATTTCGTCGCTCTATTCATGCAGAATCAAGAAATTCGTTTTTTGCCAACAATCTGTTCCCAATGTATAATCGGAATTATACTTGGTTTTGTTTGGTCTTTTTTCTGGTTCATTAAGGAATCTAGCATATGGTTACTGCCCGCGTTTGGGAGTACTCTCATCGTCTGCGTAGTGTTGCAAGCTAAACGTATTATTGGCATATTACATTCGCAAAAGTACGGTATGCGAACAAAGAAAATAATAGCGGTAGCTCTCGGTTTTAGCGCCATGGTGCCTATTGGGGTCGTCGCGGGAGTGTCCTCGGCGTATGATGCAATTAACACTCATTATTATGGTGTGCCTTATGCATCAGTGCGTACTGAGGGCGAAATTGCTGGATTTTTTAAACGTCTATATCAAATAGACGATTCTAACCGTTCACAAGGTATTTGGGTTCCATGGTCAACTATGGAAAAGGCAATTCATGCATCCCCCACTCTGCGTAATAACGTTGAGTTGATAAATCAGCTGACCACCAATGCAGCTTTTTTGCCATCGCGGGATTGGCGGAAAACCCCACCATCTTCCGATATGGGTGTATGGACTATGATGGTTGCACTTCAACACGCTGGTTTGTACGACAGTCCTGTTGAAGCACAAACTTTTTTCAAAAGTGTTAATAAAGAAATAGATAATGCACATTTGCCACAGTCCAAAGGTTTCACGCCGACTAAGCTTCTTCCGAAAAAAACTATTTCTGATGTTCCTGCAACATTCAGAAACTTCCTTAAGACTGCACAACCTGCTTTATTAGAAAACAAATTTTCAACGCCGAATGAGGGCATTATCTGTGATGACAGTGTCCAATCCAAATATGCGCAAGATTGTAGGACTCTCGAGATAGTATTAAATAATAGAATCACGAAAACCAGCGATTACACAGATCATGTTCGCGCAAAGCAGCAAGAATTTTTTAATCGTGCGGCTCACATTGTTTTTCGTATTTCCGCTATTATTGCACCGATATTAATAATTCTTACCGTAATAATGCTATGTTGTACTTTATTTATCTTCATACGAAAAATGGTGCACCGACAATTCGATTCTAACTTTAGCCGCGCATTGGCCAATACGCTGATAGCTACTGTAGGTGGTCTTTCGGCATTTGCATTATTGCTGGCCGTGACTTGGCAATATCCAATCGCGGATGGGGCTGTTATTAGATGGAGTGTCGTTAAATATTATACAGAAACGATTGTGCCTTTGATCCAGATCATCGAGATCGTCGCTGTAATAACACTTATCAAGATGTTTCATGAGCTCAAGAACAATCAGAGTACCAATATAATTATAGTCTTCATCAGAAAACTATTGTCTGATAATAAGTGATTATGCTAAATGCTTATTTCGATAATAAGAAAAAATTCTATGGCATCCATTGGTGCATTTTTACCCTGTTGCAATGATGGAGGTAGTATCTGTAAAGTGAGGAGGGCTTGCATTCGGTAGCTATGTTTGACTTCCTGTTACTGAACAAGATAGCCGAGATCGGAAATGCGGACATGAACCATCCAATAGCAGAGACGGAACAAAGAATCAGGCTGCTCCGAAGTATCTAGTTCTGGCTGTAACATGACCACTATGGCTGAAGAACTGTTTACTCCTCATAACATCATTGTGACCGGTGGCTGTGGTTTCATCGGTTCGAATTTCGTGCATTACGTGTACAACAACCATCCGGACGTGCATGTGACGGTGTTGGATGCGTTGACGTATGCGGGCAACCTGGAGAACATCAAGGGCATCCTGGGCGACCGCGTGGAGTTCGTGCACGGCAACATCTGCGACGCCGAGCTGCTCGACAAAATCGTGCCGGGCCATGACGCGATCGTGCATTACGCGGCGGAGTCCCACAACGACAACAGCATCGCGAACCCGGAGCCGTTTTTGAAGACGAACGTGGAGGGCACGTTCCGCTTGTTGGAGGCGGCCCGCAAGTACGATGTGCGCTACCATCACGTGAGCACCGACGAGGTGTACGGCGATCTCGCCCTGGACGATCCGGCGAAGTTCACGGAGCAGACCCCGTACCATCCCTCGAGCCCGTATTCGTCGACGAAGGCGAGTTCGGACCTGCTGGTGCGCGCCTGGCACCGTACGTTCGGCATCCGCGCCACGATCAGCAACTGCAGCAAC
>ERZ779850.1155-NODE-1155-length-27557-cov-11.314050_pt1 | contig 27557 bp, 27 predicted proteins | sample MGYA00511249_ERZ779850 | MGnify/ENA primary metagenome ERZ779850 (study PRJEB29588, sample SAMEA2162475) | human gut metagenome | biome: human gut; feature: human-associated habitat; material: faeces | place: Denmark | collected 2008/2010 ...
GTATGATAACACTTATTCTTTTTCGTAAGGTAAGGGTTTCTCATGGCGCGCCACCATCCCTTCCGCAGGCTCTTCACGACGCTGCGGTAGAACGCATTGTCCCCGGTCATCTGTGCTATGGGAATATGCAGCATGTAGTCCAGTCTCTGGAAGACACCGAAACGGAAGGCAATCTCCGTCAGCTCCGGGTATCTCGCCTCCACCAGCCGCAGTACCATATCCGCGTTATCGATGTTGTCCGCGAACACTCTGGAGAAGCGGTTTTTATCTCTGGTGTTGCTGTCCGGGCGGTAAAAGACATGGTAGGTCTGGCCCGGAATGCACGCGATCCCGGGAACGATGTTCTCCTCGTCCGTCAGCAGCTTCACCAGCAGGTGGAAATCCTCGTTCAGCGCTCCCACCGGGAATTTTCCTTTTGCAAACAGATCCTTTTGCAACAGCTTGGTACAGAAGGAGCAGTCTCCCCGGTGCATCAGCAGCTCTTTTAAGAAATCCTCTGCCGGGATCACCTGTTCTTCGGATACCGGCTCGCAGATGTTCGGCAGGATGTTGCCGTCCTGATCGATCTCATCCCTGCCCACCTGAGCAATAGGCATATGAGTAGTCGTGATCGCCCGGTACAGGCGCTCGTACATATCGGCATCCACATAGTCATCGCTGTCCACGAATCCCACATATGCTCCGGCGGCCTGCGTCAGTCCGAAGTTCCTCGCAGAAGAGGGACCTCCGTTCTCCTTGTGGAAGACGCGGATACGCGGGTCATTTTCCGCCAGCCGGTCGCACAGCGCCGGAGTGTCATCGGTGGAGCCGTCGTCGATCAGCAGGATCTCCAGCTCCGGATAGGTCTGCTTCTGCAGGCTTTCCACGCAGCGGGGCAGATAAGGTATGATATTGTACACCGGCACGATCACACTGATCAGCGGCTGGTTGGTCTCATTACTGTTCACGTTCTGTCCTCTTCATTTCTTTCCGTTAAATATCGATACATCCGTCGCTCCGGGATCACCGGGGCAGGGGAACAGGGGCCGTCTGTCCACAGTGCCGGAACGGGCGGTACCGGAAGGCACTGGTCGTCGGCGCCGCCTAGGAAGCCCATCTCACGACACAGTCTGACCAGTCTCTCCGCGGCGGTCCGTGCATTCCATTCCGTCCGGACGGTCTGCTGCGCCGCTTCCCCCAGTCTGCGGCACTCTGCCGGATCCTGCAGCAGCTCTGCAACATATTCCTGCAGCTGCTGTTCACAGCCGTCGTGATAGAGGATCCCGTTTTCCCTCTGTCGGATCATCCAGGGAGCCGCTCCGATCATATGATCCGCCACGACGGCACAGCCGCTGTTCATGGCTTCGTTGACCACGGCTCCCCAGCCTTCCTTCCGGTCACTGGTGACGAGGTAGATCTCCGATTCCTCCATGGCTGCCCGGACCTCCTCCGGGCTCCGGAAGCCTGCGAAGGTGATCTTATCCGTCACGCCAAGCTCTTCTGCCAGGCTGTGTACTTCTTCCTCCAGTTCTCCTCCGCCGATCATCGTAATGTGAAAAGGAATCTCTTCCAGATGTTCTTTCAGATAAGCGGCTGTCTTCACTACCAGCTCCGGATGTTTCCAGTCGATCATCCGCGCCGCCCACAGGATGCTTCCTTTTTTCTTGCGTGAAAACGGTTCCCCCGGCGCATACTCTCTGGTCTCGGGGAAATACCCGAACCGTAGCATTTTCTTCAGATAGGCATGAATGATCCCCAGGTCGCAGGGCACATAGGCTCCGGCACACAGGAAGTACACCGGTGCCTTGCGGTATCTGGTGTGGTCTTTATACTTTTGCAGCAGTCCTCTGGGAGAGATGGCTTTCCATTGTCCTTCTTTATACAGCCGCTCGTTGTAGCGGAAGATAGGTTTTCCCGCCGCCAGTCGTTCCCGGATGTAGCTCTCGTCATCGCATCCACCGAAGATCACCACGTCAGCTGTCAGCAGCAGATGCCGCCATTCATGCCCCGCAGTCTCTTCGTCTGGATTCCTGCCCATGAATGCTTCCGGGCCGCCTGTAGTCGTACCGTCCGGCTGAACATAGCGCACGTACGGTCTCTCCTCGGCCTGCCACCCCATCTTCACCCGTTCTTCTTCCATGGGCTGGGTCTGCAGAAAGCAGAAGCTTCCCTCCAGGAGTTCATACAATGCATCGCAGAAGGACAGCTGATGGTGATTAAAATAATTAGAAACGAATACCACCTGCATTCTCAGTCCTGCCTTTCCGCTATCTTTGCATAGATTTCCTGCAATTTTGCAAAATTTTTCTCTTTATCATGAGTTTTTCTTGCATGTTCTCTTGCATTTTTAGAGTATTCCAACATTTTCTCCGGAGAACTCCACATTTCGATGATGGATTTTTCCATGGATATTACAATATTTTCCAATTCTGTTGTTTTTAATTCTTTTGAATTGCACGTGTTATTTTTGTTTTTAGCCGTATCTGACGTATTTCTGTTGGTTTCAGCCGTTTCTGTCAGCCGGTGTCCTTCACACCACAGGCCGTCCCTTCCGCCGTCGAAGAGACTGGGGATCCCGCCCACCTCGGTGCTGACACAGGGCACTCCCAACAGCATGGCTTCGCCCAGGGAGTTCGGCGAATTTTCCAGGGAAGAACAGCACAGGAACAGATGACTTCGGAGGAATCGTTCCCGCATCTGTTGTTCTGTCAGTTTCCCTGTGAAATGCACGCAGTCTTCCAGCTGCCCCTCCCGGATCAGATCCCGGAGATACTGTCCGTAGGCGGAGATCTTCAGCTTCTGCTTCAGCGTGTGGTATGCCGTCAGATCATTTCCCGCCACATACACCTGCACATCGGGGAATTTCCTGCGGATCCCGGGCAATGCTTTCAGGAGATAATGCAGGCCCTTCAGCGGATAATCTCCCTGACTGACGAAGATGCTGTGGGGTTCACAGTGCTCCGGGTTCCAGCTGCCTTCATAGAAAGAAGCGCGCAGGGTCTCATTCATAGGATAATACTGTGCTCCGGGATTCCACCCGGTGGTCACCTCCCGGTCCCATGCCGTCCTGCCGGTGATATTTCCCGCCAGACCGATGGCTTCTCTCTCCATCACACCTCTGCGGGCGAATTTCTCCTGCTGGCTGCGCAGGCTGTCCCGTTTCACCAGATCCCGGAAGGTCACTTTGCGCGTCACACGCTCCGGGAGATCGGCGAAATAGGCTTCCGCACAGAGGCTGCAGATGCCCTGGATCCCCAAAAGGATCCTCTCCGGATGCGGATAGGCACGGCAGACCGCCAGCGTATGGGGATATTCCGTACCAAAGCAGTGGATCACATCCGGATCATAATCTTCCGTGATCTTACGCAGTTCTTCTTCCAGCTCCGGCTGGTAACGGTCCGGATGCACGGTATCCTCATAGAAGCCGTAGCATCTGACGAGATATCCACCGCCCCCCTCCGGAGCAGAAGCAGCTTCCGTAGCAGAAGTGGCTTCCGCGACACAGGCAGGGTGTTCCCCTTGCACCCGGACTACAAAACTCTGTGGGATCTCTTCCCCCGCGGGAACCGGGAATGCCACTGCCAGCGTCATGTCGGTGTCTTCCCGGTCCACGATCTGCGACAGCAGTCCGGACAGCCAGCCTTCCTTATTGGAAGCTTCTCTATGCAATGCCTCGGCGATCACCGGGAGCATGATATTGCAGACCCACAGTACTCTCATAAATCAAATCCTCTTTTAATTAAATATCCAATTCAGGTAAGGTAGCAATCTGATCTCCACATCGTACATGCCACGTAACAGCATTACAAAATACAGCAGATATGCCGCGATGACTCCTACAATGCACAGGTTGCGGAACCATCCCTTTTTCGCATTCCATAGCACGCCCGGGATCAGGAAGATCTGGGACTGGATCAGGTAATAGGCCACACGGGATACCTCCGGGATGAAGGAACCACAGGTATAGAGCACCAGTCCCGCCAGGTTCAGGTAGAAATAGTAACGGTTCCTGCGATCATCCCGGATACTGTCCTTCCAGTAGATCAGGCACAGGATCAACACCGCCAGGCATTTTCCGATATTCACATAGGACAACTGGCCGTTGTCGAACATGGAATCCTTATAATAGGGATAAAACTTAAAAATAAGATTCCGATAAAAGCCCTGTCCGAAGATCAGGGATAAGATCAGCAGGAGCCCGACTGCGTAGTGCCATTTTTTCAGTCGTACCCGCGACAACAGATCTGCTGCGATATAGGCCGGAATGATCAGCAGCACCGATTTATGGATCGTACATCCCAGCAGCACCCAGAGAATGAACTTGCCGTACTCGCCCCGCAGTACATATTTCTGCGCATACATGGCCAATGCCAGTGCAAAATAATACCGCACGGAATTCATGCTGTTAAAATAGAAGCCCTGGGTCAGCAGTAAAAACAGGGACACTACGTACCAGTCTGCCTGATCATGCAGTGCTTTCAGGAAGAAAAACACCGTGACCAGCGAAAAAAATCCGAAGATCGGCAGATAGGAGCCCTCGCCGAAGATCCAGTGGAACAGCTTCACCAGCCCGACAAAGCCTTTTTCATAGGACACATGGCGTCCCTGATCGATCAGCTGGAATTTCAGCCAATAGACCCAGTAGTCACCACCCACCGCAATACGGCAGGCCGAGACTCCCGCCAGGAGGCAGAATACGGCGGTCTCCGCCACCAGGTTCCTCGCCTGCTGACGATCGTACCCCACCGGCGCTCCAGACATCCGCCTGCCCGACAGGTATCCTGCCGTATAGGCGCTGTTGCGCACGCAGAAGCCGAATCCCACCGTTACGAGTGTTAATACAATATATACCAGTGCACTTTTTTCCATGTGGGACCCCCTTCCTGCCTACGATGTCTGTCTCAATTTCCGGCGTGTTTTCTCGCGATGTCCGTCGCGGTTCGCGCGTATTCTCCTGCGATGTCTGCAGCGGTTCAGGCTCAGCTGCGCTTTCCTGCTTCCCGGATGCCGTCCCGCATCCAATGCTTCGCCTGTTTTATTGTCACTTCACTGCACAATGTCCCCTTATGGGCATACAAAAACCGCAGTGCCAGCGGTCCTGCCAACCATCCGTACAGATAATGATACAGTACACCACGGTCATGGAAAAATTTCTCATTGTAGCCATGGAACCAGGTGGAGTCTCCCGCTTCCTCTCTGCCGATGGTCACGGGCGCGGTATAGACCTTATAGCCTTTCCGGAGGAACTCCGCCAGGAACAGGCTGTCCTCACCGTTGCTGTATTTCGCTCCGCCGCCGAACAGTAGGGAGAAGGTGCTCCCGGATGCCAGCAGGCTGTCCCTGCGTACCGCAAAGCTCACCGCTCCGTACCGGCCGCAATTGTACCAGTGCACTCGTTTCCGCTCCGTGATGTGGTAGGTGCGCCGGGATTCCTCAACTTCGATATTGAAAATGATCATGTCTGCCTGCGGATTTTTCTCAAATTCTGCCAGGATCGCCGTTTCATATCCGTCCTCATACACAATATCTGCATCCGAAAAAAGGCAGATATCTCCTTCTGCCCGCAAAATAGCCTCATTCCGGCTCCTTCCGATGCCCCGGTCCGGGAAACTGTAGAAGCGGATGATTCGTGCCTCTCCGTTTTCCCGGGATATCTGCATTTCTTCCTGCCCGAATCTATCGCATTGGTTGATGATCACCGCATCGGACTGCAGGTTCATATGTTGTACGGTTTCACGAAGAGAAGCGTTCATTACCGATGCCAGTACTTCTACCTTCATGCCTGCTCTCCTTCTGCCTGGGTAGTCTTTGTATGTTCCATTTCTGTATTTCTCGTATTCATATCGTTATCTGCTGTATCGGAACCAATCATAGGGAGAAAATAATAGCTTCGGATCAGGGTCTCATCCGCATTCCATAAAAAGGCTCCGTCCACCTTACAGTCCTGTGCGGTCAGATACTCCAGCACAGCCTCCAGCCGTTTACCCACCGTTGCTCCGGCCGGCACTGCCAGCAGGACCACATCCGCCGCCCGCAGAGTCTCTGCGCTCTCAGGGCATAACAGCGGACTGGGAACTGCGATCCATTCTCTGTCGATGGGCTGCAGCTCACGCAGTCTGTCCACGGTCTCCTGCGGATCTGCCTCCGGCAGGGCACCGCAGACGGCGATCTTATGGGCATCCGCTTTCTCCAGCAGATATTTCACATTTTCCGCAAATCCCGTACTTTCCACTGTACCCAGACTGTGTAATCCATACCGTCTGCGGAGAGTGGTCGGGAGCCAGATGCCGTCCCGGGACAGCTCCCATAACAGGAAGATCACCACTACGAAAAACAAGGACAGCACCGCCGCCAGGATCACGGCCCGTACCGGACGCACATCCGGCACCACTGCCTCTGCGAGGTCTCCATGATCCAGCACTTTGATCCGCGTGATCTCCGGCATACTCTCTGCGAACTCCCCGCACATGGTCTCTTCCGCGGCATGGGCCAGCGCAATGCTCTCCCCGGGATCCTGTGTCGTAGCCTTCGTCATCGGAATACTGAAATCGGAAGGCAGGGCAGCCGACAAAGCTTCGATCCAGCGGTCTCTGCCCTGTTCCAGCACTGCCGCAGCACCGGTCTCTCCGCGCTCTGCCGCTTCCTGCAGATGAGTCTCCACCCCATCCAGAAATTCTCCCGTGTGGAGCAGGCTGTTCCAGGTGGCTTCGTTGATATAGTAAGCACCGGCCGCATTAGGGTTCTCGACATATTCTACCTTATAAGTGGAAGAAGCCGCATACCCGGGATCGGGCTGCAGCAACACATTTTTGACATAATAACCGCCGCCGAACAGTACTGTACCCAGTATCGTCAGCGCCAGTATTTTCCATAGATTACGGCCCAACCGCAAGAGCAGCAGCCGCAGATCGAAGGGTTCCTTAGCATAGCTTGCTTCCATGAGGCTTCCTCCCATATTGTCATATTGTCATGTTCTCACACGTTCAGATCAGTTATCGTCTTTTTCCGCACGGCCGTCATACTCTGCCTTGAAAGCCGTCACCTGTTCGCTCTCGACACCCTCGGTGCTGTCCGGCCAGAACAGTACTTTCAGTGTCAGAAGCATCAGCTTCAGATCGAGCCATACAGAATAATTTTCGATATATGTTAAATCCAGTTTTAACTTATCATACGGAGAGGTGTTGTATTTTCCGTATACCTGGGCGAATCCTGCCAGTCCCGCCTTCACCTTCATACGGAAGGCGAACTCCGGCATGACTTCGGTATACTGGGCAATGATCTCCGGACGTTCCGGTCTGGGACCGATGAAGGACATATCTCCCCGCAGGATGTTGATCAGCTGGGGCAGCTCGTCCAGACGGCATTTGCGGATCACTTTTCCGATTGGAGTGATGCGGTCGTCATTTTTCTGTGCCAGGCGAGCTACGCCGTCCTTCTCCGCATCGGTGCGCATGCTGCGGAACTTCATGATATAGAACTCTCTCTGGCCGATGGTACAGCGCACCTGCTTGTACAATACAGGGCCGCCGTCATACAGCTTGATCGCCAGTGACGTCAGGAGCATCAGCGGAGAGGTGATCACCAGCAGGATCAGGGAGCAGACCACGTCGATGGAGCGCTTGATGAACCGCTGCTCCATGCTGAGGGAATACTCTCTGGTCAGCAGGATCGGCGTATCAAATACATGTAATTCCTCGGATCCTACTAAAATAACATCTGATATTTTAGGCATTACATACACACGGATGGACTGCGAATAGCAGAATTTCAATATAGTGTTGCGGTCCTTCTCATTAATATCCCAGATCACGACGGCGTTGATCTCACCGTTCTGATACTCACTCAGGATCTCTTTGCAGAGTTCTGCCGCGCCTTTTTTGATATGCTCATATTTCGTGATCTTGTATTTATCCTTACGGCTTTCGAACTTTTTACAGATATCCGCGATGGGACGATCCCCATGGATCAGCAGGAGTTCTCTGGGCGGGAACGCCGTACGATAGATTTTATTCGCAATATTGGCATAGATGATCACTGCCACGATCTGCAGTACTACCATGAGCAGGAACATATCCGGCGGGAACACACTACGCGCCATCATACACAGCTCGGCATAGATCAGTACATCCGCCATCAGTGTTGCAAACACCTGGGAAAATATGATCTCCGTATTTTTCATATAACCCAGACGCATTCCGCCGTAGGTCACGGAGAAAAAGATCAGGATCACGCTGTAGATGCCGTTCTCCAGCAGGAAGCCGCGGTACCAGATCTTCTGCAGCGGGTCTACCAGCTGGAACTGGAAATGGAACTGCCACATGTAGGCAAACAGAGCAATTTCCAGGAACAGGCAGATCGCCGACAGTCCTATATTGATCAAGCGCTTGAAGGATTCCCTCCTGCGCAATCTGTTCACATAATAATTACCGTTTGTATTCAACACAAACTCCTCCTATATTCTGCGCTTCACCGCACGTACTGCCCAGAAGCAGAAATGCCAGGCGCTACTCGGCACAGACATTCCCTCTGCCTTACGATACAGATTCCAGATCCTGCGCAGAGCTTCTATCTTGTTGGAAGACAGGGATTTCCCCGCTCTCCGATATTTTACCAAATTTTCATCCAAACCACAAGCTACAGTACCCCCGCGCAGTATTCTCCACCATAACGCGGTATCCTCACTCTTGATCTGCGGCATCTGCAGCTCTTCTTTTGACAGCTGTTCCATGTCGAACATTACTGTGCTGGTGAAGATCGTGGTATTTTTCAAGGCTTCCTTATAATTTATGGTCGTCGGTACATGGACTATTTTCCCCGTTCCTATGCCGTTCTCGTCGGCGAATTCATATCCTGTGAACACAAAAGCAGCCTTCTGCTCCTTCATAAAAGCAAGCTCCCGCTCCAGCTTCTCCGGTACCCACAGATCGTCCGCATCCAGATAAGCCAGGTAACGCCCCTTTGCCTCATTCACTCCCAGGTTCCGCGCCCTGGCGGCTCCCAGATTCGTGGGATGGGTCAGCAGCCGGATCCGTCGTTCTCCGGTCCGCCGGATATATTCTTCGATAATCTGTCTGCTGCGGTCCGGACCGCAGTCTTCTATTAACAGCAGTTCCCAGTTCGTATAGGTCTGGGCCCGCACGCAGTCAAGTGTCTCTTCGATATAGTTTTCCGCCCGGTATACCGGTACCACTATACTGATCAAATCCTGTTCCATATTGCAATCCTTCTGTTATCTGAATTCTAGGCCGGTTTTATCCGGCTTCTATCCGATTTCTATCCGATTTCTATCCGATTTCTATCAGGTAATATCCTGCTGTGGTCTTCAGCTCTGTGTCTGTCCCCAGGGTCTCCTGCAATTTTTCCACGGTATCCTCCGGCAGATCCCCCGGCAGTAAAATGTAGTCTACTCCTGCGGCCGCCGCACTGTCAAGGCAGGTTCTGAAATCAATGGTCCGCTCACCGGTATTTTCCTCCGTGCGGACATACTCCGGCTCACCGGTCTCCTCCAGATGGTTCATCCACAGATACAGATCCTCCTGCCATGTCTCATAGGTGTCGTACGAATAGCTTCCCAGCGCGGCATCCCAGATGCTTCTCCCATACACGGGATGGATATCGGCACTGTATGCCCTGGCCGCCGCCAGGATCTCCTTCGGAGCCCACAGTCTATATTCCGGCTCTCCGCTCTCTTCCAGGTGATATTCCGACAGCTGCCTCAGCGTCTCCCGGGGTGCCTCCACCTGTGTCAGCTGTGAACCGGTCCGGTCCGATACCGGATTCCCGCTCAGGATCACAATTCCCGCCAGGAGCAACGTGGCTGCCACATTCCGGATACTTTTTTCTCTCCACAGGGTATACAGGAACTCTGTACATGCCCAGGCGATCAGTGCTGTCTGGGGCACTGCTGCCCAGATCCATACATAGGAATAAAACGCGGTCTGGTATTTCATCAGGATCACCGCTGTCACCGGGCAGATGCAGGCCAGCGTGATCAGCACCGCATATAAATAGAACAGCGACTGCTTCCCACCGTTCCTTGCTGCTTTGCTTTTCCACAGGCAATACCCCAGATAGAGGATAGCTGCCAGCAGCAATGCTGCATATTTCCCATGCTGCGTATAATCGAGCCATCCGTTCGTAGCGGACTTCAGAAGTGTCATCATTCTGCGTCCTCCTCTCCCGGTGCTGTCTTCACAGCCTGTGTTTTCTTATGATCGTTGCGGCTGCACATTGTCCACAGCCACCGTAATGCCACCCATGCCACCGTCACGAGCAGGCACACTCCCGCGCCGTACAGTGTCCAGACCATACAGGCTTCCGCCAGGATACAGAGCACCGCACCGAGATATTTTCTCTCGAACAGGCATGAAAACAGATAGGGAAGCAGCACCGCCGCACGGATCGTCACTCCCCGGAAACCTCCGTAGAAAATATCAAATCCGTCCACGCCGGGCATATAAGTCCCCGCACAGAACAGTATTCCCACTATGATCAGGAAGATATTGCATTTTTCTCTATTATGATCAAAAAGCACGGCACCCAGCCTGCCGTAAGCCAGGTATCCCATACATAAAGTCAGGCAGGGGATCAGCCGGTATACTACCGTTTCAGGGGCCATACCGCTCCAGTGGCTGATGGTTCCGTACAGAGTAGGCAGGCACAGCAGCTTCAGACGGAAAGACATGCCCTGTGTATACGGTTCCCCCGTGAGGGGATCCACCGTATAGATGCTGTTCTCCTTCAGGAAGGTATTGACGGTCTCCAGCGTCATATCGCCGTCCGTCCACACACGTCCTCCCGTGAGGATCCATAGCACCTGCAGCAGAATGAAAAATGCAAGTACTACTGTCAAAATCTGTTGTCTTCCGCTCGTTTTGCTGTTCTCCGGTGCCGGTTTTCCGATAATGCTGTTTTTATGTGCGATCAGACCGGACAAGATCAATACAAGTACCGCTACGGCGATCTCCGCCAGCAGCAGCTCCGTTACAGCCAAAAAAGACCACCCCAGCAGGCAGCCCGCCAAATGGGCGACTTCCGTCAGCCCGATGATGATCAGACAGCCTCTGATCAGTAAATCCGATATCCGAAAAGTCATGTTTTCTCCCGGTGCCCGCTCCGTGGATCCGGGCAGGCTCTCTATTGCTCTGAATCGTTATCATCTTACCATATTTATCGGGACTTGACAAATATTACGTGGCACGCATGAAAAAGCATAAAAAAGCCGCATACCGTAAATCTCTTCCGGCATGCGGCCCTGTCAGTGTGTAAGAAAGAATACTGCATCGAAACGTTAACTTTCCTAATTTAAAAAATTTAAAAAGAATAAATTCAATATGTTACATAGCCTTATAATCCAGTCGGATGTTGTCCGCGATACGTGCGATATACTCGCTGTTCGTCGGTCTGTTCCTTCCGCTGGCTGCTGAATATCCGAATATTTTCTCAAATGTCTCCACATTTCCCCGAGTCCAGGATACCTCAATGGCATTCCGGATGGCGCGTTCCACTTTCTGGTCTGTGGTCTTGAAATGTTTTGCGATCGTAGGATACAGAAGTTTGGTAACGCTGCTTACCACTTCCATATCTTTTCCTGACAAAATAATTGCATCACGTAAATAGTGATAACCCTTCAGATGCGCCGGCACCCCTATCTCCAGCATGATTTTGGTTACATATCTCTCCAGTTCAGAATCTTTTACTGCTACAATATCCAAAACAAGTCCCCCTTTATACTTGTCGAGTATTGCTCTCCTACCGTGACTGACAGAGAAATAATATCATAACTGTCGTTTTTTGAAAAGACTTTTTCTCGTTAAAATATAGTTAAGAAAGCAAAAATGTTACATTTACCCCCTCTTTTGTAACAGCAAAATGCCTAGATTTCTTCCTTTACCAGATAGATCGGTCTGCGTTTTACTTCCATATAGGCTTTCGCCAGATACTGTCCGAGAATACCGGTACAGAAGAACTGGATGCCGCTGGTCATCAGGATAATGCACACCAGGGAAGGCCAGCCGGAGACCGGATCACCGAAGATCAGCTTCCTCACAATGATAAATACGATCATCAGAAAAGCGATCACGCAGAACAGGATCCCGACAAAAGAGGCGATCAGCAGCGGTGCTGTGGAAAAAGCAGTGATCCCGTCTATGGAATATACCAGCAGTTTCCAGAAGTTCCACTTGGTCTCTCCCTTGGCACGTTCCACGTTTTCATATTCCAGCCATTTGGTACGGAAACCGACCCAGCCGAAGATTCCCTTGGTAAAACGGTTATACTCCCGCATGGAAAGGATCGCATCCACCATCTGTCTGGTCATCAGGCGGTAATCTCTGGCACCGTCCATCATCTCGGTCTGGGATATCTTCTTCATCAGATGATAAAATCTTCTGGCGAAAAAGCTGCGGATCGGCGGCTCCCCTTTTCTCGTAACGCGGCGGGTAGCCACGGAGTCATATCCCTGCCAGATATATTCGAACATTTCCGGCAACAGGGAAGGCGGATCCTGCAGATCCACATCCATCATGACCACATAGTCTCCCCGAGACTTTTCCAGTCCGGCGAACATGGCGGCTTCTTTTCCGAAATTCCTGGAGAAGGAAATAATATGCACGCGCGGATCCTGCTCGATCAGCTTTTTCACTTCCCGCACAGTACCGTCTTTGGAACCGTCATCGATATACAACAGCTCCAGTTCTATTTCTTTTTCCTTGAAAAAAGGATCATTCTTCGTCAGTTCCCGGTAAAACAGGGCTACACTTTCCTCTTCATTATAACAGGGCACTATCACACTCAACAGGCTCATTACTGGTCTCCTTAGGCTTTGGTTATAAGATTCCGCATGACACTATTATACGTTTCTTCCCACATCATTTCAAGCCATTCTTCCCACATCATTTCAAGCCAGGCACTGTACTTTTTTCTTCTTTTGGATTATACTGAATTTATATATGCCTGTCCTTCCAAACGGGGCGTGGCAGAAACGAGGTTATTTATGACTTTTTTTGAAGAATTTTTCAGTAATCATATTTTTCTGACTGCAGCCTGCGGCTGGTTCGTGGCACAGATCCTGAAGACTCTGATCCATCTGATCATTTCCAAAAAATTCGTGGCGGAGCGTCTGGTGGGCAGCGGTGGAATGCCCAGTTCGCATTCTGCTACCGTATGTGCACTGGTCACTGCGACATGCTATGAATACGGCGCCGGCAGTTTCGAGTTCGCCATCTCTCTGATCCTGGCGATCATCGTGATGTACGATGCCATGGGAGTCCGCCGCGAGACCGGTATTCAGGCGCAGGTGCTGAATGATATGATGAAGATCTTCGAGGATATGGGCCGCAGCGAGATTTCCCCTCATGACAAGCTGAAGGAGTTCGTAGGACATACGCCCCTGCAGGTACTCATGGGTGCGCTGTTAGGTATTTTCTGCGGCGTGATCATTTATACTTTTGTGATCTGATCAGGGATAAGGTTTGATGGATTTTTTTGATCGGTAACGCTTTTGATAAATACCGTATTATGGTCGAGGTGATTTTTACATGATTTCTCATAATAATAAAAAACGGACATGGCACAGAGCCGCCGCGCTTCTGCTGTCCGCTTCTCTGCTGCTGACCGCCTGCGGCGCACAGAACAATAACGATAATATTTTCAGTCCGATCCTGCCGGACAACAGTCCTGCTTCTTCGACGGATCCCGATGACAAGCTTCCGGATCCTGTGACGATCGTGGTGGAAGATGATTCGGTGGCGCCCGCCGAGGGAATGGTGCGCAGTCGTCTCACCAATGAATGGGTGGATGCCGATGTTGCTGCCACGCGCCCTATTGCTGTCATGATCCCCAATGAGGCTGCCGCGATCCCTCAATATAGTCTGTCCGAGGCTTCCATTCTCTATGAAGCAAATGTTGAGAACCGCATGACGCGTATGATGGCAGTCTATGAAGGCTGGGAGGATCTGGACAAGATCGGCAACATCCGGAGTCTGCGTGATTATTATGCCTACTGGGCATTTGAATGGGATGCGTTCCTGGTGCATTTCGGAGGGCCTTTTTTCATCAATGAATTGCTGGCACAGCCGGACACGCAGGATATCGACGGTACCTCCGGCACGGATGAAGGAGCCTTTTTCCGCACCACGGATCGCAACAAGCCTCACAATGCTTATGCTTCCGGGGCTGGTCTGCTGCGGGTGATCGGCCAAAAAGGCTACAGTCTGGAATATCGTGGGCTGTCCGACGAAGAGCATTTCCGTTTTGCCACGAAGGCTGAACCCAATACGCTCGGGCAGTACGGTTCCAAGGCCAAGGATGCCACTTATATCGATATGTCGGGGTGTTACCCTCTGACCAGATGTTATTTTGAATTCAATGAAGATGACGGTCTCTATTATCGTTCCCAGCATCTGTCCGGCAGTACGGACGGACCGCATATCGATGCATTGACCGGCAAGCAGCTGACTTTCAAGAATATTCTGGTGCAGAATACCTTTTATGAAGAGTTGGGCGAGGGGTACCTGGCATTCCAATGCCACGACACCACGAGAGATGGCTGGTTCTTTACGAACGGCCGGGGGATTCACGTGAATTGGGAGAAGACCTCCGATTACGGTGCCACGAGGTACTACGACGACAATGGTGATGAGATCGTCCTCAATGCCGGCAAGACTATGATCTGCATCGTGGAGGACGGCGATTCCTTCACGTTCCATTAGAGATGTAAGTTGAGATTTAGTGAAGAAGCCACGAACGCCCACGACGAACGGAATGTCCTTCCTCGATGTGAGGTCTCCCGGTGGGAATTTTCTAACGAAAAGTGAGTAGCGGTTCTAATCCGTACGGGCACGGCTCCAGTTGCCATCCATGGCAACATCCGCCTGTCGCGAACGTCCTGTTCGCTCCACCCTGTCTTTCAACACTTTTCGAGAAAATATCACCACCTCCCGACAAACATCTTCGGAAGGACATTCCGTCCACCGTGGCGTTCTGTGTTTTGGGTCTATACAGAAAAACTGAGTTGTGAGATACAAAATTCGCTGCAAATAACGCATAAAAAGCTGAATATGGGTCTATAGGGAAAAAACTGGCTCTGAGATACTCATTTTGAAGAAATTGAGTATCTAGAAAACAAATTTTTCGCTATAGACCCATATTGTCTAGTTTTTGTTTTTTACCCGTCCCCAAAAGTACCTACAGGGAAATTTATCTTCTATAGACCCATGAAGTTTTTCAAAAAACAGTAGCCCGCAGTTAGGGGGAGCTGTTTGCATGTGTTTCCTACTTTTTTGCACATACCTAATTCTTGTTTTTGAATTGTCCGCATGTCTTTCTTGATTTTTCGCATATACTAGATTCTTGTTTTTAATTTCCGCACATGTATTCTCAAATGCTCTGCCTAAATAATTGGGATGTTTTTCATAACCCAGCAGAAAAGGACTGCTCCCCCGGGCGTAGATGCGGCGGAGACTGTGAGATTTTCTTGGAAAGTGGTTGGACCTCAGGGGCAACGCGAACACGATGTTCGCGTTAGCCGATAAGTGCCATGGATGGCAACGTAAAGGCGGCCCCGTCATGGTGAGAAGCACTTGGCCACTTTCCTTTAGAAAATCCACAGTTGTAGCTAGCATCCGAGTCCGGGGCGGGCAGTCCTTTCTGCGTGGATTTTAGAACAACTATTTCACTAACTCTCAATTTACACCATTTCAATAGAAGTAACTTTATATCCCAGCTTCTCCACAGCCTCGCGCAGTTCCTCTTCGGGGATGTCCGCGCCGAGTTTTACGATCGCCTCGCCCTTCTTGAAGCTTGCCTTGGCATTGACCTGGGCCATGCCGTTGAGGGCATTCTCAATGCGGTTCTGGCAGTTTGCGCAGGACATTCCTTCGATCTGAAGCCTTTTCGTTGCTACGATAGTGTCTAAGTGTTTCGGCTTGATCTTCACATCGCCGCCTCCGCCGCAGCATCCGCCTTCTCCCTTAAAGTGCTTTTTGGATCCCAGTAATGCTGCCACGACTACTATTACTAATATACCGCAAATAATATAGGTTCCCATATTTTCACGCTCCTATTGTTTTTCTTTCAAAAAAATAACTATTCAGAACCACATTCGCAAAATCGCCTCTACGAAGCTTCCTTTTTGCTGCAATATCTGTCAAAATTTCATGCAGATTCGTATTATCCTGCCACCCATATAAATAAAACCGGTGCAGGGTACACACGATCCATCCAGATTTCCTGCCCCCACACCGGTTTTTTACTTATTTCTAATTTCTAACATACCTGCTCCGCACACTCACACGGCCTGATCGTCACGTTACTCACCCTCTGGTCTACGAGGTATCCGCAGGACTTGAGTCCCGCCCGGATCACGGAATTCCATTTTTTTGCTGAGAGATGATGTATCGAACCATCATCCAGTTCAATGGTACAGGCATTTTCCATCATGCAATTTTCAGAGTAAGCTACCTTGTACATGTTCTTACGGCTGATGGCACCGATCTCTTCTAACAGGTTGACCATGCGGTATACAGTTGCGACTCCGAGCTTGTCATCCTCTTCCAATGCCCGGTAGAAGATCTCCTTACAGCTGGAGCATTCGTTCTGGAGGATAATATCAATCAGCCGAAGACGCTGTTTTGTAATGCGGCAGCCTTTTTCTTTCAGCTTGGTCAATATGATCTCTCTCTGCATTTTCGTGGTCTGATAGCTTACCTGTTCCTTAGTGTCCACAATGACCTCCGCAGTGACTGCAATCGCCACCGCACTGAATGGATTTTCCATTCTTTTTGTCTTTTATCATTTTGCGGACAATCAATGCGACTACACCGGCCAGTATCGCCAATACAACTACGGTTCCCATAGACTGCCTCCTTACTCTTATTTTACTTATGCAACCTTCCTGCTGTCAACCTTCAGAGTGGTGCTCTCCTTGTAAGGACGGAAGAGCAGATAAATGAAGCCGATGATCAGAAGGAATGCTACTACAGTGCCGATACCGAAAGCACCGGTGGTGATCAGCGTACCGATCTGATATACACACAGGGATACCACATATGCCAGACCGCACTGATATCCGATAGCGATCCAGAACCATCTGGTATTGTTCATCTCACGCTTGATTGCACCCATAGCTGCGAAGCAAGGTGCGCACAGCAGGTTGAATGCCAGGAATGCATAGCCGCTTGCTACAGTGAAGGTAGCTGCCATGTTAGCATATACGGAACCCTCGCCTGCGCTGTAGAGGATACCCATCGTACCTACGATGTTCTCCTTTGCTACCAGACCGGTGATAGATGCAACAGTTGCCTGCCAGTTACCGAAGCCCTGAGGGATGAAGATCCATGCCAGGCACTGACCGATCTTGCCCAGGATACTCATATCGATCTCATCCTCAGCCAGCATGCGGAAGCCGTCCTCGGTGAATCCGAAATAAGTAGTAAACCATACAACGATGGTGGACAGAAGGATGATGGTACCTGCCTTCTTGATGAAGGACCAGCCACGCTCCCACATGCTGCGCAGTACCGTACCTACGGTAGGCCAGTGGTAAGCGGGAAGCTCCATAACGAAAGGAGCGGGATCGCCCTCGAAGATCTTGGTCTTCTTCAGGATAATACCGGAGCAGATGATTGCTGCGATTCCCAGGAAGTATGCGGAAGGAGCAACCCATGCTGCGCCGCCGAAGATAGCACCTGCTACCATGGCGATGAAAGGAAGCTTAGCACCACAAGGAATAAATGTGGTAGTCATAATCGTCATCTTACGGTCTCTGTCGTTCTCGATGGTACGGGAAGCCATGATACCGGGAACACCACATCCGGAACCGATCAGCATAGGAATGAAGGATTTACCGGACAGACCGAACTTACGGAAGATACGGTCCATGATGAAGGCGATACGTGCCATGTAACCACAGGACTCCAGGAATGCCAGGAAGATAAACAGTACCAGCATCTGGGGTACGAAACCAAGCACTGCACCGACACCGGCTACAATACCGTCAAGGATCAGACCCTTCAGCCAGTCGGCACATCCGATCGCATCCAGACCGCTCTCTAACAGTGCGGGTACGCCGGGTACCCAGATACCGTAGTCTGCGGGATCGGGAGCTTCTGCACCGTCTGCTGCGTATACATCAACTGCCTCTGCCAGCTCAGCACCGGTGTAAGTAACATCCTCGGTTGCCAGAGTCTCTTCATCTTCCAGGGTGTAATCTGCGGTAGCGGATGCATCGATACCTGCTGCGAACTCCTGAACAGCTGCTACTGCTGCTGCGGGATCGTAGTCTTCAGACTCGCTATCGATGACTGCTGCCAGAGCTTCATCACCGTCAGCTTCTACGAATGCGTTGATCACGTTCATTGCATCATCATACGGCTCGGCTGCTTCTTCATAAGCGCCGGTTCCGATGGTGAACAGATGCCAGCCATCACCGAATACGCCATCGTTTGCCCAGTCGGTAGCCCATGTACCAACGGTGGTAACAGATACATAATATACGATGAACATAACCACTGCGAAGATCGGCAGTGCCAGCCATCTGTTGGTCACGATTTTATCGATCTTATCAGAAGTCGTTAACTTCTGGCCTTCCTTCTTGGTGTAGCATTCTTTGATGATAGAGGAGATGTATGTGTATCTCTCGTTGGTGATGATACTCTCAGTGTCATCATCCATAGCCGTTTCCAACTGCTTGATCTCTGCGGATACATCGGGAACGCTCTTCATCTGTGCCTGGATCTTGTCATCCTTCTCTAACAGCTTGATAGCGAAGAATCTCTTCTGTTCCTCGGGAACATCGGTCAGTTTCTTCTCTACGGTCTCGATCACGCTCTCAACCTCAGGTGCGAATTTATGTACCGCAGCTGCTGCACTCTTCTTCTGTGCCAGTTCGATCGCTTTTTTGGTAGCGTTCTCGATACCGGTCAGTTTCAGAGCGGAGATCTCAACAACGGGGCAGCCCAGCTTCTCAGCAAGCTTTGCTACGTTGATCTTGTCGCCATTCTTGTTCACGATATCGATCATGTTGACAGCCATGACAACGGGGATACCCAGTTCCATCAGCTGTGTGCTCAGATATAAGTTACGCTCGATGTTGGTACCGTCTACCAGGTTCAGGATCGCATCGGGTCTCTCACCGATCAGGTAGTTACGTGCTACCACTTCCTCCAGAGTATACGGAGACAGGGAGTAAATACCGGGTAAGTCCATGATGATCACGTCATCACCGTTACCGCCGTACTGTTTCTTTAATTTACCTTCCTTTTTCTCAACGGTTACACCGGGCCAGTTACCTACGAACTGGTTGGAACCGGTCAGAGCATTGAAAAGTGTCGTTTTACCGCAGTTAGGGTTACCTGCAAGTGCAATCTTAATTGCCATTTTTCTACCTCTTTCCTCTAAAATCATTTAATAACTATTCAGACCCCATTCGCAAAACGCTCTTTCAGAGCTTCCTTTTTGCTCATGTGATTAGCTTTCACTAATTAGTTCCGGCTAACCTTCCTGTTAAAAAAAAGATCATTTACTCAACGCAAATCATCTCAGCGTCTGCCTTACGAAGAGACAGCTCATAGCCTCTGACAGTTACTTCCACGGGATCTCCCAAAGGAGCAACCTTTCTCACATAGATCTCAACACCTTTGGTAATGCCCATATCCATGATACGTCTCTTGACAGGACCTTCACCATTCAGTTTAGTTACCTTTACGGTCTGTCCGCAGGGAACTTCCTTCAATGTCTTCATTTTCTCCTCCTATTAGCATCTTTTGGTACAGCTTCCCGCTACACCATGATTTTATTGGCCATATCCTTGCCGATGGCTACTCTGGATTCCTTGATATTCACAATCAGGTTGCCTTCGGTCTGGGACACAACTGTCACTTTACCACCTACTACAAATCCGAGGGTCTCCAAAAACTTCTTCGTCTCCTCTTTGCCGCCGATCCTCTGGATCGTGTTCTCTTCACCGGCACCTACCATACTCAGGGGCATCATACACACTTCCTTCCCTTCAATAGTATTGAACTGCTTGTGGTTTCTCATTAGCTCTTAATGAGATTCATTCTCAATTCACGTGGTTAGTATATACTAACCTTTTTTTACTGTCAACATATTTTTTTGATTTTTTTCATAGAAATCTCGTAGGAATTGCTTATTGATATTTTTTCTCATTAAGTTGAAATCTTGCATTTCCTACCCTTTTCTGCTATTCTTATTGTAATGCCTGCGGATGGTCAAGTTTCCATATGTAGAGCAGGTATTTCGGTTCAAAATGCTATGTATGGGAAGGGTATGGTCATTACATGAAAATACAGGAATCTGCTGAGAATTATCTGGAAACGATCTTAGTGCTGAAGAAAAAGAACGGTGTTGTCCGTTCCATTGATATTGCCAACGATCTGGGTGTGTCCAAGCCCAGCGTCAGTGTCGCTATGAAGAATCTCCGCAATGGGGAATATATTGAAATGGACAAGGAAGGCTACATCACCCTGCTGGATAAGGGGCGGGAAATCGCAGAGAAAATCTATGAACGTCACACATTTCTTACGGACTGGCTGACTTCCATCGGTGTGGATCCCACTGTTGCTGCTGAGGATGCCTGCCGGATCGAGCATGTGATCAGTGCAGAGACTTTCTCCGCCATGAAAAAGACATTGAAGACGAAATAGAACTCACAGTAACTCATTGCATATTATTTGAACGCAAGAACTCCCGGTGCGATATTACTCCGGGAGTTTTGTTATTATCATAAGCTCATTACCTGCGCTCATTAAATCTTAATTGTCACCCATTTTCCCTGTCGGAACCGAATCGACACAAACAGAAATCTGGATACCTGATCCGCCAGAATGCCCATCCAGATACCGGTCATTCCCAGTCCCAGAGTAAACCCGAAAATATAGGATGCCGCCGTACGGATCAGAGTAACGCTGATCGTAGAAGCCACTGCCGTGTATGCCGTATCTCCCGCACCGCGCAGGCAGCCCATGTAGATGACCTGAGACACCTGGAACAGGACAATGATACAAATGCAATGAATAATATTCACACCGTATGCAATAATATTTTCCTCTCTAAAGAACATCCGGTAGATGGTCTCCCCACCGAAGAAATAGATAACCGCCAGTGCAACAGAGATTCCCAGACCAATACGTCTACAGATGGCTCCGTAGCTTTTCGCTTTCTCCGGATCACGTTCTCCCAGACTCCGTCCAATCAACGCTACCGCCGCTACCTGCATACCGTCACCGAATGAAAACGTCAGACCGAGGATATTCATGCCTACCTGATGTGCCGCCATGGCTTCCGTACCCATTTTCGCAGCCATCATAGCAGTCGACATGAATCCGATACGCATCAATACCTGCTCAATAAACACGGAATAGCCGACTTTGATGATCTCCAGCAGCGGTTCCATCCGCAATCTAATATGATGTTTAATCATATACGGAATACTGATAAATCCATCTTTCGGACAGATCGAGACGATGCTCATCACGCATGCCACTACCGTACCAAATACCGTAGCAATGGCGGCTCCGGTGATTCCCAGTGCCGGGAATCCGAAATGGCCGTTGATCAGCAGGTAATTGCCGCAGATATTCACCAGATTGGAGATCAGATTCGTCCTAAGGGCGATCATCGTATTGCCCGCGCCGCGCTGTGCCGCATTGATTCCCATGGACAATACGTTGAAGATCATGCCACCCATGATGATCCGGTAGTATCTCGCCGCCATGGCATGCGTGTCCTCACTCGATCCGCAGAATTCAATAATCTGATCCGCGAATCCCACCGTCAGTGCACTGATGATCACCGCTGCCACAATGCAAAAGCAGATCGTCATCACCAGAATCTCGTTGGCCGCCTGCTGCCTCTTCTCTCCAAATCGTCTCGCCACCAGGGCGGAGATTGCTACATTCGCTGCGATGAACAGTGCCAGCCCCAGGAACTTCGGCTGTGTGGTCAGCCCTACCGCTGCCACCGCATTGGCTCCGAGCGTACTCACCATAAAAGTATCCACCATACCCGCCAGTGCGATAAAAAAGGATTCGCAGACCGCCGGCCACGCCAGCCGGATTGCCTCTTTTGTCAGGGAACCCTGTGTGTGTTCTGTGTCCATATCTATGTTACCTATTACCTTTTCTTGGATATTTCCTGTTTCTGATAGTCATAATGCTTTATTACAATCTTAATCATACACCAAAACCACAGCTTGCCGAAAGTCCCAAATTTTTATCCTTTTTTATGGTGAGATACATAATTTTTGTCTCATTTTCATACAATACTAATCAGACCATACACGGATATTGACACATGCAAAATCGTATTTTCAAAGGAGGCTTCCATGCAACTCTCCGACAAATTTCACAATATTCACTGGAAAAACCTCATCACTGCCGTTGCCATCCCTCTGGCGGTAGGCGGACTCTCCGCCTGGATCACCAAAGACGGTATGAAAGCCTTTGAAACAGTGAATCAGCCTCCCCTGACGCCGCCCATGTGGCTCTTCCCGGTGGTGTGGAGCATCCTGTTCGTCCTCATGGGAATCGCCTCTTATCTCGTTGTCATGCAAAAAGGTGAGGACACGAAAGCCCTCACCCTGTATACCGTACAGCTTATTTTTAATTTTTTCTGGTCCATCTGGTTCTTCAACCTGGGATGGTATCTTTTCGCCTTTTTGTGGCTGGTCGCTCTGTGGATCCTGATCATCGCCACTACCGTTGCCTTTTACCGCATCTCGAAGCCTGCCGCATGGCTGATGCTGCCTTATCTGGTGTGGGTGGCGTTCGCGGGGTATCTGAATCTGGGGGTGTGGTGGCTGAACCGGTGAAAGAGTTTTCAAAAAAACGAAACACTGTTTCACTTATTTAATTTGATTGCAAAAGGCTATCTTATAAACGCACGCGTGCGTTTATCGTGCGTTTATTTAATCATTTCATAATGCGCTGATCTGCCATTGCCGATTGTAATCTATTTCTGCACCAGGCTGGTGCAGCTTTCTCCAAATGAACTTAACAGCATGGATTCTTAATTATTTCGCAACAGCCTTGACGTTTACATATCTATACATCCCCCTGAAATGCCGGACACATTCTTTCGATTTCCCCACGGCTGATTCCATATTTTCCGGCAAGTGACCGCCAATTATCTGCTACCGTTTTTCTAATGGCTGTGACATTTTTCTTCGCCTGTTCTGTTGATATCTCATAGTATGGCGCTGCCTCTATTGCCAAATCAAAATCTATCGCAGAATTATCTTCGTCCACATTCAGTGATAAAAATTCTCCATAAATATCCGGATTCACATCATACATCGGAGAAAGTACCCACCCTTTCTCCTCCAGAATAAATCCATGATTTCTAAAATGATCGTCTGTATTGGACACTGCCATGCTAAACACAATACGCTTCCACAATTCCTGTATATCTTTTTTAGGTGTTGCTCCGTTTGCTTTCAGAAAAGAAACTATTTCAAGATAACTACTTCCGTCCGCTGCGTTTGCACCATCCTTTTTAGCAAGCATAGTCATTGCTGAAGAAAAGTGAATTCTTCGGCTTTCTATTCTGTCAAATCGCTTTACAAGAAATGTCGTTCCCAATCTGGAAAATTTTTCAGCTTTTGCCTCCGGAACATTAAGTCCACACATAACAGCCAGTTCATGTACTACCATTTCCCATGCCCCGGAATTAAAATCATCATGTTTAGACGGAAATTTGGCAATCCAAAGTGAGCCATCCGTCGCCAGCACAGAGGCTTTGGGTCTCGCCCCTCCCAAAGAAGATCCGGGAGCAAGTAATTGCTTTAACCATTTCTCATTCAGCCCCTTTTCATCATTTTCAAACGCAATCGATGCCTGTTCGAGTTCTCTTAATGACGTCCACGGTGGTGTTGCAAATTCCCTGTCATTGGACAAGAATTCACCTTCCAACTCCGTTTTAAAACGCAATCCGCCCATTCTTGCCTCATCATACACTCCCAGAAGATAATCACTGTCTAAAAGCTTTCTAGGTTTTTCACCTGCATTTTTGGCACGCAATTCCTCTCTGCGTTTCATCAGCCGCTGTCCCCATCTATCAGGGCAGGAATCGGCAAATACTCCGAATATCTTCTTATCATCGTGAATATATTGCCTTCCCTTATACATCTGTAAATCGGGATCTAATATCATATTTCCCTTTTCCAGCCATTTCTGATCATACTCAAAAGAATAAAATTCCTTTCCTCTCGTCTGCGAAACATAGATTGTACCTATAATTTCTTCGTGATAAGGCTGAAAATCAGCAAAAACAAAAATCTTTTTTTCTTTATCCACTCCCTATCCCCTCCTGGGTGCGCGCTTTCTTACAGGCAAATCAAGATCCTGTAATTTCCGTCCCAATTCATCATCTTTAGCAACAAGCAGTAAATCCTTATCCATATAATTCAATGCATGAAGCACAGCCGCATAGCACCCCATTGCCACAGAAGGTGAGCCTTTTTCTATGGATACTAAAGTAGCTCTGCTGATTCCTGCTCTTTCCGCAACCAATTCCGACGTCAATTTTCTGCGCAGCCTTGCATACTTTATCTGTAGTCCCATTTGCTCAAGTATTTTTTCTGTTTCAGGCAACAACACTATTGTTTTTTTCGGCATAATCCCATCTCCTTATGTAAATATTATTAAACATTTATATCTACTTTGTCAAATTTTATTTACACTATTGAAAAATATCTCTGTCACGGATCCGACAGAGATATTATATAGTATGCCTATTACTCCGTTATCCTATAACGAATAACATACTGTCAAATATTACGCACAGCAATCTGTTAGCTACTCCCCATTATTTTGTAGAAATTAATTAGATTCAACTTCCTGTGCTACATCCGCTGCCTGAGTCTCCGGCTCGGTATCGGCGATTTCAATCTGATCTGCCAAGTCCATGCAGTCTATATAATGATCTCCTATCCGGAACGCATAGAAACTTCTGTAATCCGAGGTCATAGGGTCTGTATCCTGATGCTTTCCGGCATTATTATCCTGAAAATATTTCGGAAGGTAATCAGCCTGCATATGTATGTCCTTCGCATCCATGTTCTGCAGATAAACATAAATAATGGTATTACTGTCGTCTAGCGTGATGGCATATTCATATCGGTCGATCCAATTTGCCATTGCCACATACGCAACGCTGCAATAATTTTCTTCATCCTGATAGAGCATATTCGTCTGATCCTGATAAGAAAATTCCAAATTCCGCAGACGCTCTGTTTCTGCCTCATACTGTTCCCTGGTATATTGATTTTCCAAATAGATCTGGCAGGTTGCGGCAAATATTTCATCACGGGTCTGATAATAAAAATCTTGTGAAACGGTATCCATATCTGCGGAAGGAAACACCGCTAACGGGCTGTAGACTCCCTTTCCTTCTAATTTGTGGTATGCTTCTCCCTCCCGGGAAGTGATTCTTGTCCCATAAATAAAATGATAGCATACGTAAGACAAAATTATCCCCAGCACAATCACTACTGCCACAACCACAAATACTACTTTCTGCTTTTTGGTCATTTTTTGTTCCTCCCCCAATTATCTTCTATTTTCTTCTCTCACAATATTTTCTTCCGTAAATGAAAAATACGGAATCTCCAGCTCTTTAGCATTACCTTCGTTTGCATTCAGCTATTCCGTATAGTCCGTCTCATCGCCTTACATATTTTCAAAAAATTTCTAATCCTCTACAATCTCTTCTCCATAATCATAGATAGGCATCTGACCGGAAACATAAACATCAACATTATAGATTTCACCGGTCGCTTCCCCCGGTATGCCGAATTCATGGAAACATTCTCCTAAAGCATAACGATAAATGGTATATCTCTCTTTGCCCATATAAGTATGTTTTTCATAAGAATCTCCATATTGGTCGACCATTTGAGAATAACTATTTCCGGAATATATGCCTCTCGAGGTATGTGCGAATGTTTCATTACTACTGATTCTTATTCTGACACATTCTTTTTCAAGAAAATAAACTTGTATAAATTGAGCTTCCCCATCACCTACGTTATAATAATAATTATATTTTTTGTTATCCGAATCCTCAACCTTTTCATACAACAGCCCCATCTCATCCAGCTTCCCCAATATTTCTTGCTCACCTTCATATAAGGAAACTGAAAAATCCCCTATATTGATAATGACATCCATATCTGGCTGTGCATTTTTTGCATTCGGCATTTCATCAATTTTATTCCTTATAGCCGCTGCTGTTTCTTCTATACTTTTTTCTCCGTTAAAATAATACAAAGCCTCTGCCTGCGTAATCCCTATTAAAGGAAGGTCACTGCGCTGCATTACCTTCGTATTATTTATCATCTCCCTTACATCCTGTATATCCTCATCTTGTGCCGCATAAACATTTTCATAGGTACTGCCAATTTCGTATGTCAGAATAGGAAGTTTCTCTCTTTTTCCATCCGATGTCTGATAATATTCCTGCTTTCTGCTATCACTAAGCTGTTGATCCAGCACATCTTGCAATATTGAGAAATTCCAATTGGGAGCAATCGTTTTCTGTCCTTCCTCAGTAAAATAGCTTTCCACAAACTTCCATGCTTCTTCTTTGTGCGTGCTTTGACTGTTAATGGCGAAACAGTTGTCAAAAATAAATATTCTTCCCTTTCCCTCTGCTCCCGGAAATCCTGTATAGACTGCATCCTCACCCCATACGGATTTTTTATATAAATATTGTTGCATGTCACCTATGCACTCAAGATTGAATGGAATTTTTCCTTCCCGCATCAAAAGGTCATTCGTTTGAAACATCGCCTGTTGCGGTAATTGTTCTGCAATTTTTATATATTGTTCCAATCTGTTATCTTCCGTTTCCCCGGAATATCCTCCGCAGATTGCCCCTTCCTGTAAAAATAAATCCCGTGAAATCATAGGATCCTCTTCACATTCCCGAACGGCCCACAAGGCTTCCTCGAAGGTAAAATTTTCTTTGTTACTGCACCATTTTTCTTTTGTTATCAATGTATATAACACAAAATTCGTTGGCAACATATACAAGCCACCATCCGCTGTCAAAACCTGATACGCGGAATCAACGATGTCCTCTTCCCCAATCACATCACTTTTCTCCAGATAGGGAATAAGATTCTCTATTGCGCCCTTTTCTGTAAGCACTTCCACATCCATCTCATCTGTCGAAAAACTAATGATATCAGGTCCTTTTCCTGTCAAAATATCATCATACAAACGGCTAATTCCGTCGCTTATATTTTCTTCGTAATAATCATGTATTATGATTGTTATTCCGTCATTTTTACCATTAAAATCAGCTACTGCTTCATGTAATGTCGACGCTCCCCCGATATCTCCAAGTATAATCTCCGTTTCAGGTTCTTCCGGCACAATTGTAGCAGTCTCTTTCTCCCACGCAGATGTTTCCGTCCCGGTGTCTATTTCTCCGCATCCCATTAACATCAAAGATGATACTGTACCTACAAGCAATAATGCTATTGTTTTAAAAGTATTCATTCGTAATCCCCTCGCACGTCATCGCAATATCATTCTTTTTCCAACAGGTAAAAA
>ERZ779850.1173-NODE-1173-length-27249-cov-12.534677_pt1 | contig 27249 bp, 20 predicted proteins | sample MGYA00511249_ERZ779850 | MGnify/ENA primary metagenome ERZ779850 (study PRJEB29588, sample SAMEA2162475) | human gut metagenome | biome: human gut; feature: human-associated habitat; material: faeces | place: Denmark | collected 2008/2010 ...
AGACCGCTGAAGGTGCTCTGAACGAAGTTCAGGATATGCTGCAGAGAATGAATGAACTGGCTGTAAAGTCTGCAAACGGAACTCAGTCTGAGGACGACAGAAGCTACATCCAGAACGAGATCGATCAGCTGACTACCGAGATCGATCGTGTTGCTGAGACCACCAAGTTCAACGAGGCCTATCTGCTGAAGGGTGATCAGGATAATGAGAAGGCATATACCTATTCTTATGGAATTGCTAATGATAAAGTTGCTACAGCTACGATGTCTACAACTGCATCAGCCAAGAAAACTACAATTACAGCTATGACTTTTAAGGCAACGGCATCTGCGGACGAACAGAATGAAGTTGCTAAACTGATTAGAGATCAGGGTATCAATGTACAGTACAGTAATGCACCTAAGACTGGAGACGATACCAAGGTTATTAACAAAGTAACAGTTTCTTTGAACGGAACAGATAAGTATACTGTAACAGGCGCAGGTAACAATTACAGTATCAAAGATGCCAAGGGAAATGAAGTTGCAACATTTACATTGAACAATGACCAACTTGGAGAGCAGGCAAAGGCAGATGCTATTACCGGCACAGAGACATTTACTGCAAGTAAAGCAACTGCAGGCTATAAAAATGGTGATACTGTAAAGTATTACGACAAGGATGGAAATGGTATTCCTGAGAATGCATTGAATAAGTATTTCTCATCTACCACTAACGATGCTGGAACTGTTTCCAGTGCAGTAAGAACAGATGCTCCTTTGGTATATGATGCTTTAGGAAACAAGATTGATGCAGCTGCAGCAGACATTTCTGCTAAGCAGGATCTGACAGGTGCTTTAACTCTGACTCTTCATGTAGGTGCAGATGCTACATCCAACAATCAGATCAGCGTAAATCTTGACGCTATGTCTGCTAAGGGCTTAGGCGTAAACGGTCTGAAGGTTGACGGAACCGATGACACCAACGCTAAGGGCGCTATCGAGACCATCAAGGAAGCTATCCAGAAGGTATCCACCCAGCGTTCCGCACTTGGTGCTGTTCAGAACCGTCTAGAGCATACCATTAGCAACCTGGACAACGTAGTTGAGAATACCACCAGCGCAGAAAGCCAGATCCGTGATACCGATATGGCTACTGAGATGGTTAAGTACTCCAACAACAACATCCTGGCTCAGGCAGGTCAGGCTATGCTGGCTCAGTCCAATCAGGCTAACCAGGGCGTACTGTCTCTGTTACAGTAAGCTTAAGCTGAGATCAGGTTGTTTCCTAAGAGGAACGAACCATATCTGTAAGAGTTATGTAAGAACCAAAGGGCAGTCCATGACGGGCTGCCCTTTTACTTTCTAATATTTTTGCACTTGTAAAGCCATCATAAGGACTTCCTGTAAAACTTTAGATAAATGTAGGAAATCGATGAATTTGTGCTGTTAACAGCTTATTTCCAATTCCTTTGAATACTTTTCATAATAGTCAATAGCAGCTTTCGGAGGGATAGAGAGATCATTTTCTAATTTTTGGATGATATCTTCCTTTGACATACCAAAGGTTTTGCATAATTGAACAATCGATTTAGCTCTGCCTTCCTCTACGCCATCCCTGTAAATAACTCTCTTTTCCGCCTCAGCATCATATTCGAAAAACACCATATCAATAACCTCCTTCTTATTCTCAAGCAAAAATTCCTTCAAAATATCTTTCTTAATACACACATCCACTGCCTGAACGATGGCCTGTCGATTTGGATACACTTTTGCCTGCTTGCGGACTTCTGCAACGAACTGAGCATACTCCTTTAAAATTTGGCAGGCATCCATCAGCTCGGCGTTGAACCCGAGATTGATATTGATTATCTGTACCTGTAATTCAAGCTGAGGAATCTCTTCCTTATTCCGGTAGGCACTGGACAGCTTCAGGGTGCTGTATTCTGGGAGAGGATCCGTTCCGTTATAAAACACTACAAAATGTGGAGTATCCAGTATCTGTAACTTGTTGGAATAAAGCAGGTTATCTGTGCTCATCTTAGAATATTCACTTGCCAGATACAATAAAAAACGATACGGCATATTGGGATTCAGGGTGGACTGATGCTCAAAAAACCACAGATCAAAATCCACCACAAATGACAGGTCGTTCTGCAAGCTTAGGTAAACCGCATTTTCCAAAGTTGTAATATGCAGTAGCCCCGGATCTTCATAATGCGAGTGATTCAGCGCATTGTACAGCGAGAGCAGCTTCTCCTTGTCATGAAATATTTTCCGGAACACCAGATCCTTATAATTTCGCTTTCCGGAAGCAGGTATTGCCACAGCCACATTCCCCGGCGCAGCCGCTACCGTATTTCCATATGAAATTTCTTCCGCAACAAATTTTTTCCAGAATCTCGACACAGTATTCATTAAATACTCCTCCGAAAAATAGTTGCTGGTCATATTATTTTGTTTTAACTCCATAAATCTCCTTTCTGTTGCAAAATAAATGTAAAAATAAAATAAAACGACACAAAAAAACAAATATTTTCCATATAAAAAATAATAAGGGGAAACTTTGACCACTGACGGGTCTATAAGATTTTTTGAAAGAAGAAAACTTACTTTTAATACCACCATACCATAGGGATTCCTTATTGGCAAGTCTGAAAAATGTTACAAAAAAGCTACAAAAAATCCAGAAAAATGTTACAGAACGCTTCTAAAGTTTTACTTTCCCGGCATTTTGGGGTAAGATAAGCAGTATAGGTTCCTAAGGAACAGAAAGAGAGGGTTACTATAATTATGAGATTTCAGGACATGCCTTATGAAAGAATAGATTTTGCCAAAGTGCAGGAGGAGATGGGAGAACTGATCCGGGAGCTGGAGGCGGCGAAGAGCGGGGAGGAGCAGTTCGTGGTGCATAAGAAGTACTATGCGCTGACGGACCGTGTTATGACGCTGATGACGATCGCGAATATCCGCTTTGATATCGATACCTCCGATAAATTCTACGAGGAAGAGCACAAATACTATGATGAGCAGGGCCCGGTATTCAGTAATCTGGTGCTGGCTTATCAGAAGAAATTATATGAATCCCCCTACAGAGCGTATCTGGAGGAGAAGATCGGGCCGGTAGCGTTCAAGAACATGGAGCTGGCACAGAAGTCCATGAGTGAGGCATTGATCCCGTTGATGCAGGAGGAGAACTCCCTGACCATGGAGTATGACAAGCTCATCGCCGGTGCGAAGATTGATTTCGACGGCAGGGAACTGAATCTGTCCCTGTTACGGCCCTATCTGGTGAATTCCGACCGCAATGTCCGCAGACAGGCATGGGAGAAGATGAGCGCGTTTTTCCTGGAAAATGAGGAACAGCTGGATACCATCTACGATAAACTGGTGAAAAACCGTACCGCGCAGGCCAGAGCCATGGGCTATGAAAATTACCTGGAGCTGGGATATTACCGGATGAACCGCAACTGCTACGGCAAGGACGAGGTAGAGGCTTTCCGCAGGCAGATCAAGGAGTATTTCGTACCCTTCGCAGAGAAACTGCATGACCGCAGAAGACAGCGTCTGGGTCTGGAGAAGCTCAGCTATATCGACGAGCAGGTATATTTTAAGGACGGCAACCCGGCACCCACCGGAACCCCCGAAGAGATCATGGCTGCCGGACAGAAGATGTACCGTGAGCTGTCTCCGGAGACAGCGGAATTTTTTGATTTCATGATGGAGAACCAGTTATTTGATGTCCTGGGACGCAAGACGAAGAAAGCAGGCGGTTACATGACCTATCTGCCCCTCTATCATGCACCTTTTATCTTCGCCAACTTTAACGGTACCAGCGGTGATGTGGACGTCATCACGCATGAGTGTGGTCATGCGTTCCAGGGGTATCTCGCTGCACAGGATCCTATCAGAGAGCATGCGGATATCGGCATGGAGACTGCAGAGATCCATTCCATGTCCATGGAATTTTTCACGGAGAAATGGATGAACCTGTTCTTCGGCGACCGGGCGCAGGATTATGTGGAGATGCATCTGGAGGATGCGGCTGCGTTTATCCCTTACGGCTGTATGGTGGATGAGTTCCAGCATATCGTCTATGAGCACCCGGAGCTGACCCCGGCAGAGAGAAAGCAGGCATGGAGCCGTCTGGAGCGGGAGTACAAGCCTCATCTGGACTACGAGGGAGATCCTTTCTTCGGACAGGGAGGATTTTGGCAGAAGCAGCTGCACATTTACGACTATCCTCTGTATTATATTGATTACTGCCTGGCACAGACCTGTGCACTACAGTACAAGGTGAAGATGGATGCCGATTTTACAGAGGCGTGGAAGAGCTATCTGAAGCTGTGCAGGCTGTCTGCCAGCGATTTTTACACCAACATGATCAAAGAAGTCGGACTGGACAGTCCTTTTGAGCCCGGATGTGTGAAAAATATCGTGGAAAAACTTGAAAAATATGTGAAATAGCTTTCTTTTTCCGCTAAAATACGGTAAAATAAGGAGTCATTGGACTTAAGACGCTAGGAAGGAGACATGTAAGCAATGTCTAAGAATGAAAAAGTTACAGAAAATAAGGAACAAAAAGAACAAACTGAACAGAAGGTCATGACAAAATATGACCGTAAGGTACAGAAGCGTAAAGAAGAGAAGGAAAAGGAGAAAAAGGAAGAGCGCATCAGCACAACAGTCGGGATCGTATTCCTCGTTGCTCTGGTATGCCTGGTGGCATCTTTCCCGATCCGGACCTATCTGGCGACTCATGAGACTTATGTAGTGATCAATGGGGAAGAGGTGAATAAGGTAGAATTTGATTATGTCTACAACACCTCCAAGAACAACTACATTACACAGTACGGAAGTTATTTAAGCTATTTCGGACTGGATACCAGCAAGGATCTGTCCACCCAGATGTATTCCGAGACTCTGACCTGGCAGGACTATTTTGAGCAGAATGCTGTAGAGAGCCTGAAGCAGAATAAGGCGCTGATGGCAGAAGCCAAAGCAGCCGGCTTCACCTACGATACCACGGATGAGTACAATACTTTCAAGGAAACCATCAAAACCTCCGCTGCAGCCGCAGGCGTATCTGATAAAGAATATGTACGCTCCATCTACGGAAGCTATGCAACCATGGGCCGTATCGAAGAATATGTGAAGAACGACATGGTAATGAACGCTTATTATCAGAAGCTGCAGGAGGACAATGCTCCCGGCGATGATGAGATCCAGAGCTATTATGAGGAAAATAAGGCAACCTACGATTCCGTAGACTACCGCCTGACCACGATCGAAGCTGATCTGCCCACCGAGCCTACCGAACTGGCAGATCCCGTAGAGGAGACTGCTGCAACCACCGATACCACTGCAACAGACGGAATTGCAGCTACAGATGCAACAGCTTCCGACAGCACCGATACCGCTTACCAGCCTTCCGATGCTGAGATCGCCAAGGCCATGGAAGATGCCAAGGTACTGGCTGACGATGCGGAGCAGACCGTGGCAAAAGACGGCGAAGCACACGAGAATGAGAAGAAGTCTTCCGTGAACTACCTGATCTCCGACTGGCTGTTCGATGATGCCAGAAAGGCAGGAGACACCACCGTCATTACTAACGACAACGGCCATTGCTACTATGTCGTGGCATTTGAGAAGAGATATCTGGATGAGACTCCTTCCGCAGATGTACGTGTGATCATTCCCACCGAGGATAAGACCGGTGAAGAGATCCTGGAGGAGTGGAAGAACGGTGCAGCTACCGAGGACAGCTTCGCAGAATTGTGCAAGAAGTATACACAGGATACTTCCGCAGTAGAGAACGGCGGTCTGTTCGAGCAGGTAACCAAGACCGGTATGACCGAGGAGCTGAGCAACTGGATCTTCGACAGCAGCCGTCAGGCAGGAGATACCGTAGCCATCACTGTCAGTGACAGCACCTATGTACTTTACTACATCGGACAGGATCAGCCTGAGTGGAAGATCAACATCAAGAATACGCTGGTATCCGATACAATGAGTCAACATATGCAGGATATTACCGCAGATGTAACTGTAGAGGATCCCAAGGGTAAGCTGAATTACCTGAAGGTGCAGGCAGAGGAATCCGCGGCTGCTGAGACTGAGACTGCAACAGCAGAGACCCAGGAGATCACCGAGGAACAGACCGCTGCTACCGAAGAGACCGCAACACAGGCACAGTAAGGCTTGCCGGGGAACAGAACATAGACAACAGACAAGTACCTGTTTCACTGCGCAAGCAGAAGAGACAGGTACTGTTAGATTAGAGGAGAAAAGAAATGCAGGAAAAGGTTCTGGTATTAGACATTGACGGAACACTGACCAATTCCAAAAAAGAGATTACAGAAGCTACAAAACAGGGAATCTGGAATATTTTACAGCATGGACACAAGGTGATCCTGGCTTCCGGACGTCCCACGCCCGGTATGCGGAAATGTGAAGAGGAACTGGAGTTGAAAAAATACGGCGGATATCTTCTGTCCTTTAATGGGGCCCGTATCGTGGAATGTAAATCAGGAGAAGTGGTCTATCAGAGAACACTGCCCCTGTCCATTGTACCCGGATTGTATGAATTCGCCAAAGCGAATGGCTGCGGACTGATCACTTATCAGGGAGAGGGAGTCATCTCCGCATTTGAGCCGGATAAATATGTGCAGTTAGAAGCAAGGATTAACGGAATCCCCATTCAAGTGGTGGATGATTTTGTATCCTATGTAGATTTTGATATCAACAAATGTCTGATGACGGCACCGGAAGAGATTGCCCCCGAACTGGAGAAACAGTTGCAGGAAAAATACAGTGATGTGGCAAGTATCTACCGTTCCGAGCCCTATTTCATTGAGATCATGCCCAAGGATGTGAATAAAGCAACTTCTCTCGATCACATGCTGGAGGGTATGGGACTGACCAGAGAGAATGCGATCTGCTGCGGCGATGGCTACAACGACATCTCCATGATCGAATATGCGGGAACCGGCGTAGCAATGGGGAATGCCCAGCCGGCGGTCAAGGAAGCTGCAGATTACATCACCGGTACTAACGATGAGGACGGGCTGGTGGAAGTCATCGATAAATTTATCATGAAACCGGAAGCTTAAGGCGACAAAGAACAGGAATGAAAGGGAAGTATGATTCAGATACAGATACCCGATAAAGCGAAATACATTATAGAAACCATTCAGGCGGCAGGATTTGAAGCCTATGTGGTAGGCGGCTGCGTGCGGGATTCCATCCTGGGCAGATGCCCGGAGGATTGGGACATTACCACTTCGGCGAGACCGGAGCAGGTGAAGGCGCTGTTCCGTCGTACCATCGACACCGGGATCCAGCACGGTACCGTGACGGTCATGTTGGACAAAGAGGGCTTCGAGGTCACCACTTACCGCGTGGATGGAAAATACGAAGACAGCAGACATCCTAAGGAGGTCACTTTTACCCCGAATCTGGAGGAAGATTTAAAACGCCGGGATTTCACGATCAATGCTATGGCATATAATGAAACAGAAGGTCTGATCGATATCTTCGGTGGTTTACAGGACATCGAAGCGAAGCTGATCCGCTGCGTGGGCAATCCGGAGGAACGTTTCGGAGAGGATGCTCTGCGCATCATGCGTGCCATTCGTTTCTCTGCGCAGTTAGGCTACGAGATCCACGAGGACACCGAGGCGGCGATCCGGAAGCTGGCACCGACTTTGCAGAAGATCAGTGCAGAACGGATCCAGGTGGAATTGACCAAGCTGTTGATCTCCCCTCATCCTGACACCTTGCGGGATGCTTATGACATGGGTGTCACGAAGGTGATCCTGCCGGAATTCGATGCCATGATGGAGACTCCTCAGAAGCATAAGCACCATAAATACAACGTGGGGGAGCATACCATACATGCTCTCATAGAGATCGCGCCTGAGAAGAATCTGCGGTATGCTATGCTGCTTCATGATATCGGCAAGCCTGAGACACTTACCGTGGATGAAGACGGCACCACCCATTTTCACGGACATCCTGCAGTGGGTGAGGAGATGGCACGCAGGATCCTGAGGAGACTCAGATTTGATAATGATACAGTGGCAGTGGTGACCCGGCTGGTAAGATACCATGATTATGGTAATGATGTGACACCTGACCTGCGGATCGTGCGGAGAGCTGTGAACAAGATCGGGGAAGATATCTTCCCGCTATTGTTCCCGGTGAGACAGGCGGATATCCTGGCACAAAGCGATTATCTGCGGGCAGAGAAGCTGGAGAACCTGGAGCTCTGGAAGCAGTTATATGAAGAGATGCTGGAGAAAAAGCAGTGCGTATCCTTGAAAACGCTGGCTGTCACCGGCAGAGATCTTATTGCTATGGGAATGAAGCCCGGCAGGGAGCTAGGCGATATGCTGCAGAAGCTGTTGGAACTGGTCTTAGAGCACCCGGAGCAGAATACCAGAGAACAATTGCTGGAAAAGGCGGGCGAACTGGCAGCAGGCAAAGAGTGAGCATACTTTTATAAGATCTCTCATAAGATAGCGTAGGAACCGTCAAACCGGTTAAGTACATATCTTAGGAGGGGTTGTAAGTGAATGACAGAGCGGTGGCACTGCTGGAGCAGTATGAGATAGAGGTATTGCGTACCCGAAAAGGGCGGGGGGCGATTCTGTGCGATACACAGCAGGGCTGCCTGATCTTCAAGGAATATACAGGACGCGAGGAACAGCTGCGTCTACAGGAACAGGTGCTTAAGCATCTGGAGGCTTGTGGGAATATCTCTGCGGAGAGACTGCTCGCCACCAGAGAGGGCGCACTGTCGGTCACGGACAGAGATGGTGTCAGATATATTCTGAAGACCTGGTGGGAAGGCAGAGAATGTAACATCCGTGACAGGGAAGAATGCATGGAAGCCATGCGCCTGCTGGCCGGACTTCACAAGGATCTGGAATTTATTCCCACGTTTCCCGAGATGGAAGGGATACCCACACCGGTCATCCGTAGATTCCTTCCGAGTCGAGAGTATGAGAAGCATAACAAAGAATTGAAGAGGGCCCGGAGATTCTTAAAACAGCGGAGCCAGAAGACCTGGTTCGAGATCCGGTTGGCTGCCGTGATGGATCCTTTTTTGGAAGAGGCCGGTCAGATCTGTGAGGAATGGAAAAAGATAGAAAATTCACATGACGTAGAAGAGGGAGAAACCTTCTGCTTTTGCCATGGTGATTATCAATATCACAATATTTTGCGCCAGGACAGAGGATTTTTCCTGGTGAATTTTGAAAAATGTCAGGCAGACGGTCCCATAAGGGATCTTTATCTGTTGCTGCGTAAACTGTTGGAGAAAAGTGATTGGGATTGTAACCGGGGGGAAGCCCTGCTGGCAGCTTATGAATCCGTCAGACCGCTGAATCCCTTCGAGAGACAGGATCTGTTCTACAGATTGTCTTATCCCGAAAAATTATGGAAGATCGTGAATTTCTATTACAATTCGGGAAAAGCATGGATTCCGGAAAAAAATCAGGAAAAACTGGACCGGCTGCTGGAACAGGAGACCGCCCGAAAAAAATTCCTAAGGATTCTGAGACCATAAGATCATAAGATCGGATAGACACTAAGGTACGGGAGAGGAGACAAAAGCATGAACAAAAGATATCTGATGAAAGCAGTAGCATGCATTTGGCTTATGACAATATTGTCAATAACTGGCTGCGGGCAGAAAGCTGCCACGGAAGGAAATACAGAGACGCAGACACAGACGGAAGCGGAGCGTGTGGATACCGGATTCGTGGTGACGAATCCGGACAGCTATGATTCTGCGGATACTGCTGTACTGGTGGATATTAACGAAGTTGACAAAACTGTCACTTTGTTGAATCTGGATATCTGCAGGCGATATACGCTATCCATGGACGGAACCACCCGTTTCGGGGATAAATACGGCAAGGCGATCTCTCTGGATCAGCTGCAGGAGGGTGATATTGTGGATGTGACTTTTCTGAAGACACAGAAACACCTGACATCCATGCAGCTGGCACAGACGGCATGGCAGTATGATAGTGTGGAGCGCTATGAGTTGAATGCGGTGAGGCACGAGGTAAGCATCGGCGGAGAAACCTATAAGCTGTCCAAAGACACGCAGTATTTTTCCCAGGGGCACAGTATAGAAGAGATCGATCTGAATCCATCCGATATTCTTACGTTCCATGGAATTGACAGTACGGTGCTCAGCGTGGTCGTGGAAAAGGGTCATGGATATCTCCGGCTGGTCAATGATGAGAATTTCGTGGGTGGATGGCTGGAGATCGGACAGACACAGATCGTGAGGATCACGGAGGACATGCTGGTGACGGTGCCGGAAGGCAGTTATCAGGTGGATATCAGCTGCAGCGGAGGAGGCGGTACGAAGTATGTAGTGATCAATCGTAACGAAGAGACAACCCTGGATATCGGAGATCTGGAGGTTGCGGAGGCGAAGTACGGCATGGTGCTGTTTTCCATGAACCCGGCCGATGCGGAGCTATATATTGACGGAAGTCAGGTGGATCCTTCCCAGCCGGTCTCACTGGAGTACGGAATCCACCAGATCATAGCAAAAGCGAACGGCTATAAATCTCTGACACAGTATCTCCGGGTAGGACAGGAATCTGCCGGAGTGGATGTGCAATTAGATAAAGTGGATTCCGACAGTGAGGAAAGCAAAGGAAGTACAGAAAGCTCGTCGTCTGCAGGCAGCTCTTCCACCGGTACTGCTTCCGGCAGTACTTCTGCGACGGCAGACACCACAACCACCTACTATCGGGTACACATTGATGCACCGGAAAACGTGGAAGTATATCTGGACGGTAACTATGTGGGAATCTCACCCTGTAGCTTCAAAAAGACATCGGGAAGTCATGTGATCACACTGCGGAAGTCCGGATATGAGACCAGGAGTTATACGGTTCAGGTGGACGATGAACAGAAGGATGTATCGTACTCTTTTGTGGATCTGACAGTTAGTTCCCAAACTTCAAAATAATCTTTGAAAAGGCACAGGAAATGCTGTAAATATGCGGAAATGCCTTGACAAAAGGGATAAAAACAGATATATATATTTATAGACGTTTCAAAAGAACTATTTTCGAGCGTAAATTTAATCACGAAACTCATTATAGGAGGAGTTCAATATGAACAAAACAGAATTAGTTGCAGCTATGGCTGATCAGGCTGGTCTTTCCAAGAAGGACGCAGAGAAGGCATTAAAGGCTTTCACAGATGTTGTTGCCGAAGAGTTAAAGAAGGATGGTAAGGTTCAGTTAGTTGGCTTCGGTACTTTCGAAGTATCCAGCAGAGCAGCAAGAGAAGGTAGAAATCCTCAGAGCGGCAAGCCCATGAAGATCGCTGCTTCTAAGGCTCCTAAGTTCAAGGCTGGTAAAGCATTAAAGGATATGCTGAACGCATAATAGAAGCTGATTTTTCAGAGACTCGAGAGGACAACCTTTCGGGTCTCTTTCGTTATGAGAAATAGTTTTCAGAAGGAGAGGAAACCCATGAGACTGGATAAATATTTAAAGGTGTCCCGCCTGATCAAACGCCGTACTGTGGCCAACGAAGCCTGCGACAGCGGCAGAGTATTGATCAACGACAAACCGGCAAAGGCATCTGCCAATGTAAAAGAGGGAGATATCATCACGATCTCTTTCGGTAACAAGGAAGTAAAGGTAGAAGTGCTGGATGTTCAGGAGACAGTGAAAAAAGAAGAAGCAAAAGAACTCTTTCGTTATATATAAATATGTATAAATTTCCAATGACTCCCATAAGATGAATTGTAGCTTTGAATAGTTATGATAAATTGCAATGTGACACAGATGGGAGGAAGTATGGAAGATTTAAACACAACAGGGCGTATGCATAAAATAATTATGACCAACAGACGAACCTGCACGGTGAACGGTGTCAATGATGTGCTTTCTTTTGATCTGCGGGAGATTCTGCTGGAGACGGAACAGGGGATGCTGATGATCCGCGGAAATGAACTGCATGTGAATCGGCTGACCCTGGATAAAGGGGAAGTGGACATTGACGGCCGGATCGACAGCTTCGTATATTCGGATACCGCAGCATCCGGGGAGAAGCAGGAGTCATTTTTCGCCAGGCTGTTCCGTTAATGAATGAAAATGTTTTTCTGCTGCATGCGTTTCTCCTGGGAATAGAGATTACTTTTCTGTATGATATACTGCGGATTCTGCGGAGGGTTTTTGTACATGGCAACGGCATGGTGTCACTGGAGGATATTGCCTTCTGGATCTATTGTGCGGGAAAAGTGTTTTTACTGATGTTCCGGGAGAGCAATGGGAACCTGAGATGGTTCGCTGTGCTGGGGGCGGTATTGGGAATGTATCTGTATCACAGGACGCTAAGTCCCCTCCTGGTAAAATATGCCTCCGGATTTCTCAACATGCTCTTAAACCCGATTCATAAGGCGTTGCGGATATCCGTAAGATGGGTAAAAAAGAAGTTGACGAGACTTCGGAAAATGCTTAAAATATTCATAGAAAGGAGATGCGCGTATGGCAAGGGGAAAAAGACGAGTAGCCTACCGCAGGAGACATCAGAACCGGTTCAGCCTGTTCCTGGTGAGCCTGGTCGTATTGATGATCATGGTAGTCGTTGCGGTGCGAAGCGTGGAATTACAACGGAAGATCGCAGGATATGATACCCAGATCGCAAGCCTGAGTGCACAGATCGATGCGGAGACCGCCAGAGCGGAAGAGATCGAGGAGTATCGCAAGTATACGCAGACCAAGGCTTATGTGGAGGAAGTGGCGAAGGATAAGCTGGGACTGGTGTATGAAGGTGAGATTCTTTTTAAAGAGGACAATTAAGCAGGGAGACTGATTCTCAACAGTGGACCTGCTTTTTTTGTCGCAAAAAATGAAGGTAACATTCCCCCGAATTTGACAAAAAGAAAGAAACAGTGGCTCTATAATCGTGAAGACAGAAAGGGGAATAGTCATGGTGATAGGGAAACGGGAACAGAAAAATCCGGAACAGAAGTTATGTGCACAGGTATCCATGCTGTGTCGGCAGAAGCTGTTGGGGTATGCGGAGAGTTTTGAGGAATTGGGGAGAAGTTTTCACGACGAAGCGAGGATTGTGGGAGATGACAGACAGAGTATTCTGGAGAAATGTCTGCTGCAGCAGAGCAGGCAGGTCATGGGGGATCATCTGCAGACGGTCGCACGGATCATGGAACAAGTGGCCGGAGAAGAGATGTGTTACCGGCCGGTAGAGGAAAAGCGAAGAAAAAACCTCGTCCAGGCATTGCATAGTGAGGGGATCGCGGCAGCAGAGTTATGTTATATTCGAAAAAAAGGTGCTGCCGCAAACGGTATCAGCATGATACTTTCCACGGAGAGATCCGGCTGTAAGGCCTCGCAGGCAGCAGATATGCTTACCGTACTTTTGGGGAAGCATCTGCAGCCGTCGCCGGGAAGTCCCTATCTCATAGAGAGGGAACCACACTGTTTTCAGTTTACAGAAGAACCGAAATATGTGGCCCTTACCGGAGTGAGCCGGGCAGTAAAAGAGGGAGAGAAAATATCCGGGGATCAGTATGCCATGCTGGAATCGGAAAAAGGAAGACTGTTATTGCTGTTATCCGACGGAACCGGTGCGGGAGAAGATGCCAGCCGGGGCAGCGGCAGAGTATTGGATCTCATGGAAAAAATGTTGGAGGCGGGATTTGACACAGAAGAATCCGTAAATATGCTGAACTCCGCATTGTATGCGCAGAATGAGGAGGAAGATCATCCGACGGTGGATATCTGCAGCCTGGATCTGTACAGCGGAGAGTGCGAGATCTGCAAAGTCGGAGGTGCGGCCACTTTTCTGAAAGAAAGCGGCAGAACAGAGTGTATCGGTGGAGAAAGTCTGCCGCTGGGGATTTTTCAGAAAGCGCAGACGGAAGTCCGGGTGCGGCAGCTGGCAGCGGGTGACCTGCTCATCATGATGACGGACGGTGTGCTGGATGCACTGGAGGATGATTGCGAGGAGCGGATGCGGGATATGATAGAGGCATTGGAAGAACAGAATCCGCAGGAGATCGCAGAGAAGATACTTTCTTATGCCATATGCAGCTGTGGGGGCAGGATCCGGGATGATATGACGGTGTTTGTGCTGTGCTTGTGGGAGAATGCGTGATTGCTGCCTTGATTTTTTCGCATAATTAGGATAGAGTAAAATCATGAATACATGGATGGATACACGAGAAAAAGTATTTGCATATATAAAAGAGCATCAAATGCTGCAACCCGGTGACCGTGTGGTGGCCGGGGTTTCCGGAGGGGCAGACTCGGTTTGCCTCTTATTTTTGTTACTGGAATGGAGGAGAGAATTCCCGCTGGACATTGCGGTGGTCCATGTCAATCATGGGATCCGGCCGGAAGCCGGTGAGGATGCACGGTATGTGGAAAAATTGTGTGGAGAACATAGAATCCCGTTTTTCCTGACGGAAGCCGATGTACGGCAGCGGTCAATTCTGGAAAAATGTTCCGAAGAGGAAGCCGGCCGCAGAACAAGATATGAAGCTTTTGACAAAGCTGCGGAGGAATGGGGAGCCACGAAGATCGCGGTAGCGCATAACAGCAATGACCGCAGTGAGACGCAGCTGTTTCATCTGTTCCGGGGCAGTGGGATCCGGGGACTGGCGAGCATCCTTCCGGTGAGAGGTCGGATCATACGGCCGATCCTGTGCCTGGAGAGATGGGAGATCGAGGACTTTTTAACACAACAGGGAATTTTCTACTGTAAGGATGCTACCAACGATGAGGACGATTACACCAGGAACCGGATACGGCATCATATTTTACCCTATGCGGAGCAAAACATTGCGCGGGGCTGTGTGGCGCACATGAACCAGACAGCGGAGCTGCTGGCGGAGACGGAGGAATATCTGGAGTTGCAGACGGCGGAGGCAGTGAACAGATGCATACGGAGCATAAAGGCTCCGGGCAGTGCGCTACAGCAGGATGTGAGCAGTCGGGCACAAGAGATGCATATCGCGGTGGAACCTTTTCTGACGCTGCATCCGGTGATCCGTAAAAGACTTTTGTATGAAGAGGTAAAAAAACTTTCTCCCGGGCAGAAAGACATCACCTATCAGCATATTGCGGAGCTTCTGACGTTGTTTACGCAGGAAGGAAACCGGACGATCTGCCTTCCCTTCGGAATCCGCGGCAGACGGCAATATGAACAGGTCATCCTGATGATGCAGACAACGAAAACTGCGGACAGCGACTTGCAGACTGCTGTTGCGACACCGCTCTGGCAGCAGCGGGATCCGGATATGACTCCGGGACAGAAGAAAACAGTGGAGTGCGCGCTGGGAACTCTGGAATATTCCGTATGGGAAGCGTCCCATGGACTTGAAAAAAACCAAGAAGTTCCCACAAATCAGTATACGAAATGGTTTGATTATGATAAAATAAAAAAATGTCCGATGATACGAACACGGCAGACAGGGGACTATCTGACCATTGCAGACGGCAGAGGCGGAATGATCCGTAAATCATTAAAAAGCTATTTTGTCGATCAGAAAATTCCTCGCAAGGAGCGTGACAGACTGCCGATCCTGGCAGAAGATGATCACGTGCTGTGGGTCATGGGATACCGCATCAGCGAATATTATAAAGTAACGGAGAATACAAAACGTATTTTAAAGGTACAATTAATAAGAAAGGAGTTCGCCTAAGAGCGAAGAGACAAAAGAAAATGGCAGAACATATCAGAGTACTGTTGACAGAAGAGGAAGTAGATAAGAGAATTCAGGAGATCGGAGAACAGATCAGTAAGGACTATGCAGGTAAGCAGGTACACCTTGTATGTGTACTGAAGGGCGGCAGCTTCTTCATGTGTGAGCTGGCAAAGCGTATCACCGTTCCCGTATCTCTGGATTTCATGTCTGTATCCAGCTATGGCAGCGACACCAAGTCCAGCGGTGTGGTGAAGATCGTAAAAGACCTGGATGAATCCCTGAAGGATAAGGATGTTATCGTAGTAGAGGATATCGTAGACAGTGGAAGAACCTTAAGTTATCTGTTAGAGATGCTTCGTGACAGAGGACCGGCTTCTTTACGTCTGTGCACTCTGTTGGACAAGCCGGAGAGAAGAGTCATCGATGTTCATGTAGATTATACCGGATTTAATATTCCCGATGAATTTGTAGTGGGCTACGGTCTGGATTATGATCAGAGATATCGTAATCTGCCTTACATCGGTGTGGTAGAATTCGATTAAGCAATACGAAGATGTAGGAGGCCCGTGAAGTTGAAACAAAACGGCAGAACAATTAATTCTTATTTTATTTTTATCATACTTCTGGTCATGGTGATCGTAGGACTCAATCTGTTGAGCAACCGGGAAGAGGACTATACCAGAGCAGAATTTATCGCAGATCTGGATGCCGGAAATGTATCTGAGATCGTAATACAGCCGAATGGAGAAGCCCCTACCGGCTATCTGGAGATCCAGATGAAGAACGGACTGAATCATAAGCTGTATGCTACGGATATCACCGAGCTGGAGACACTGGTTCGCGAGTACGGATTTGACCCCGTAGTGAATGACATTGAGAGAGAGAACTGGTTCCTTACTTATATGCTGCCGATGCTGGCAGTACTGGCTGTAGGTGTATTCCTTTTTATGATGATGAATGCCCAGCAGGCCGGTGGCGGTAACGGTAAAATGATGAACTTTGGTAAGAGCCGGGCCAAAATGTCCATGGGTGACAAGAGCGTCACCTTTGCACAGGTAGCCGGTCTGAAGGAGGAAAAAGAGGAACTGGAGGAAATCGTCGATTTTCTGAAAGAACCCGGGAAATACACCGGCGTCGGTGCGAGGATTCCCAAGGGTGTTCTGTTGGAGGGACCTCCCGGAACCGGTAAGACTCTGCTGGCGAAAGCCGTGGCAGGCGAAGCCGGAGTACCTTTTTTCAGCATTTCCGGATCTGATTTCGTGGAAATGTTCGTCGGTGTCGGCGCATCCCGTGTGCGCGATCTGTTTGAAGAGGCGAAGCACAATGCGCCCTGTATCGTGTTCATTGATGAGATCGATGCCGTGGCAAGACGCCGTGGTACCGGTATGGGCGGCGGACACGATGAGAGAGAGCAGACCCTGAACCAGTTACTGGTAGAGATGGACGGTTTCGGTGTCAACGAAGGCATTATCGTCATGGCAGCTACGAACCGTGTGGATATTCTCGATCCCGCGATCCTGCGTCCCGGACGATTTGACCGTAAGGTAGCGGTAGGGACTCCGGATGTGGGTGGCAGAGAAGAAATACTGAAGGTACATGCGAAGAATAAGCCCCTGGGAGATGATGTAAATCTACAGCAGCTTGCACAGACTACCGCAGGATTCACCGGAGCGGATCTGGAGAATCTGTTGAACGAGGCAGCGATCATCGCAGCGAAGGAGAATCGCTCCTTTATCGCGAATAAAGATGTTAAGAGGGCGTTTGTCAAAGTAGGAATCGGTGCAGAGAAGAAGAGCCGCATTATTTCCGACAAGGAGAAGAAGATTACGGCATATCACGAGGCAGGTCATGCGATCCTGTTCCATGTGCTGCCGGATGTGGGACCTGTCTACACCGTATCCATTATTCCTACCGGTGTGGGAGCCGCCGGTTACACCATGCCTCTGCCGGAAAAGGATGAGATGTTCGCCACCAAGAGCCGTATGCTCCAGGATATCATGGTCTCTTTGGGCGGACGTATCGCAGAGGAGATCATCTTCGGAGATATTACCACCGGAGCATCCAGTGATATTAAGAAAGCCACCAAGACAGCCCGCCGTATGGTAACCCGTTACGGAATGTCTGATAATATCGGTGTCATCTGCTATGACGATGACGATGATGAAGTCTTCATCGGTAAGGATCTGGCACATGCCAAGGCTCACAGTGAGGAGATTTCCGGTGAGATCGATAAGGAAGTCAAGCGCATCATAGATGACTGCTATACCAAGGCAAAAGACATTATTATGCAGCATGAGAATGTACTTCACAGTTGTGCTAAGCTTCTGTTAGAAAAGGAAAAGATCAACAGAGAAGAGTTTGAAGCACTTTTCGTATAGGAAAAGGTTTTCGAGGGCGTTTCGTAGATTTGGTAGTATTGTACAAACTGCTTTTGTGAAAAATAGACAAAAACAAATATTCATTTTTGTAATATTTGTGAATTTTGAGAATAGTAAAAACTAATAGTGCATGCTATTATAATACTCGTAACCCCCCCAATACATTATATAGTTTTTTGCTATACCCCATAAGAAAGAAATACCTTCTCTAAAAAGGACAGTCCTCCCAAGACTGTCCTTTTTACCGTTCAAAAACAAGTCAGGCTGTTGTCAGATGTAAGGAAAAAGGGTATAATTACATATGTATGTGCTGCACAGGTAAGAATAGCAGGAGCATAATATAGATAGTAAGACATTAGTCTCAGAAAGGATAGATACTATGGATCTGGAGCGATTACGTCGAACAGAATATAATCAGCAGTATATTGCTGCCATGAGACCCGTATTTAACAGAAGAGCTCTTTTTACGGATACAAGTGCGGAGTATGTGATCCCGGAAGAGCCGGAACCATACTCCGAGGTGACGATCCGTTTCCGTACCGCAAGGAACAACGTGGACAGGATATTCCTCGTAAGCGGTGGACAGAAGCATCTCATGGTACGAGTGGAGAGCAATAATGATTTTGATTACTATGCTTATGTGATGCGTCTGGATGATCAGAAGGTATCCTATTACTTTGAGGTACAGACCGGCAGGATCACAGGTATCTTCGATATGAGAGGATTGGTGCAGGAGGTCAACGAGTATTATGACTTTATCATCATTCCCGGCTTCCATACTCCCGATTGGGCAAAAGGTGCGGTAATGTACCAGATCTATACCGATCGTTTCTGCAATGGCGATCCTTCCAATGATGTGCTGACCAATGAATACTGCTATATCGGGGAGCCGGTGCACCGTGTAGAGGACTGGGGACGGTATCCTGCACAGATGGATGTCCGTGAGTTCTACGGAGGAGACCTGCAGGGCGTATTGGACAAGATGGACTACCTGCAGGAGCTGGGCGTTGAGGTAATTTATTTTAACCCTCTGTTCGTATCCCCGTCCAACCATAAATACGATATTCAGGACTATGATTATATTGATCCCCATCTGGGTAAGATCGTCAGTGATGAGGGAGAGCTGCTTCCGGATGGACAGCGGGAGAACCGGTTTGCCTCTCGATATATCGATCGCGTGACCAATAAGGCGAACTTAGAGGCGAGCAACGAGATGTTTGCCCAGGTAGTGGCAGAGGCGCATCGCAGAGGCATGAGAGTCATATTGGACGGTGTGTTCAACCACTGCGGATCCTTTAATAAATGGATGGACAGAGAACGTATTTACGAGAATGCGGAAGGCTATGACAAGGGTGCTTATGTCAGCGCAGACAGCCCTTACCGGAATTATTTTGATTTCCATAATCAGGCAGCATGGCCCTATAACAATTCCTATGACGGATGGTGGGGGCATGATACCCTGCCGAAGCTGAATTACGAAGGTTCTCAGGAACTGATGGATTACGTTCTTCACGTTGCAAAAAAATGGGTATCTCCGCCCTATAATGTGGACGGCTGGAGACTGGATGTGGCGGCAGACTTAGGTCACAGCCAGGAGTTCAATCATCATTTCTGGCAGGAATTCCGGAAAGCGGTAAAAGAGGCCAATCCGGAGGCAATCATTCTGGCAGAGCATTACGGTAATACCAGAGACTGGCTGCAGGGCAACGAATGGGATACTGTCATGAACTACGATGCGTTCATGGAGCCCGTGACCTGGTTCCTCACCGGTATGGAGAAGCACAGCGATGACTACAGAGAGGATCTGCTCGGTAATGCAGAGAGCTTCTGGGGAGCCATGCGGCATCATACCTCCAGTTTTTCCATGCCCAGCTGGCAGGTGGCTATGAATGAACTGTCCAACCATGATCATTCCCGTTTCCTGACGAGAACGAACCATAAGGTGGGACGTACCAATACTTTAGGCCCCCAGGCTGCGGAGCAGGGCATCAATAAGGCAGTGTTCAGGGAGGGCGTTGTGATCCAGATGACCTGGACGGGCGCACCGACGATCTACTACGGAGATGAAGCCGGTGTCTGCGGATTCACGGATCCCGATAACCGGAGAACCTATCCCTGGGGACATGAGGATCAGGTGCTGTTGTCGTTTCACAAGGATATTATCCGCCTGCGCCGTGAAAACGAGGAACTGCGTACCGGTTCCCTGAAAATGCTGGAGAATGATTATAACTTCATCTCCTACGGGCGTTTTAACCGCAAGGGACAGTGTGCGATCCTGATCAACAATAACAATCATCCCATCACCAAGGAGATCCATATATGGGAGATCGGGGTTCCTAAGACAGGTAAGATGAAAGTGATCCTGCAATCCAGAGATGACGGATATTGCATGGAAGGCGCGGAGTATGAGATCAAGGCAGGGAAGATCCTGATCGAGATGCCCCAGACTTCCGCGACAATCCTGAAGTATGTGCAGGAATAACGTGTAGAAAAAATATAATTTACCAAAGACAGAGAGGATTTCAGATGTTTACCATCATCATAACCCTGCTGTTGCCGCTGGTATCCTTAGGGATCTGGCGGCAATATGTTTTGAAAAATAATGGAAGCACCGGGAAGACGGTGACCGGAAGTAAGGGAGCGTATGTTCTTCGTTATGCAACCTGTCTGATGATCATGCTTTTTGTGCCGTGGGTATTGCTTTCCCTGACCAGCAATGACGACAATACAATTTTGCGAAAACTCGTAGAATCCCGGGAATATGCAGTCAAAGTGCTGAGCCTGGAAATCTGCATCATGCTGGCATATACCATTTGTGAACTGTTCGTAGAAGAGGCGAAAGCCGGTAAACATGAGAAGATTCACAGTGTTATGACTAAAATCGCCGGCAGCAAAGGATGGAACATTGTATACAGATACATAGGACCGGTCGTGGTACTGGCATTCAGTGTGCTGGTGATCTGTCTCAATTTCAGCATGATGTCCGACCGGGTGCTGTGGGGAGATGAAGCTTTTTCTGCAAATACTGCACATAAGAGCGTCGGTGGTATCTTGCAGGTGCTGTATTATTGGGATAATCATCCGCCACTGTATTATTACTGGCTGAAACTGTTTGGAACCCTGTTCGGATTCAGCGTTCCGGTATTCCATCTGGCTTCATTGGTACCGTTTGCCATTGGTATCGTGCTGGCACTGACAGTGATACGGAAACATTTCGGTATGCTCCCGACCACATTTTTTGTGATGATATCGGGTCTGGGACAGGCGTGCCTGGAATATAATCTGGAAGTTCGTATGTATGCACTTGCCTTTTTGTGTGTAATGGGTTGCTTTTACTGTTCTTACCGTGTAATAGCGGATGGCACTAGGAAGACCTGGACCGGAATGGTATTGTGGGCACTTGGCGCGGCATATTCTCACTATTATGCTCTGGTAGCCGTGGGCATTATGATGTTTTTCACCGGAGTGGCAGTGTGGATCAAATACCGCGGTAAGACCTGGAGAAAAGGTGTATTGGCAATCGTGGCATTTTTGATCGGCTATGCTCCCTGGCTGTATTTTTTCTATGCGGGATTGAAAAATGTCAGCAGAGGCTGGTGGATGACGGAGATCCTCGGGCTGGATAAGAGCCTGGAGATCGTCATGGGCGGCAGACGGATGAATGTAATTGTATTTCCGTTGCTGTTAGTACTGCTGATAGTGACGCTGGTGGCGGATTCGTCCCTGTTTTCCATGGGAGAAGAGGGTATTCGTCTGCAGAAGCCGTCAGTGAAAAGATGGTCTGACAAAACTTACGCCATGGTAGTAGGTGCCTGCACGATCCTGGGAACGCTGGCATTTGCGTATCTGCTGAGTGTTGTAATGGCACCGATGCTGGCGCAGAGATATCTGTATCCGTTAAGTGCAGTGGCGATCATGATGCTGGTCATCGGCAGCAGCCGGGTGCTGGAACTGGTGGCGGAGCTGGAGAACCGGTCCTGGAAAGGCTTGGGGCTGTCAGCCCAATTGCTGTTTGTGCTATTACTGCTTGTAATGTTTGGCATGGGAATACAGAATTACCGGGAATCTTATGGCAGTTATGAACAGCAGAAGGTAGAGACTGACAAGACCCTGGATCTGATCGGCACGCCCGAAGAGGATGTGCAGATGGTCACCAACGGGGTGAAACATCTGGGATGGACAGTACTGTATTATTATTATCCCGATAATGAGATCGTAAACGGCGATTACAACCAGGCAGAATCCGACAGATTCTGGTACTTTACACCGGATGCCATGAGCGATGACTCTTTCGCGGAACTGCAGCAGAAAGGGTATCAGGTGACCGATCACGGGCAGATGCAGCTGGCGCAGTATCCGTTTTATCTGTACTATATTGAAGCAGTTCAGCCTGCGCCATTCGCAAAGTCGCGTTAGCACGCTTTTTCGTCACTTCGTGACTACTTTTGCTCATAGATTGGCGCTCTGCTCATAGGATGACAGAATTGACGCTTTGTGTGCGAGCACCCAATCGTCGCTTCTGTCATCCTATGGCTGAACTTTTACACTAAAATAGCAAAAAACATATTGCAATTTGTGTGAACATATGCTACAATTTCACATTGTTAGGGCACTTTGCCTGACATGGATGGATTCCCGAGTGGCCAAAGGGGACAGACTGTAAATCTGCTGCAAATTGCTTCGGTGGTTCGAATCCACCTCCATCCATTTGCGTTGATGAGCTCAATGGAACAGTGCTTAGCGCGTAAGTCCATGCAGTCGAGTATAACGCAATGCGTCCGCTGGTGTGGCGGAATAGGCAGACGCAAGGGACTTAAAATCCCTCGGGAGCAATCCCGTGCCGGTTCAAGTCCGGCCACCAGCATTTTGTTGAAAAGTGGGAGAAACGTTGATTTTACAGCGTTTCTCCTATTTTTGTTGCATATAGATTTTGTTTGTAAAAACTTTAGTTAGTCTAACTGCGATTTCATGGCATTTATGGTATGATATCTATAAAACTGAGTGTTTTAAACAATGAAATTGGGGAATAATGATTCACTTAAAAATTATGGGGTTGGATTATGATTATGACAAAAAAGGAAATTAGACAGATTATTCAGCAGCTGAAAACATATGAAATGGATATTTGTAATGTTCCGGAGGAAGTGTGCTATCAGAAAGATATTATAGAAGCAGAGCGAAAGTTTGGACTTAGGAGATCACAGAATCGAGGATATGATGCTATTCAAGTGCTTTTCTTTGTTGAAGAGAAGCTGTTTTATAAAAATTTGAATGGAGAGTTGAAGAGCCGAAATAATAAAGTGACCTTTTCGACTTTTGAAGAATACTATGATTATCTTGATGGGGACATTTATGAATCTGCCTGTTATAAATACTGGAATTATCAAGAATGTATTGATTTTATCCTCGATAAACAGATAGATGTAGCTACTCTCATGAAAAGAGAGACGTTTCTAACAAATACGATTGATGATGTGACATTAGAAGTATCTGAAGAAGAGATAGAGAATTACAGAGAAACTGAGAAAAAGAAAGCACTGATTGAAAAATGGATAAAGAAATTTGATACCTGTAAAACAGCTCATGACTTGATTGAAACTGTCAAAAAATATAATAAATCTAAATTGAAAGAAGAGTTAGATGTGACTTTCTTTTTCTACTGTTATATTTTTGCAGATGTAGAAGACCAAGACAGATTTAAGGCAATAATGAATTATGTCAGTTTGGGTTTATATCCAGAATACAAGCTCCGTTTTGCCTTATGCTCCATATATAATCCTCACGATGTTTTAGATAATTACACATATTCAAGAGAATGCACGGAAGCAAAAACAACGTTTTATACACATAAAAGAAAGCTTAAAGAGCACATAAAACAGTTGGAAGCAGGAAAGATAGAAATTAGAAAGCAATACTATTTTAGTAAACATCTGCATTACTATTGTGAACGAATAGAAGCATATCAAATACCTGGCATCGTTGATCTGCCTATTTATTCATGCGAGAGAATATTTTATACGTTTGAACAGTTTATTGAGTATAGGCAGGGAAATCTTAGAGGAGTAGATCTGTCAGGAGCAATAGAATTAAACGTGGAATTGAAAAAATATGAAACTGATGAAACAACTAGATTACCAGCTACAACAATGGAAAATTTATCATGTGAAGTTAATAAGGAATACAGAGATGGTGAGTTTGTTGTAAATATAAAATGGCGGACAATTGACGACTGCCTGGTTAAAGAGAAGACATTTGAAACGCCATATTTTTTTGATTTTGTTTATTACCTAAAAGGAGATCTAAGTGATGCTGAATTAATGTTATGTGATGGATTGAGAAATCTGAAAGTAGGGTATGAAAACATTGATTTTTCAAGAACAATCATGACTAGCAAAATGTGTGAAAAATTTGGAATCGAATATGAAAAATACAACCTAAATACAAGCGCTATAGAGTCTTTTTCTGTAATAAAGCAGAATGAAGAAAAGACATCCTATTTAGTGGGAGAAAACACGGAAACAAGAGTTGTACATAGGGAAGAGCTTAGCGTAGACAGCCTTGGAGAATACAATTGGTATTGCACAAGAATATATTATATAACAGATATTCATCTGATGCATCATCTGCAGAGTGCACAGTGCAAATCAAAGCAGGATATATTATATAAACTCATAAAAGTTGCTGAGGAAATTGTAAATAAATCAGGGCAAACAATACTTGTTGGGGGAGATATCTGTTCTGATTTCCATATATTTCAGGTATTTATAAAGATACTGAGTAGTAAAGCTGCTGGAAATAAAAGAATTATTTTTGTTCTGGGAAATCATGAATTCTGGGGATTATCCGGTAAGAATGTGGATGAAATTGTGGAAATTTATCGAAAAGTGATTAAAGATAATGGAATGTACTTGCTTCATAATGAAATACTATATGAGAATCCTGATTGTAATTTTCATACTATTTCTTATGAAGATTTAATGTCAATATCGAAGGAGGCGCTAAGGGACAGATTGATAAAAAGCAGATTCGTAATTCTTGGTGGAACCGGATTCTCAGGATACAATGAAGAATTTAATGCAAATCAGGGAATTTATAGAAATACACTAGACAGAGAAAGTGAAATTGCGGAAAGCAAGAAGTTTGAAACATTGTATGAAAAAGTATTGCCGGTAATTTGTGACAAGAATACCATAATCTTTACACATATGCCGAAATGTGATTGGAGTGCAGATGCTACACCTTATAAAAACCTTGTATATGTAAGCGGTCATACACATAGAAATGAGTTTTATGATGATGGTGAATACAGAATTTATGCGGATAACCAAATAGGATACTGTAATAGGGCAGCTTATACAAAATGTTTTCTTATGGACAGTGAGTATGACATATTTAAATATTATGAAGATGGCATTTATAAGATTACAGCGGATCAATATACGGATTTCTATAGAGGAAAAAATATAAGAATGGATTTTGGACGTGAGATCAATAATTTGTATATGCTTAAGAAAAATGGGTATTATTGCTTTATTCATGAATCAACGCATGGTGTTTTATCGATTTTGAATGGAGGGGCATTGCGGCATCTTGAAGGAACGAGCGTCGAATATTATTATGATAATATGAATAAGGTGGTTTCTACTATTGAGAGTCCTTTGAACAAATATTTAAGTATTCAGAGGAAAATTTCAGAAGAAATCAAACGAATTGGAGGAGACGGGAAAATTCATGGTTGCATTATAGATATTGATTGGTATAATCATATTTATGTGAATCCGATAGACATGAAAACCGTAGGGTATTGGGCCGAGAATATGGTAAATAAGTTGGTATATTCAGATATACCGGCATTATTAAAAGCAGAGTGTCCAAAATACTATAAAAACTATCAAAAATTACTTAAGGAAGATGGAATAAATCTTTTGCTTCCAGTGAAAAAGAAGAAAAATGAAATCACATTACCTCCACAAAAATACCTTGATACAGATATTTATAGGGCATCCAGGGAAATAAGAAAGATGCAGAAACTGGCATCCAATATTTTAACAGTGTGGTATGAAGGAAAAAACAATGAGAAATTGCTCCCAGGAGGAGAGTAATATATATACTACGGATGTGCTAGATATTCTATTGATGATAAAACTATTCATTTCAAATTTAAAAAGTAATGAATCTATTTTTAAATTTGTTCTATAATAAACAAACAGGGATGTCGGTATTGCCGACATTCCTGTTAAGCCTATTGTATAATGTTGGGCTAGTTCCATTTTAATTCCAATTCTCTGTTTTGCTCTTTGCAATCTGACAAATACAGATTAATTAGTGTTTGATAGGGAATACCACATTTTTCTGATTTTGCCTTGAAGAAATCAATGGTATCACCATCAATGTTAATAGTAATCTGCTTTTTTACACGCTTTGCATAGGGATTTTTTCTGGGATTTAATTTTTCGATATCGTATTCTTTTTCCATTGACTTACCACCTTTCGTTAATTTTGTAGTATTGAGTTGTTTCATTCTTGGTTGCTTTTCTGGCGGAGATAATACGAATAACATCATCCATACCGTGATAACAATGACATACAATTAACATTTTTGCGTGATCGCTTAGCCCCAACATCATAAACCTTTCTTCCTCTTGTGAATGATTGGGATCGTCAAACAAAATGGCATTTTCATCCGCAAATACAGTGCTGGCTTCTGAAAATGTGATGTGATGTTTTGCCTCGTTGATGGCTGCTTTATTATCATCCCATTCAAAACTAATACCTTTTATAATTAAATTATAATTATAATATAATTATATGTCAAGGGATTGAATTTTATTCAATAATTTTAATGATGTTCAATGTGAATTGTAATGAAATGAAAAATGTGTAATCAAAAGATTAATGTGATAAAATGGTAGTGCAGAAAGTGAATATGCAAAGGAATATGCAAAAACGGAAAAGGCAGAGTTAGTTGAAAACTTTATGAAGAATATGAATTTAACTTTGAAGCAGGCGCTTGATGCAGCCGGTATCCAGGGGGAAGAAAGAGAAGCAATTATTCAGCTATTGCAAAAGTGAGAAGAGGATACCACAAATCATTGTTTTGATGATTCGATTGTATCCTCTTTTTGGATTTCAGAATTTGTTTCTCAGCTTTCGGTATTCTCTCGGTGAATATCCTTTC
>ERZ779850.1178-NODE-1178-length-27150-cov-2.821849_pt1 | contig 27150 bp, 17 predicted proteins | sample MGYA00511249_ERZ779850 | MGnify/ENA primary metagenome ERZ779850 (study PRJEB29588, sample SAMEA2162475) | human gut metagenome | biome: human gut; feature: human-associated habitat; material: faeces | place: Denmark | collected 2008/2010 ...
GCCGGAACCTGTCGGACCGATAAGAAGAATGTTGCTCTTCTGAATCTCAACTTTTTCGTCGGAATCATCTCCGATGAATTTGCTTCTAAGACGTTTGTAATGGTTATAAACCGCAACGGAAAGAACCTTCTTCGCCTGTTCCTGACCGATCACATATTGGTCAAGATTGGCATAAATTTCTTTCGGCGTCGGCAGTTCTCCGTACAAAATCGGATCCTGCTTTTCTGCCTCTTCTGCTTCGGCTTCTTTAGCGGGGGCTTCGGAACCTGCGTTCTTATTGTGAGCTTCGAGATATTGGTAGCGCTTCAAAGCTTCTTCAATCACACCGGAGTAACGAGCAAGCTCTTCAGTACATTCTTTACAAATGTACTGATCTCCGATGTTTGACTTATAAATTTCAGAGTACTGTCCCTTTTTGGCTCCGCAAAAAGAACAGACGGGTCCCTCTTTGTTATCGCTCATAACTTCCTTAAATCTTTAATCCGCAAAATCAATTATTTCTTTCTAATGATTTGCTCGGAACGTTTTCTAAATACGCCGTCGATAATTCCGTATTCCACTGCCTGTGCGCTGCTCATGAAATTATCGCGTTCGGTGTCGACCGCAATCTTTTCAATGGACTGGCCGGTGTGTTCGGACAGGATTGTGTTCAAACGGCTGCGCAACTCCAAGATTTCTTTCGCCTGAATTTCAATGTCTGCAGCGGTTCCGTTTGTACCGCCGGAAGGCTGATGAATCATGATGCGGGAGTTGGGAAGCGAATAGCGCTTGCCCTTGGCGCCGGCCGCCAGAAGGAAGGCCCCCATCGAAGCGGCCATGCCCACGCAGATCGTCTGCACGTCAGGCTTGATGAACTGCATCGTGTCGTAAATGCCCAAACCGGCGTAGACCGATCCGCCCGGGCTATTGATGTAGAGCGAAATATCCTTGTCGGGATTTTCACTTTCAAGGAACAACAGCTGGGCAATCACAAGATTTGCCGATTCGTCGTTGACTTCGCCCGACAGGAACACGATGCGGTCGCGCAGCAGACGCGAATAAATATCGAAGCTGCGTTCACCGCGGCCGCTCTGTTCGATCACCATCGGGATCAATGCGTTTTGAATGTCGTGCATGATTTGATATTTCGCTTGTTGGAACTCCGCCTCACAGGCCGAGCCGTAAAAAAATTCAACGCTTCGGTCACGCTCAAAGCTTTGCGCTCCCGTAGAAACAAAAACGGAAAAAAGCCCGTGGAAGCTAACGCCTCCTCTGTTGCTTTTTCCCGCTTTCGTGTACCTGACAGGCCCTTGGTACGGCTTGACTGCCGGTGCCTCAGAGCCTGTCGGCGCAGATCAGTTCGCAAGGAACCGAATTACTGGCGACCCATGCCGGAGAGCTGCTCGAAGGTGAGCGTTTCTTCGGTGGTCTTGGCCTTGCTGAAGAGGAATTCGAGAGCCTTTTCTTCGAGGACGCGGCTGGCAAGGTTGTTGCGCTGCGTCTTGACGAGGTCTTCGACCACTTCTTCGGGCTGTTCGTAAGCGGCGGCGAGCAGAGAAGCGCGGGCCTTGATGTCGTCGTCAGTGGCTTCAAGCTTGTTCTGGTCGATGATCGCGGTGATCATCATGCCGATGCGAGCCTGCTTCTTGGCGGGCTCAAGGAAGAGATCCAGCGGAGCGCCTTCCTTGTTCTTCTGACCGGTCATGCCGTAGAGCATCTGCTGGAAGTTTTCGCGCAGACGTTCCTGTTCGGAGTGAACGATGGCGGCGGGAGCCTGGTAGTTGAAGGCTTCGACGGCAGCGTTGAAGGCTTCGGTGCGGTTGCGGTCGTAGAGACGTTCCTGCACTTCGCGTTCGATGTTGCTGCGGATTTCGGTCTTGAGAACCTCAACGGATTCGACAGCGAGAGACTTCGCGAATTCGTCGTTGACTTCCGGGTAGTGCGGAGCTTCGACGCTCACGCATTCGAGCTCAAACTGAGCTTCCTTGCCGGCGAGTTCCTTGTTGCCGTAGTTTTCCGGGAAGGTAAGCGAGAAGGTCTTCTTCTGGCCGGCAGTCATGCCCGTGGCGGCATCTTCGAATTCGGGGAGCATGCGGCCCTGCCCGAGCACGAAGCTGAAGCCTTCGGCCTTGCCGCCCTGGAATTCTTCGCCGTTGATCGTGCCGGTGAAGTTGACCGTCAGACGGTCTTCAGCGGCAGCCTGGCGGCCTTCTTCCTTCGTGAAGGTGACGCGCTGCTTGACGATCGTGTCGATCGTCTTGTTGACGGCTTCGTCGTCGACCGTGCAGAGGTAGCGCTTGAGTTCAACGGAAGAGAAGTCCGGCAGAACGATATCGGGATAAACCTCGAAGCTCACTTCGAAACGAAGGTCCTTGCTGCCTTCGGCCGGAGCGAGCGGCTTGGCGTCGAACTGGCCGACAACACGGTACTGACCGTCGCGCATGGCCTTGTTGGCTTCGCGTTCGAGCAGCGTGTTGATGACTTCGGCGGAAGCCTGCTGACCGTACATGGCCTCAACCATGGCAAACGGCACATGGCCCGGACGGAAGCCCGGCATCTTGGCCTTCTTGGAAAGGCGACGCAGTTCCTTGGTCACGCCGTCCTGGAATTCCTTGCCGTCGATCGTCACTTCAAGAGTGCGCAGATTCGGGTTGACGGCTTCTTCCTTCTTTTCGGCAGCGGCTTCCTGGGTAGCGGCAACAGCCTTTTCTTCCTGAACGGTTTCTTCAGCCTTCACAGCTTCTTGATTTTCGGTCATTGTTTTTTCTTTCTCAAAGCGCCCGAAACCTCGGCGAATCACCGGGAACAAAGCGCAGACAGTCGGTTAAAAATTCGGTACAAAAGGGCCAAAAAACGCCCGTAAGCGCCGGATTATACCAAAGAGAGACCTGAAAAAACACGACTTTTTTCAACCAGCACCGAGCTCCGAGTTCGCCCGTATCCGACGTTCTCTCGGCTCGGTACTTTCAGAAACACTTTCCCTGCCGGCACCTAGGAAAAAACACCTAGAAAACCTGCGTACAATGCTTGCTCGAAAAATGACCGATAACGATTCTTAGGAATAATTGAACATGGCAAAGCTTTACATGGGTTTCGATGCCGGCACGCAGTCGGTTAAGGTTGCCGTCTACGACGGAAACTTCAATCCGGTCGCGTCGCACTCGCTTCCCACCACTCTGCACTACCCGCAGCCGGGCTGGGTGCAGATGAACATCGATGAGTTTCTCAACATCACAGTCGAGTGCATGAAGAAAACCGTCGAGGCCATCAAGGGCAAAGGCTACAGTCCGTCCGACATCGCCGCCGTCATGGGTGACGGCATCATCTGCGGCATCTGCGGCGTGGACGAAAACGGCAAAGCCGTCACACCCTACATCAATTATCTCGACAGCCGCACGCAGGCTGACGTTGACGCAATCAACGCCAAGAACCTCGACATCTGGGGGCGTGAAACCGGCAATCCGGAAGCCAACTGCATGTTCCCTGCCATGTTTGCCCGCTGGTTCCTCGCCAACAGCGAAGACTTCCGCAAGAAGGGCGTGAAATTCGTGCATAACGCTCCCTACATCCTCATGAACCTCGCAGGCCTCAAGGGCAAAGAGGCCTTCATCGACTGGGGCGCGATGTCAGGCTGGGGTCTTGGCTACAAGGTCGAAAAGAAGGAATGGTCCGACGAGCAGCTCGACATCCTGGGCATCGACAAGAAGTACATGCCCCGCATTCTCAAGCCCTGGGACATTGTGGGCGGTGTGAGCGAAGAAATGGCCGCTCGCACGGGGCTCGTTGCGGGCACTCCTGTCTGCGCGGGCGCAGGCGACACGATGCAGTCGATGCTGGGTTCGGGCGTCTTCGAAGCCGGTCAGGGCGTGGACGTGGCTGGCACCTGCGCCATGTTCTGCGTGTCCACCAAAGGCATCGTTCCGGAACTCTCCAAGAAGGGCTCGGGCCTGATCTTTAACAGCGGCACGCTCGAAAACACATACTTTTACTGGGGCTTCATCCGTACGGGCGGTTTGTCGCTGCGCTGGTTCAAGGACAACATTTGCCAGAAAGCTGACGACTCGAGCTACTACCGCGTGTTGTCGGAAAAGGCCGAAGAAGTACCCGCAGGCAGCAACGGCGTGGTTTTCCTCCCCTACCTCACCGGCGGCACCGGCGAATTCAAGGGCGCCAGCGGCATGTTCCTCAACATGACCCTGGACGACGATCAGTTCGTGCAGTGGCGCGCCGTTCTGGAAGCCATCGGCTACGATTACATGGAAATCACGGACACCTATCGTGCGGCAGGCGTGGACCTTAACCGCATCACCGTCACGGAAGGCGGCAGCCGCGATTCTCTCTGGAATCAGATCAAGGCTGATATGTTGAACGCAACGGTTGTTCGCTACCGTAACGCGGGCGGCGCCGTGGTGACGAACTGCGTGTTTGCTGCCAAGGCAGCCGGTCACATTGAAAATGTGCGTCCGCTTTTGGAAAAGACGATCATCAAAGACGCCGAGTACACGCCCAACGCCGACAACTCGACGCTTTACCGCAAGCTTTTCGATCTCAAGACGAAACTTGTGAAGACCGATCTGCAGCCCGCTTACGCCACGCTCATGCAGATGCGCGAGACCAAGGTCGCCAAATTTTCTTAGCCTCTCGCGTAGCCATTTCCGTAAAAGAGAAGCTTCGACTTTTTTCTGAAATGGATAGCGGTTCAAAAAGACTCGAGAGCGCGGTACCCTAGCGTCGGAAAGTTTCTCACTTTCCGGCGCTAAGTGCACTTCGAAACAGCGGAATAGTTTCTACTCGGCATTCTGCTGTGCTTGCTGACAATGTGACTCAATGCGGTCAGGTGCCATGAAAGAAAAACTCAAAGTCAAAGGAACGATATACGTCGATCGTTCCCAGAAAGGAAAGACAAAAGCAGGAACACCTAAGTTGCGCGAAATATTCCGTGCGGAGGTTAGCTATGGCGGCAAACGATACCGCTTTCGTTCTAGCGACTACGAGGCCTGTATCGCTTTTTTGGAAATGTTGGCCGATCGTTATGCCTCTTCAGAGCCATAAAGCCTGTTTCTAAAATCAATCTTTGAAAAGACCTTGTAGAAGATACTGTCCAATATCTTCAATCACGTCCAAAAAGAAACACGTCGCCGACAGGCAGTTCTTTTTGTCAAAACCAGGGATTTGTCGCTAATAAATTTCCCAAACTGCCACCTCATATACAGGTAAGTCTTTCACCCCTCCTGTGCTCATCCTTAAGTCTCTCCAAAACGAAACAAAACCAGATAGCTCAACGAAAATTGAGACTGTCGCTCAAAATTTTTTCAGTACCTACAACTCTATATACAAGCATTGATTGCCTGTCCAAACTATCTTCTGAGAATCAATGCATCTCAATCCACCGCGCATTACTCCGGTTAACTATATTTTCTAATCGTTTACTCTCATTGACAATACTAAGAGGGGGGGGGGTATTCTGTGCATCGTTGTTCACTCCTCACAAGGATCTAGGAATGCAAACCCACACTACTCTCATCGCGGCAGCTGTAATTGCTGCCATGGCAGGCTGCGTTCACGCACAAACTTACTCTCTGTCCCAAGGCACCCAAACGATCGAAAATGACGTGTCATACGTTGGCGACAGTGATGATCGCTTTGCTGTACAAATCACAGAATCAGGAAACGCAAACTTCACCGGGACGTCATTCTCGGCTTCATCAAGCTATGAACCAGGTGACCAATGGAACGCCGCTGTAATTGTTGATGGTGGCAATACACGAGCAGAGCCAAGTCTTATTCTTGGCAACTCGGCTACTCAGACTATTAAGATCAATTCACAGGGTGCGGCAACTGTCGGTCTTTGGGCCTGGCGAAGCGGTCAAATTACTGTTGAAGGCAAAGATCTAGTCGTTCACGTCACTGCTGATCTCAACAAAGATCCTGCGGGTGCAGCATACGGCATTCTTGCTCAAAACAACAGTGTTCCAAATGATAATCAACCGGATAAAGCAACTGTCATCATCAATGCCGAGAACACTTACGTCAAGGCTGACTATGTGGGTGAACTAACTGAAGATGCCGCTATTGCAGCTTTGTTGGCCATGTCTGAAGGGCATCTCCACATCAACGGCAATCTGTATGCCGAGGGTAGGTATGCTCTTGTCGCTCGTGGCGATTCCGTTGTCAGGATTAATGAATCCAACACCAAAACAATTCAACTGATTGGCGACATTGACTTCAATTACGACAAGAAAAGCTCGGGAACAGGTGTCAACGCAGATGTTCTTGTCAATCTGTCAAACGCCGATTCATTCTGGAAGGGTTCTGCGACGGTTTCTTACGGTACTGGCAAACCCAGTGATGACGAAAAATTAAGTGTTCAAAACTTCCAGCTTGGTCTTTCCAACGGAGCTCAATGGAATCCGACAGTCGTTGAAGAAACAGATGGCGAGACAACCGGAACAACTCAGCTCGCTGTCAATAAGCTAACTTTCAATGACGGCATTATCAATCTGCAAACAGCCGGACAAACCGTTGAAATTCAAAATATGAGCGGCACCGGCGGCACCATCAATGCGGAAGCAACTAAAGACGATAACGGTAATTTCGTTTCGTCCACAGTCCAGATTGGCGAAGTGTCCAACACGGATGGTTCCTCTCCTTCAATGACAGTCAACTACACCGGCATCACCGCTGACGATCTGTCTGACGTTGCCGCTGATATGAAGTCATTGGCCGATCAAACCATCAAGGTTGGAAACGGAACCGAAACACAGTATGCTGTTGATCAGACCTTCAATGTCGAAGAAGGCAACATCCGGGGTGCCGTCACTTCCGGATATGATGCCGACGGCAACCTCTCGACGCACCAGGCTAAGAATGTCAAGCTCACCGACTACGGTGCTCTCAACTCCATGACATTTGTGCAGTGGAGAAACGAGATCAACCACCTCACAAAACGTTTGGGTGACATCCGAGCTTCGGAATCCAGCATCGGCGCTTGGGCTCGCGTCTACGGCGGTGAGTCGCAGTGGAAGAGCAATTCCGAAATCGAAATGGATCACACCACGATCCAAGTGGGTGCTGACTACCGCATCAACAACCACTGGATTGTCGGCGGAGCTTTCTCCTACACGGATTCGGATGCAGACCTCGTCAAAGGACAGGCCAAGGGCGACTCCTACAGTCTTGCCGCCTATGCGACGTACATGGCCGATGGAGGCTCATACCTTGATTTGATTGCCCGCTACGGCTATCTCGACAATGAGATGACTTCGGGCAACATGAGCGTCGATACCCAGTCCAATGCGTTCAGCCTCTCGGTTGAAACCGGTCATATGTTCCGCATCATGGAGCAGGCCTACATCGAACCCCAGATTGAAGTCACCTACGGCTTCATTTCCGGCGACGACGCGACGGCGTCCAACGGTGTCAGACTGGATCAGGACGATTTCCAATCACTCATTACCCGCGTGGGTGTGCGTACTGGCTTTGAGTTCCCCGAAAAAGCCGGAACGATCTACGCCATGCTCTCCTACTCCTACGATTTCTTGGGCGATGCTGACGGCACGGCCTCTCAGGGCGGATTGCGCGAAGCACTCAACGAAGACCTTGGAGGCGGTTGGGTGAGCTACGGCATTGGCGCCCAGTTTAAGCTCGGGGATAACGCGTTTGCCTACGGTGAACTCGAACGCACCTCGGGCGGAGAGATCGACAATCCGTATCTCTTCAACGTTGGGTTCCGCTGGAATTTCTAGACCAGTCAAAGGTACATGAACGAACGTTCTGGAGTCCTCCTAAAGCCATGCTCAAATAATTGCTGACGGCGGACTTTCAGACTAAGATCCACAAAAGGCAGCGAGAGAATTTCTCGTTGCCTTTTGTTTATCGCTCCGTTCCCATGCTCATGTAGTTCAACCAATTCGTTGGAATGAGCACAGACCATACTCTATGAGACTCTGAGAAGAGGTAACGATAGTGAAAACCGAGAGCTTGTCCATCTATAAACGAGGGATGCGTTTCACTCAGTCAGTCGCCACTTACTCAATTTTTAAGTTAATCTAAAGTCATCCCAACAGCCTTAAACACTCGGCAAATTCCAAGCGTTTTAAACAGTTCAACCTGAGCTTTACATAAATAGCGAATATCTTGTCAGAGTATATGCATATACAACGGAACGGCTTGCAATTTGTGAGGTTCTGGCTTCCTGCTTTTTCTTTTTTGGCTTCCTTTTTTGCGCAGCTCCCACGGAATGGCCTTGAAAGGCGTAGCCGAAAGGGCTTTCCGAGGGAGTTGCGTGTCGACACGATCTACGGTACTGCCGTCGGCGGCAGCATCAGTCGGTGCTTAAAATGGTATGAGCTCGTCCTCCTTTTCTGCCTTGCCTTCGCCAGCTTCGCAGTTGTAGGCCGCTGCATAGACAGAGCATCAAGCGACTCCTAACGTCTCTTGGCTTGCCACTTTGCGTAGTATCCCCAGACACGCACTCGCGCTGTCTTAGTTAACCTTCGGCAGAGCTCTCGCAGACTTGCAACCATGCTCCGTGTCGCATCGTTTAGACCGTATCGCAGCAGATTCAGGCACCGAACATGTCTTGAACAGAGAATCCTCGGAGCTCAACGGAATAGTCCGACAGTTTCTGCTCCTGAAGAAAAACTTGGGCCTTGCCGCGCAGCTTTGTCTCATCCAATTTCTGCGGATTGGTTTTCACCTCACCGATCAAAAGGCGCTTGGCATCTCGATCAATCGCGATCAGATCAATTTCGTTTTGACCTTTCCGATCCCACCAGCTGCCGACTTGATCCCACTGACCACTTTCGAGCGTTGAGCGGACAAACCAGTGTTCCAGACTGCGTCCCAGAAATGTCGGCAATCCGGCTTTAGTGAGCCCGATCATGCGTTCCCATTGCCCGGCTTCGGCAAGCGCCTGCATTTGCGCCGTCGAGATGAAACGCAACCAGAATCGAAAGTACGGATCCGCAATGCGATAGCGTATCTGCCGCGAACGGTTTTCTCCGAGAAGCGGACTCACTCGCTGAACAATGCCGAAGAGCTCTTCAAGTCTCTTGATATATGCCGACACATCCTGCGCGATGTTGTCCTGAATCTCAGAGCGTTTCGTGGCACCTGAGGCAATTTTCTGCAGGATTTCAAGGTAAATCGAAGAAGAGACTCGAAACTCGTTGGCAAGCATCACATTGCCTTCCGAGCGAAACCAGCTGCCGTCGTTTGAGAAGATAAGCCGCAACATGGCTTCGCGCGTCATAGCTTCATTGTCGGCGAAGTATTCCACGTAGCGAGCAACGCCGCCCATGACGGCATAAAGCATCAGGAAATCCGCTGCGTCCGCGTTCGAAGACTCGTGCAGAAAAATCTCTCGCATCAAACTTGTTGAGAACGGCTGCAGGGTCACCAACACATCGCAACGGCCGTACAACGGTTCACTTCTGCTACCGAAGATACGCTCCAGGCTCGACTGCAAGGAGCCGCTCATCACCAGCAGCAATCGGGCTTCGTTCTTGCCCAAATCCCACACTTTCTGCAGTTGCGACCAAAAGGCAGGAGCAAAGCCGTCAATCTTCTGGCACTCATCAATGACGAGCACCATGGGCCTCGTCTTCGAAAGCTCAAGAGCGCAGGCGGATATTTGATCACGAGCTGCTCGGAGAGCGTGTCAATGACCTGCGCAGAGAGCTGGGCCTCAGAGGTGATGCGAGGAACAAAGCAGTAGGCAAAAGGCACCTTGCTGTCTTCCAAGGCCTTCAGGACAAGCGTTGTTTTGCCGACACGCCTGCGGCCCGTTATCACAACCATACGGGCGCATTTTCGTTTTTCACACAGCTCGAGCTGTTGCTGAAGTGTCCGGATTTCATCCTGTCTGCCGAAGAATTTCACGGTCAATACCTTTCATTTTCGGAGATTCCACAAAATCTTAACGTTGTTAAGCTTAACGAAGTTAAGGTTTCAAAGAAAAAGGCCTGATTGTGACATTCATAAAAATGTCCCCAGAAAGTGTCTCGCTTTCTGGGGACAGTTCATCCCGGCGTTTTACTAGGAAGTCGACAGGTTAGAAGCGGAAGTCACGTTCGCCTTCTTCGATGCGAATGATGCGTTTTTCGCAGGCAATGCGCATCTTCTCGTGACAGATCTTTGGAATTTCGTTGGCAATCACGCGTTCGCCAGCTTCCTTCGTGGCGGGGCTCGCGTAATCGCACAGATATTCCTTCATCGTCATCACGGCGTTGGCCTGGCAGTAGCGGGCAATGGAGCCGTCCTTGGCAAATTCCATGAAGCGGTCGCCCGTGCGGCCGGCGCGATAACACGCCGTGCAGAAGCTCGGCAGATAGTGGTTGTCCAGGAGCCAATGCACCACTTCATCGAGGCTGCGGCGGTCGCTCGTGTCGAACTGTGCCGTGTTTTCGATTTTGGTGATGTCCTTGATCGTGTAGCCGCCCACGGACGTGCGAGAGCCGCCCGAAATCTGCGACACGCCGAGCTTGAGCGCTTCGGTGCGGATACGCGCGCTTTCACGCGTCGACATGATCATGCCGGTGTAAGGCACGGACAGACGGATCAGAGCCACGACCTTAAGGAAGACGTCGTCGGGCACGGCGTTGGAGAACGTTGCGGGGTCGATGTCGTCGGCCGGACAGATGCGGGGCACGGAGATCGTGTGCGGACCGCAGCCGTAGGTGGCTTCCAAATGTTCGGCGTGCATCAGGAGCGCAATGAGATCGTAGCGATAGAGATTAAGTCCGAAGAGAACGCCGAGACCCACGTCGTCGATGCCGGCCTGCATGGCGCGGTCGTGCGCCTCCGTGTGATAGCAATAGTCGGACTTCGGTCCCTTCGGGTGCAGCTCTTCGTAGGTCGGCTTGTGATACGTTTCCTGGAAGAGTTGATAGGTACCGATCTGGGCGTCGTGCAGCTTCTTGTAGTTTTCTACGGTCGTTGCCGCGATGTTGACGTTGACGCGGCGGATGGCGCCGTTCTTGTGCTTAATCGAATAGATCGTCTTGATGGCGTCAAGGATGTATTCGATCGGGTTGTACTTCGGGTGTTCGCCCGCTTCGAGAAGCAGACGCTTGTGACCGAGGTCCTGCAGTGCAATCACTTCACGCTCGATTTCCTCCATCGTGAGCTTCTTGCGTACGATGTGCTTGTTCTTGGCGTGATACGGGCAGTAGGTGCAGCCGTTGATGCAGTAGTTGGAAAGGTAGAGCGGCGCAAAAAGCACGATGCGCTTGCCGTAGATGTGTTCCTTCACCTTAATGGCGGCGTCGAAAATGCGCTTGGTGACTTCCGGATCGTCGTTGGCAAGCAGCACGGCCGCTTCGCGGTGAGTAAGCCCCTTGAAGGTCATCACCTTGTCGAGCAGCTGATCAATCAGGGCTGCGTTATTCTTGTTTTCTTCACCGTAGGCCAGAGAAGCAAGAACTTCCTCGTCGTTGATGAACTCTTCTGCGCGCGTCGAGCGCGGATCGTAAGGGATGCTCACGGCTGTGACTCCTGAAATGCGTGTGCAGGATTATTCTTGTCGTCGACAGCAGACCTCCGGACTCCCGCAAAAATCAGGGCCGATCAGTTGCCCGACCGGCCCTACCTTCTCTATACAGGAGATCCGCCGACCAGGTCTTTCGCAAGCCGTCTCTTGCTCGAGTGAAAGACCGGCGTCGTGTCTGTGTTGATGCGCATTGTGAACGATTTGCTATATTTCGTAAAGTGCAAATATTGCAGACTTTATTTCCTTTTCTGCAGCATTCTGCAGTACTCCTTTGATTTCAATCCGTTTTCTGTCTTTCGCCATGGAACTCAAATCGAAATCCGTCCGACTCTTCTGCGCCGTTGTCGAAACCGGAAGTCTGCTTGCGGCAGCCGACAAGATCGCGCTGTCGGCTTCCGCCGCAAGCCGCGTGATTTCTCAGCTCGAAGAGCGACTTGGATTTTCGTTGTTCGATCGTTCGGGAAAAGCGCTCACTCTTACCGAAGATGGCGCAGATTTTTATCGGGTGGCCATGGAATCAATGCGCGCCTGGCAACGTCTCGAAGATTATTCAAGAGAGCGCGACCGTAAAAAAACACTGCGTATCGCAGTACTTGCCCGCCATTGCTCGGATGTCATCATTCCGGCCGTTGTCACCATCATGAAACGCCACGAAGAAACGCTGAGAGTGACAATGGACGTGCATGCCAGTCGCGATATTCACTACTCCAAATACTCCCACCCGTTTGATGTAGGGTTTGGAACACTCTTGAGCAGCCACGACGATTTGGAAAAAACAGCGCTTGCTCACCTGCCGTTTTGTCTGGTCGCCAGCCGTCAGCACCCGATCGCAAGGTATGACACCATCGGACAGGAAGATTGTCGTGAAGCAGAATTCGTGATTCTTTCGCGCGATACGCTCGAACAGGAACACGCTCGTCGCCTGATGCCCGCTCATGCGCGCATCGCGGCCGAAGTGTCTTCCACACAGGTAGCGCTTCGCTTCGTCAAGCGCAATGTCGGCGTTCACTTCACCGATCGACTTGCCGCCAAGAGTGTCTCCAACGCCTGCAAGCTCATCGAGCTCAAGGAGCCGCTCACGATCCCCTTCTATGTCTTCTGGCCCAAAGCCGCCGGGCGCATTGATCCCGCCGTATTCGAATGCACGCGCGAGATCGCTGCGAGCATTAAGGCTGCGGGCATTGAACTGACTCCTGAAGGGGAAGCCTTCCTGCGCGACCACTGACGAAAAAGGCAGCGCCGACTAATAAAATCGAGCACTGCCTTTCGGTTGCGTTTGGATTTTTTATGGGTTATTTCTTCAGACCGGCCTTGGCGAGGTCACCCGAAAGAATCCAGGTCACGTTTTCCGGCACCACCATGCGGCGCAGGGCGGCGTTGACGGAGTCAACCGTCACGGCGGCGATCCTTTCCTCAAACTGCTTGCTGAAAGCAAACGTCTTGCCGGCTTCCATGAACTGCAGCCAACTCTGGGCGAGGTAGTCGTCCTGAGCGCGATTGACGGCGCGGGAGTCGAGAATGCCCTTGACGGCTTCCTTAACTTCCTGCTCGGTAAAGCCGTCCTTGACGGCGCGCGCAATCTCTTCCTTGGCGCAGGCTTCAGCCTTGGGCAAATTCTGCGGAGCGACGATTGCGGACATCATCCAGCTCGAGCGGTTGCCGAACTGCGGCAGTTTCACGTGAGAGCCCACGCCGTAAGAAAGACCTTCCTTCTGACGCAGACGATCGACCAGGCGGTTCGAAAGACCCGTACCGCCGCCCAGAATCCAGTCGGCGACAACGAGAGCCGCCGCATCATCGTCGTTGACATTGCCCTCAAAATCAACGCGCGCGAAGATCACGGCGTTTTCCTTGCTCGGGGCGTCAATCACAATGCGCTCGGCCGCCACGGGCTTGAATTCGCTGTAGTAGCGCTCAAATGCATACGCCTTGTCAACCTTCTTGCCGTTGGCGTAAGCCTTTTGCAAAGCAGCCTTGACGGCAGCCGGATCGAATTCGCCGACAATTGCAATCGCACCGTGCTCGGTGCTCACGGCGGTCTTATACCAATCGTAGAGCTCGTCGCGAGTGAGGCTCTTGAAGGCCGCAAGCATCTCTTCGTTGAGCGAAGCGTTGCGGGGATCGCCTGCCGGATAGGTGCGGAAGTGCTTCTTTAAAGCTTCGCGAGCCATGTAGACCGGATCGTCGCTCTTAGCCTCCATCATCGCCGTCATCTGCTTGACGAGCTGATTGACTTCCTTTTCAGGGAACGTGCTCTTTTCGATGAGCTTACCGAAGAGTTCGATCGTGGCGACCAGGTTGTCTGCCGTGGTCGTGTACCCCATCACGTCGCCCTGGACCTTGAGTTCGGTGCAGGCGTCGGCAATGGCCTTACGATCCATCCCCTCCGCACCGCGCGAGAGCATCGGCAGAACAAGCGTGTTCAGAGCAGCCTTGCCGCGGTTGCTTTCGAGATTGCCCCACTGCACGTTCGTCAAGACGGTCACGGTGCGGCCGCGCGTCTTTTTGGGCAGCAACGCAACTTCAAGTCCGCCGATGCGCAGGCGTTCGGTGCGCGCATCGATATTGGCCTGGCTCGCATCAAAGGCTTCGGCCTGATCGCCCTCTTCCTTGAAGGTCGCCTTGGCGATCACGTCCTTGACGTCAGGAGTCGTCATGTAGGGCGCGCGCTTGGGATGATCGTCCGGAATGAAGAGGCCGACCACACGGTTGTCGCGCACGAAATAGGTTGCTGCGGCGGTGTTGACGTCCGCAGGCGTCACCTTGGCCGTAGCGTCGCGATCGGCAAAGAAGAGTCGCCAGTCACCCAGAGCAATGTAGTCCGAAAGGTCAATCGCAAAGCCCTCGGGATCCGAAAGCGCGCGATCGTAGTCGACGGCAGCCTCGGACAGACTCGTACCCACCTCCTCGTCGGTGGCAGGCTTCTTCGCAAACGAAAGTTCAATGGTTTCGATGAGCTTATTTTTCACCGATTCGATGTCGTCGCCCTTTTTCACCATGGCGCCGAACATCACGAAGCCCGGATCGCGAGTGGACATGGGCCAGCCGAAGACCTGCGTCGCCATGCCGGTTTCAACGAGCGCCTTATAAAGTCGTCCGCGCGGGGAATCGGCAAGAATGTCGGTTGCCGTTTCCACCGCATTGGTGTCTTGGGCAAGAGCCGAAGGCACGCGGTAGCCCACCGCAACAAGCTGGGTTTCACCCGGACGGCGGATTTCGAAGGTGCGCGGACCATCGGCAACGGGCTCAATCGTCCAGGCCTTCGGCAGCACGCGGTCCGGGCGCTTGATCTTGCCAAACGTCTCCTGAATCCATTCGAGAACCTTGGCTTCGTCGAACTTGCCGGAAACCGTCAGCACGGCGTTATCGGGCTGATACCACTTGCGATAGAACGCCTGCAGATTTTCAATGGGCACATTTTCAATATCGCTGCGCGCCCCGATCGTGCTGCGGCCATAGGCGTGCCAATCGTAGAGCACGGACTGCATGCGCTTGAGCATCACGGAGATGGGCTTGTTTTCCCCCATTTCGTACTCGTTGCGCACGACGGTCATTTCGGTGTCGAGGTCCTTCTTGGCGATGAAGGAATTGGTCATCGCGTCGGCACTCCAGCCGAGCGCCCACTTCATGTTGTCGTCGTTGGCGGTAAAGCTCACGAAGTAGTTCGTGCGGTCGAGCCACGTCGTGCCGTTCATGCGAAAACCGCGGCGCGTGAATTCCTTGGTGGGATCGGGATAGTTCTTGCTGCCCTTGAACATCAGGTGTTCGAGGAGATGGGCCATGCCGGTTTCGCCGTAGTTTTCCATACGGCTGCCGACGAGGTAGGTTGTGTTGACCGTGGCCGTGGGCTTGCTCTGATCGGCAAAAAGAACGATCTGCAGACCGTTGTCGAGTTCGTAGCTCTTGATGCCTTCGACCGTATGCACGGGCTTGAGGCCCGCAGCGCAGGCCGACATTGCAGTGACTGCTGCTGAAGTCATAAGTACGTATTTAAGTCCTTGATTCATATGTAAGAAATCCAATCTGTGCACTCATACGAGCGTGCGGTTCTCCAAAGATTCGGCTCATTCGGCAGTCCGAGAACAAGCACAATAGTCACAAATCTATAGCTCCGTACGCGTCAAATCCGTGTAAGAGGGCAACAAAAGTTCGAAAATGTTACGCAAGCTGTCCTCAGATGTCCACGAATCCAGGGCGTCTTTCTCCGACCTTATAATGGCCGAACTGAAAAAACGGCCGGCTTATGCTCTGTCCGGCTTTTCCATCCGCTTATCGAAGAAACCGCCGTGAAATTATTTTTCGACCTTTTCCCCATCATTCTGTTTTTCGGAGCGTTCAAGTTCGGCGAATCCGATCCGCAGACGGCAGCCGACATTCTGACCGCAATCACCGGCGGCACCGGCCCGGAACACGCCCCCGTCATGCTGGCCACACTCGTAGCCATCATTTCCACCTTCATTCAAATCGCGATCGTGTTCGCCCGCGGCAAAAAACCTGAACCGATGCTGTGGATTTCGCTTGCGGTGATCGTCGTCTTCGGTTCTCTTACGATCTGGTTGCAAAACGAGATGTTCATCAAGTGGAAACCGAGCATTCTCTACTGGATTTTCGGCGGCATTCTTCTATTTGCGCAGTGCACCGGCCGCAACTACATCCGCAAGCTTTTGTCGACCGCGGAAATCGTAATGAACGACGCCGCATGGAATACGCTGCAGAAAGCCTGGATTGCCTTTTTCGCCATCGTCGGCATCATCAATCTTGCTGTGGCATACACTTGTTCGACCGACACATGGGTGAACTTCAAGTTATTCGGTTTGATGGGGTTGACACTGATTTTTACAATTGGCATGGGGTTTTGGATCGCCAAAAATTCACCATCTTTGGAAAAATAATCGGACTTTATTTTCGTTTTACCAACGAAGGAACTTTCTTCTATGGCTCTCAAACATTTCGCTGTCGGTTGCGCCGCCATCCTGACCGCCGCCGGCGCCATGGCCGCGACCTCCAACTTCACCGTCAACGGCCAGACGATCACCAAGGCTCAGCAAGAAGAACTTATCCGCGTCTACACCTCTCGGGGACAAGAACGCACGCCGCAACTTGAAACGCAGGTCCGCCATCTGCTGACCCGCGACGCACTGTTGCTGCAAGAAGCTCGCAAAGCCAAAATTTCGGAACGCGATGATGTTCAGCGCATGATCGACAATGCCACCAAGAACATTCTGATGAGCACCGTCATCAACGACTGGCTCGCGAAGAACCCCGTCAAGGAAGAAGAAGTCAAGGCTCTCTTTGAAAAGGAACAGAAACGCTGGGGCAAGACCGAAGTGTCCGTGCGCCACATCCTCGTTGAAGACGAAAAGACCGCCAAGGATCTTCTGGCCCGCGTCAGGAAAGGCGGGGACTTTGACCGCATCGCTCGCGAAAACTCCAAGGACACGGCTCAGAACCGCGCCATGGGCGGCCTGATCGATTGGACCTCGCCCAATATGTTCGACAAGGAATTCGCCGAAAGCTTCAAAGACCTCAAGCCGGGCCAGATCGCCAAGAAGCCCATCAAGACGCAGCTAGGCTGGCACGTCGTGAAGCTTGAGGGTGTTCGTCCCGCACAGCGCTTCGTGAACTATCAGGCCGAAAGCCCCGCTCTGCGTCAGCTTCTGAACCAGCAGCGCGTGCAGAGCTACATCGACAATCTGATCAAGAACGCCAAGATCAGCGATCAGACGAACACTAAAGCGAAGTCGAAATAATTTTCCGAACGGCTCAATCTCAAACGCCCGCCTCTTTCTTGAGCGGGCGTTTGTTTTTGCTCGGGCCGATTTGCTCTCCGCCATTATGGTTAGTCTCCGCTCTCAGTTTCCTCATTTCTGCCTTGTACTTTCGATCTAATACTCGTCGTCGCGAGGTGTAACCAAACACGGTCGTTGGAAGGATAGTAGTCCTGCCGTATGAGATAAAGTACTTTCGGCGTATAGGTTTTCTCAAGGTGCCCCGATAGCATCCTTACAAAGCCTCAGGGGGATTATTTGTTTAAAAAACCTCTTGATGCTCTCGGTACGAGATTCGAATTAAAACTGAATCGCCCCTTCACCGAAAGGAGAAAGCCTATGTTTGAAACGCAATATGAAGCGTTACGACGCCAAGGCATCAGCCGCAGAAGCTTCTTGCAGTTCTGCTCGCTCACGGCCGCAAGCCTCGGGCTCGGAAGCGCCGGCGCACAGGAAATTGCTCAGGCCATGAAGACCAAACCCCGCACGCCGGTCGTTTGGCTGCACGGTCTCGAATGCACCTGCTGCACGGAATCGTTCATCCGCAGCTATAACCCCATCGCCGCCAACATGGTGATGGATCTGATCAGTCTCGACTACGACGACACGATCATGGCCGCCGCCGGCCACCAGGCAGAAAGCGCCCTGGCCGACACCATCGAAAAGTACAAGGGCAACTACATCGTTGCCGTGGAAGGCAACATCCCGCTCGGCCAGGATGGCGTCTTCTGCATTCCGGGCGGCGAAACGTTCCTGAACAAGATCAAGCACGTCTGCCACGACGCCAAGGCCGTTATCGGCTGGGGTTCCTGCGCCGCCTGGGGCTGCGTGCAGGCCGCCAAACCCAATCCCACCAAATCGGTGCCGATTACCGAAGTGATCACCGACAAGCCCGTCGTTCTCGTTCCGGGCTGCCCGCCGATTCCCGAAGTGATGACCGCCGTCATCACCTATATCCTCACCTACGACCGTCTGCCGCCTCTGGATCGCCCCGCCCGTCCGAAGATGTTCTACGGCCAGCGCATTCACGACAAGTGCTATCGCCGCGCCCACTTCGACGCCGGTCAGTTCGTTGAAAAGTTCGACGACGAAGGCGCCAAGCTCGGCTATTGCCTGTACAAAGTCGGCTGCAAGGGCCCGACCACCTATAACGCCTGCTCGACGGTCGAATGGAACGAAGGTCTGTCCTGGCCCGTCAAGTCCGGCCACGGTTGCATCGGCTGCTCGGAAAACAACTTCTTTGACAAAGGCAGCTTCTACAACCACGAACCCGACATCCTGCCTCCGGGCTGGGGTGGCGTCGAAGCCACGGTCGACAAGGTCGGCATCGCCACCGTTGCCGTCGTAGGCGTGGCCGCCGCAGCGCAAGCAGCCATGCGCGCGGTAGCCCAAGCCCGCGCCAAGACCAACAAGGACATCGGAGGTAAAGAATGAGCAACAGCCAGAACACCCGCCGCGTTGTCGTTGACCCCGTCACCCGCATCGAAGGTCATCTGCGCGTGCAGGCAGAAATCGACGCCAACGGCGTCATCACCGACGCGATGAGCACCGGCACGATGTGGCGCGGTCTCGAAGTGATTCTCAAGGGGCGCGATCCGCGCGACGCCTGGGCGTTCGTCGAACGCATCTGCGGCGTCTGCACCGGCATTCACGCGCTTGCAGCCGTGCGCGCCGTCGAAGACGCCATCGGCATCAAGATCCCGAAGAACGCCAACATCATCCGCAACCTGATGAATGCCACCCTGTACGTACAGGACCATCTGGTGCACTTCTATCAGCTCTCGGCTCTGGACTGGGTCGACGTGGTAAGCGCTCTGTCGGCCGATCCGCGCGAGACGAGCGAAATTCAGCAGAAGATCAGCCCGCATCACCATCTGGCGACCGCAGGCTACTTCCGTGACGTACAGGCGCGTCTGAAGAAATTCGTCGAAAGCGGCCAGCTCTCCATCTTCAAGAACGGCTACTGGGGACACCCGGCCATGAAGCTGCCGCCGGCCGTCAACCTCCTTGCCGTCGCGCACTACCTTGAAGTGCTCGACTTCCACAAGGAAATCATCAAGATCCACACCATCCTCGGCGGCAAGAACCCGCATCCGAACTACCTCGTGGGCGGCGTCGCCTGCCCGATCAACATGCACGACACGGGCGCCGCAGGCGTCATGGTCAACGAAGTGAGCATGAACTACATGCGCGACATCGCCAAGGCGTGCGTGGACATCGTCAACAATGTCTACATTCCCGACGTCAAGGCGATTGCGAGCATGTATCCGGAATGGTTCAAGATCGGCGGCGGCATCAGCTCCAAGAACCTCCTTTGCTACGGCGACTTCCCCGAAATCCCCAACGAATGGAGCGACAAGAGCCTGATGATGCCGATGGGCGCGATCATTGACGGAAAACTCAACGAAGTGCATCCGGTCGACCTGCGCAACCCGGACGAAATTCAGGAATTCGTCGATCACTCGTGGTACAAGTACCCGGGCGACAAGAAGGGTCTGCATCCTTGGGACGGCGTCACCGACCACGCCTTCGGTTTTGCCCCGGACTCCGACGGCACGCCGCAGAAGTACAACTGGATTTCCCAGAACGGCAAGTACACGTGGGTAAAGAGCCCGCGCTGGAAGGGCCACATGATGGAAGTCGGACCGCTTGCCCGAGTCGTCATGGGTGTCGTCAAGAACATGCCGCAGTACAAGGATCCGGCACTGGCCACTTTGAAGGAACTCAACCTTCCGCTCGAAGCCATGTTCTCGACGCTCGGACGCCACGCCGCCCGCGCGCTCGAAGCAAGCTTCATGGCCGACATGATGGTGAAGTACGTCGACGATCTGATCGCCAACATCCGTGCCGGCGACGAAGCTGCCGCCAACATGGAATTCTGGGAACCCAAGACCTGGCCCAAGCAGTGCAAGGGCGTGGGTGCGTGCGAAGCACCCCGCGGCGCACTGGCACACTACTGCGTCATCGACAACGGCAAGATCGCCAACTGGCAGGCCGTCGTCCCGACGACGTGGAACGCCAGTCCGCGCGACACGGAAGGCAACCACGGCGCCTTTGAGTCTTCGCTCATCGGCACCAAGCTTGCCAAGCCCGAAGAACCGCTTGAAATCATCCGCACGATCCACTCGTTTGACCCGTGCCTGGCCTGTGCAACACATGTGCTGGACAACAAGGGCGAAGAGCTCGTGAGCGTCAAGGTTCGCTGATCCGGATATTGACGCGCCAAGTCCGGACGAGCGGCAAAATCGCTTTGCCGCCCGTCGGACCAACAGATTGAAGGTACGTTTATGAAAATCGATCCCGTCACCTATGAAGTTGACGTTTCGGCAGGAACGCACCCGCTGTACGTGTGGGAAGCGCCCGTGCGAATCTGGCACTGGGCGATGGCCGTGTGCATGGCGGTGATGATCGTCACGGGTTTTCTCATCGGAGCTCCTCTGGTGGCAAACCTGGGCGACACCTGGGCAACGTATGACTTCGCATACATTCGGCTTGCGCACTTTGCCGCCGGCATGATCTTTACGGTCATCTTTATCTGGCGACTGTACTGGGGCATCGTCGGCAACAAATACTCGCGCATGATCCTCGTGCCGCCGCTCTGGAGCCTCAAGTGGTGGAAGATGCTCTTTGAGCAGGTCAAGTACTACCTGTTCCTGAGAAAAACTTCCCCCGAGTACGCCGGGCACAACCCGCTTGCTCAGTGCGCTATGTTCTTCATGTTCACTCTGGGCAGCATCGTGATCATCATCACTGGGCTCGCGCTCTACGCTCAGGCCTGGGGTGCCGACGCCGGCTGGTACGCCTGGTTCGAATGGGTGTTCGTGCTCTTTGGCGACAGCCAGGCCGTGCGCACCACGCACCACGCGTTCATGTACATCTTCATCCTCTTCTCGATTGCTCACATCTACATGAGCTTCCGTGAAGACGTCATGGGCGGTGCCACCACCATCAGCTCGATGACGAGCGGCTTGAGAATGTTCAAGCACGGCGGCGAAGAACACTGACCGTAACTCAACCCGGGCAGCCCTGCCGCATCCGACGGACTGCGGGCGACTGCGGTCCGTTTCTTTTTGTTCGCGGTGTAGGTCGGCCGAAGTATGTCGTTTTCGACTAACGACTGAGGAATAAAGGGGCGCTTTCGCGCACAATTGGTAAGGCGTTGTTTGGCCGGAGGCCACTGTCCTACCGGTCCTATTTGTCAAGGTTTTCGCATGCAGACCGTTCCCGGATTCGATCTTTTTGAACCGACCGACGTGCTCGTTTTGGGCGTCGGAAACATCCTCTGGGCCGACGAAGGCTTCGGCGTTCGCGCCGTTGAAGCATTCAACGCCCGCTACAAGCTTCCCGAAAGGACGAAGGTGGCCGACGGCGGCACGCTCGGTATGTATCTTCTCGAACTCATCGGCGCCACTAAGGATCTGCTGCTTTTTGACTGCGCAGATCTGCAGGAAAAACCCGGCACTCTCAAGCTTTTGACGGGCGACGAGGTGAAGTTCTGGTCGGCCACGAAAATCTCTCCGCACCAGACCGGCATGAATGAAGTGCTCGCACTTGCCGAACTGCAAGGCCATGCTCCCGAGCGCATCGCCGTGGTCGCCATTCAGCCCGAAATTCTGCAGGACTACGGCGGCTCGCTCACGCCCGCCTGCGAAGCGGCGCTCGATCAAGCCGTCGAAATGGCCAAAAACGTGCTCACGGACTGGGGTTATGCCGTTGCGGTCCGTCCCGAAGGAGAAAAGGTTTCCCCTCTGGGCGACGCGTCACTGAACAAACGCGACTACGAAACACAACGCCCCTCCGAAGAAGAGGCACCGCGAGAGGGCGACGTCCGCTTCTTTCCCAAATTTCAATAAGGAGACCAAAACATGTGCATCGCCGTTCCCATGCGTGTTCTGGAAGTGCGAAGCGACAGCGACGTCGTCGTAACGCGTCCCGGACGCACGGAGATCGCCAATGCTTCCTTCGCCGATCAAATGCCGGCGGTCGGCGATCTGGTTTTGGTTTTCCGCGGCACGATTCTTCGCTCCGTATCCCAAGACGAGGCGCTCAAAATCGAGTCGGCATTGTGCTGCGTGGAAGAAGCCATGCGCACGGACGAAGCCGAAAGCTCCGACGCCGCCTTTGCCGACATCATTGAAAACACCGGGAAGCTTCCGCCGCACCTGCAAAAGCTCGTCGGTCAGAAAACGATGTAGCCTCCTTTCGGAAAAAGGCCGGTGAGTGTTCTCTCCGGCTCTTTTGTTTTGACGGACGCTGCCGCATCTCTACCGTACAATTGCGCACATTGTGGGTACCTTTTTTTGCTCATCCGATGTCAGACGTTTTGTCCGTTCTCGCCTCTTCTCTTAACGATACGCAACTGGCCGCTGCCACTCGGCGCCTCAAGACGACGACCGCGTCGGGCGGCAACCGTTCGGCTGCTCTCACGGCCCTCATTGAACTGGCCCGCAGTCAAAAACGGATGGCGGTTTTAATTTGCGCCAACGCGTTTGACGTCGCTCGTCTCAATCAGGAAATCGCCTGGCTCGACCCCTCGCTCAAAGTCTCAAGCCTCCCCGATTGGGAGACGCTCCCCTACGACACGATGAGTCCGCATGCGGATTTGGTCAGCGAACGCTTGGAGACCCTCTACAACCTCACAAGCGACGATCTGCCTGCTCGCCCGGACGTTCTCATTGCGGCCGCGAGCACCGCTGCGCAGCGCTTTGCACCGAAATCCTACGTCGCTGGCAACACATTTTTCTTTCGCAAAGGACAGACCATCAGCATCGCCAAGCTTGAGGCCGACCTGGTGGCAGCCGGCTACGGGCGCGTCGAGCAGACGATGGCTCCGGGCGAATTCGCCGTGCGCGGCGGCATCCTCGACATCTTTCCGATGGGCGCCGAAGCCCCGCTTCGTCTAGACCTCTTTGACGACGAGATAGACGCGATCCGCAGTTTCGATCCCGACTCGCAGCGCAGCACCGGAAACGTTGATCGCGTGCGCATTCTGCCCGGTCACGAATTTGCTTTTGACGAAGAATCCCGCAATCGGTTCCGTGCCGCCTGGCGCGCAGCTTTCCCGGGCGACCCCAACAAGTGCCCGGTGTACGTTGACGTGGGCTCGGGGATCTGCTCTCCGGGCATCGAATACTATCTGCCCCTCTTTTTCGAGTCGACGGGAACGCTTGCCGATTATCTTCCGGACAATGCGCTATTCATCACTTTGGGTGAAACGCGAGACGCCATCGACGCCTTCATGCGTCAAACGCAGGAGCGCTACAAGTTTCTCTCGCACGATGCGCAAAGACCGGCGCTTGCCCCCGAAAAGCTATTTGACAAGGCTGACGACTTTTTCGATGCCATTGCGCCCTTCGGCCGCATTTCTCTCAAAGCCCCCGAAACAGGCATCGATACACCGCTGACGATCGAGCGATCGGCTAAGGATCCAGCCGCCAAGTTGAAGGACTTCATCGCAAAGTGCCGCATTGAGAAAAAACGCATTCTTATCGTCGCAACAGGCTCGGGTCGGGCGGCGCGTCTGCAGGAACTGCTGCGCGACGGCGTGCGCGAACCAGAACTCGTCGAATCGTTTGCGGCTTTCGTAAACGGCACGGAGCCCCTTTCGATTGCCGTAGGGCCGCTCTCGGGCGGCTTTGTGCTCGAAGAGTCGGGCCTGGTGGTCGTCACCGAGTCCGAGCTCTACAACACGAAAGCGGTCATTCGCCGCCGCGGACACAGCCGCACCACCAACGTCGAAGCGATCATTCGCGACGTGAGCGAACTGCGCGAGGGCGATCCGGTCGTGCACGCCGCCCACGGCGTAGGCCGATACCACGGGCTGGAAACGATCTCCACCGAAGAAGGTCCCGCCGAATTCGTACGCATCGACTATGCCAACGACGCCAAGCTGTTCGTGCCGGTCTCGCAACTCAACCTCATCAGTCGCTATACGGGTGCCGACAGCGAGCACGCGCCGCTCAACAACCTCGGGCGCGGCGACTGGGAAAAGGCCCGCAAAAAGGCGGCGCAGAAAGTGCGCGACACCGCTGCCGAACTCCTGCACCTTTACGCCATGAGCGAAGCCAAGCAGGGCTTTGCGTTTGAAACGGAATCGTCGGACTATCAGGCTTTCTGCGAAGGCTTTGCCTTTGAGGAAACGCCCGATCAGGCCGCTGCCATCGCCGCCGTCATCAATGACATGCACTCGGGCCGTCCTATGGACCGACTCGTATGCGGCGACGTGGGCTTCGGAAAGACCGAAGTGGCCCTGCGCGCTGCCTTCATCGCCGTCATGAACGGCAAACAGGTCGCGATCCTCTGCCCGACGACGCTGCTAGCCGAACAGCACGCCCAGACCTTCAAGGACCGCTTTGCAGCCTGGCCCGTGAAAGTCGCTGAGCTCTCGCGCTTCCGTACCTCCAAGCAGACGGCCCAGACGATCGAAGGTCTTGAAACCGGCACGGTCGACGTCGTCATCGGCACGCACAAGCTTTTGAGTGAATCAGTCAAATTCAAACGTCTCGGGCTCGTTGTGATCGACGAAGAACACCGCTTCGGCGTTCGACAGAAGGAACGCTTAAAGAGCCTGCGCGCGGAAGTCGACGTTTTGACGCTCACCGCCACTCCGATTCCCCGAACGCTGGCGATGAGCCTTGAGGGCATCCGCGACTTCTCGGTGATTGCTACGGCACCGCAAAAGCGCCTCGCGATCAAGACTTTCGTGCGCCGCGAATCCAAGGCGCTGATTCGAGAGGCCGTCATCCGCGAACTCAAGCGCGGCGGACAGGTGTATTTCCTTCATAACGACGTGGATACCATTCAGGCCCGCGCCGAGATGCTCCGAGAGCTGATTCCGGAAGCGCGCATTGGCATTGCCCACGGCCAAATGAGCGAGCGAGAACTCGAGCGCGTCATGCGCGAGTTCTACCGGCGCGAGTTCAATGTGCTCGTCTGCACAACCATCATCGAAACGGGCATCGACATACCGATTGCCAACACGATCATCATGCACCGCGCCGACAAGTTCGGGCTCGCACAACTGCACCAGCTGCGAGGCCGCGTCGGACGTAGTCACCATCAGGCCTACGCCTACCTGCTCATTCCCGACGAAGGGGCGATTACGAAGAACGCCGAACGGCGACTTGAAGCCATCCAAAATCTCGAAGAGCTCGGAAGCGGTTTTTACCTTTCCATGCACGACCTGGAAATCCGAGGCGCAGGTGAAGTTCTCGGTGACGAACAATCGGGCGAAATGGCGCAGGTGGGCTTTGAGCTCTATACGCAGATGCTCAAGCGCGCCGTCGATTCGCTTCGCCGCGGCGAAGAGCCGACCTTTGACTCGCCCTTTGAGACGCTCACTGAAATCAACCTGCATCTGCCGGCATTGCTACCCGACGACTACGTGCCCGACGTCGGCACGCGTCTGTCGCTTTACAAGCAATTGGCCGCCGCCCAGACTCTCGAAGAGCTCGGCGAGTGCACCGACGATCTCACGGATCGCTTCGGGATGCCCGTGCCTGCCGCAAAGACGCTTCTGGCTGTTCATCGTCTGCGCATCGAGTGCGCCGCCATCGGCATTCGCAAGATCGATGCGGCCGAACAGGCCATCGTCTTTACCTTCGCGCAAAAGACCATGTTCGATCCGGCCGTGATGTTTGCGCTGCTGCAAAAGCGCCGAGACCTGCGCGTGCTGCCGGGCACCTTCACGCGGCTCAAGATGACGGTCAATTCCGAAAATGCCGTCACGAGGCTTCAAAACGTCCGCACAATCGTCAACGCACTTTTGGACAGCCTGCCGCCCGAAAAGCGGCCTTGAGTCTCAAGCGATCCGCCGCAGCGCTCTTTCTTGAGCCGACGAGCGCTGCGGTACAATTGGGCGCGTCATTTCACAGAATAAAACGATGTCCGCCTCTCGCATCTCTTCGCCTCAACCCTTTGTCTTCACCGTCATCTGTCCCAAGGATGAAGTGATCGCAATCGAGTTCTTCGCCGTGCCGCAGTTTGCCGCCGAGCACATCGGGGACATTCGCATCGACTGGGGAGACGGCAACGTGACGGTTGCCGACGTCGCAATGTCGTCGGACTCCGTCGCGGAGATTGTTTCGGGCGAAGACATCCTGCCGACGAGCAGCTGTGCGCACCGCTACGCCGAAGACGGCAAACGCACCGTGACAGTGAGCACCCCTTCGGGCTTTTTGCCGTTAAAAAAGCTCCCCTATCAGACAGTGAGCGTCTCAACCGCCTTGCCAACGCTCACCATGGGCGAATCGGATCCGGAAGGACGTCCCGAACCCTCGGACACCCTGCCGCCGCTTTTTGCGAAAGACCCCGAAACGGGACGAGCGTCCTTGAATTTCATATGCCCGGATTTTCTCGCGAACAACCCCAATCTGGCCTTTTTCGACGAAGCTTTCATGGGGGTGTCGCTCAAGACCGTTCCGGTGTCGCTCTTTTCACCATGCAAGTCCCTAAAGAGCCTTGCGCGCACGTTTGCCCACAGCCAACTTACGGCCATTCCATACGGCCTGCTGCGTCACGCGCTCACTCTTTCGCTGTGCGAAGAGACTTTTGCGCACTGCAGTTCGCTGCGCGACGTCGACAATCCATTCGGCGACAAGAAGAATTTGCCGGTGTGCCTGGAAGGCTTCATGCTGGGCGCTGCGCCCCGCCTGTTTGCATGGTGCGACAAAGGGCGCCGACAGGAAGCGGGCTGGATTCGGCCGCACGCCAATCTTGCCGACCCGAGCTTTGAGTTCGATTGGCACGCCGCGCCACTCTCATCCGAACCCATCGTGCTCTTTTACCCCATTGATCTGGAGCTCGAGGGCGACCTTTTCGTCGAATGGGGCGACGGAGCTGTCGAGCGCATTGACTGGAACAGCACCGATGCGCTTTCGCACACCTACGCGCAGCCGGGAGTCTATCGCGTGA